>Ga0307475_10002142_pt1 | contig 11858 bp, 6 predicted proteins | sample atmos_gasesECM1C_FD_203317 | JGI IMG/M metagenome (GOLD analysis project Ga0307475, IMG submission 203317) | Hardwood forest soil microbial communities from Morgan-Monroe State Forest, Indiana, United States - atmos_gasesECM1C_515 | ecosystem: Environmental > Terrestrial > Soil > Temperate...
ATCCAGGCCGGGCACGAAGTCTTGATGGATGCGTAGCGCAGGCACGTAAAACGAATGGCTAACGTCTTTGGCGTGCATGAGGAGATGGATCTCCTTGTTTACAGGGATGGCCAGCTCCGCTGCGACGACGTCATCTCTGGCTTCCACATCGTGTTCTGGATCGAGGCCAAACAAATTCTGGGTGGCCTCGCTGATCAACTCGGGATGAATTTGACCAAACTTTCCATCCTTACCGGGATAACGAAAATAAAATGCGAATTGCCCGGCTTGAGCCTGAATTGGCATGGCGTCCGACGCGGGTGGCGTGAAGTACACCCTGGCCCAGGCCTTGGATCCGAACGCGCCCAAAGCCAGAACTTCAACGCCTACCAAAACAATTGAGGCAATGATCAAACCTTTGGCTCCGCCGGGAAAAACTTTAAATTTTCCCTCAGGGCCGGGCTTGTTGGAGGGAGACATCCAGATAAACAGGGCAAGAAGGATCTGCGCGGCCAGAAAGGATATGCCTGCCTCGATCATCGTGTCAGCCATCTGATCATCGATCATCTGGCCATGAGTCGAGACGTCTGCCGGCGCTTCCCAGGTATGCATGATTACGGGAATCGCCGAAACTATAGCGATCACTATGATGGTCACTGCCAACACTCTAGCCATCGCTTCCCGCCTTTGCCCGCTGCTTACACGGGCGTTTCAATTCGGATATCCATCCGTAAAATGGTGGTACATCGTGGCGCTGCTCTTACGTTCCGTAGACTGAAAAACAGAAGAAGGAACACCCGCTAGTGCGATCCTTCAGTAGTCGTGCGTAACGGACTATTTGTGTACTGCAGCAGCCCAGCGCACCCGAGATACTAGACTAATAAGGCTTGGCTTTGAAAACGAAATTGACGCTTTTTGTTTCGCTGCCCGAGATGGTGACATCCTGAGTTTGCGTGCCATACGATTCATGCCATGCGGTCACGGTGTATTTACCGGCCGGCAGATTGGGCAGTGTGAACGAACCATTTTCTCTAGAAGACACGGCGTAGTGCGAATTCTTCATCACCGAGAAAACACCATGCATCCAGGGATGGACGTTGCACTTTACGGAAATGAATTCCGGCTGCGCGAATTTTTCGGAGAGTGGCGGCGTTCCGGGCGGCTGAGACTTGTTCCACTCGTGATTTATTTTTGCCAGCGGATGAATGTTGTGAGAGGTTTGATCGTCGTTCACGACTTTCAGTTCCTGATTGGTCTGGAAAGCGAGCACGTGGGGGGTGTAGCGGCAGCCCTTCTGGTCAAAGGTCACCGCCTGCGACGGAGGGGGTTCGTCAGGAGCGCCCGCAGAAATGTACACGACGACGTCCGCCAAAGAATTGCCCGGTCCGGTAACAACCGTTTCCGTGGTGGGAGGAGTTGTATACTGCTTGGCACAGCTGGGCTCCTTAGACATATCGATGGGCTTTTGCTTTGCAGGGGTGCCCTCGTAAGTGACTTTTCCGCTGACGGAGCCACCCGCAGGCTTAGGCGGACCAGCGAACGACATGGCCGCTACGCCAGTTAATAAAAATGCTCCAGTGATAATCTGTTTGTGACGCATTTCTGTTCTCCTTGAAACCACTTGCACGACAAAGCTACTGCTTGATACCAGAACCGGTCGGGGTGCCGGTGATTTTTTGTGCGCTTACAATCGCGGCACCTTCCTTGGTGCTCATCCACAAAGTCAGCTCGGGGCTCTTGTGTGTCACTTGCAGCGTGCGCAGGTAGTGCACCAGGTCCCATGCTTCTTCGGGCTTGACCACGTCGGCAAACGATGGCATTGGCGTGCCATCCACGCCAGTAATGAAGATTTTGTACAAATCGCGGTTGGTCACCCCGCACTTGAAGCGGGAGCCAGTGGTAAAGTTGTACGGGCGAATGGGTTGATCGTTGCTGTCGGTGAGGGTTGAAGCAGATGGACCGTCGCCACGGCCTTCCTGTCCGTGACATTTCCAACACTCCAGTTTCTGAAAAAGTTCTTGGCCATGCTTGATGCTATTCAGGGTCAGTGCAGGTTCTGCCGGAACGTTGATAGGATCGCCCGACTTTTCAGTTTGCCAGCGTGGTGAAAACGTCTTAATGAAAGCGATTAGATCGGCCCGGTTTTGCGCGGTTAAAGTGATCCACGAGGGCATGTTGGAATTGACCAACCCACGCACCAAAGTGTTGTACAGGTCCTGGTCAGTCGGCAAAGTCCCCGTTGGTGTCGAGCGGCACTTAAAAGTTCCCGCAACGAAATTGCGCGGCTGAATGTTCATGTACGGCTCCAACCAGGAGCCCGGTGGAAGCCAATTCTCGCCGTTCCCGTCGCCGCGGAAGCCGTGGCAACCCCAGCAGTAGCGGTAAAACAGCTGCTTGCCGCTCTCGGAGTGTCCGGTAAACTTGCCGATGTGAGATTCCTGTGGCGCGTTGCGGCTTGGCGTGACAGCAGCTTTTTCGGCCGGCGGAGCCTGCTGCGCCGGAGCCGGTTGAGTAGCTGGCTGCGCCGAGCCTTGCTCAGATTGCGGCTGCTGCGCCGAGGCCGCGAGTGGAAGGACGATGGCGGCGAGAAGTGCGACATTCAACTTCGTGATTTTCAGTAGGCTCATCGTTTTACCCTTAGAAGTCGAAGTCAAATCCGGCTAGCAAGCTACTAGTGGTTAGATCTTGTGCGGTAATTGGCGAGGCGCCTCGCTGGCGCATGATGGCGTACTCGTTGTGAAAAGCAAAACCGGCGCGGCTAGAGATGAACGGGTAGTAACGCCAGCCAAAGGTCAAAACATCCTCGTTGCCAAAGTTGCCAGGGTTAGTTGCGAAAACCTGACGGGACATGCGGATCGCTTCATAGCGATTGATCAGAATCAGCTGCGGATTTAGGTTGTAATGGGTCTCGATAAGCGCGCCATTCCACGTGGGTGCGCGGGCTGTCACGCCGTTCGCGTCGGTTGGGAGTGGGCTGGTCGATGGAGTGTTTGAGCCCAGGAAAGCATTATCCCAACCGTGGAAGTACATCGTAGTGATATCAAGCTTCTTGAAATACCACATGCCGATCAAGCCGTCGCGGTAAAAGCTCTTGTTGCCAATCCCAGTGCCTGCCACTCCGGCGCCATTTTGGGTGAACTGAAAATAGGTAGGCATATTTCCAATGAACGCGAAGGCACCGACTCGCTGTACACCTAAGCTGCCAAGCTGGAAAGCCCGGCTGGCGGCAAAGAAACCGCTATAGCCCCTGCCGTTAGGCAAACCGGGCTGGCCGTCCTGCGAACTCAGCAGCGAGGCCGAAACACGGGTTCGGTCGTCTTTGGAGTGCCCCATATATTCGAGGCCGACCTGATTGTCGCCGATGCCGAAACCATATGATTCTGTAACGGCACCCGGAGCAGCGAGACTTCCCGGGAAGACCAGTGGTTGGAAGTGATAGTTGGCGTACACGCCAGCGACATTGGTGATGGTCAAGATGCGTTTTTCCGAGAGCAAGTTATCGAGTTCAAACTTGCCCATCTTGATGTTCAACCAGCTGCTTCCCAAAATATTGTCAACACGTGCCCAGACGGACTCGAAATGGAAAGTGCCATCGTTAGCTGAAGAAGGGAGGACATAAAACGAAAAATTCTTTGCGAGTGTTCCTCCGGTGTGAAAATCCAATCCAGTCCAATCGAATCCGTGGGTGGTGACCTGACCCTCGGCAGTCAGAGGACCATTAGGGCCATCCACGTTTGTAAGGTTCTGACTCTCGCGATGCCAATTGGGGGTGATGCGGAAAGTGACTGGCCAGTAGGCGGGGTTCTGAAAGATGGGGGCGTCGCGATCGTTGCCCATTTGGTAGCCGTTGTCTTTGAAGGCTTGTCCAAACGGGCTGAGCTTGGGCCACGCTTCGTGGCACGAAGAGCATGGCATTCCATATTTTCTTGCGAAGGCCGGTATGGCAGAAGCGGACTGAACATTCGCGAAGAAGAAAATGAACGCGAGAAAGCCTAGTAGCAGAGAGGATGCAAATCCAAAAAACTTTTCCTTCGCCGCTGCCTTCAAAAGCAAGGACATACCGCCTCCTCTTTCAACACTCGAAACGATGTGCAAAAGGAATGTTCAAACCACGGTGTAAGGAAGGGAAAAGGCGACTGCAGACTAGTCCACTTGGTCTCCGGGAGAGACCGACAGCCTTTACTGACCGCAAAGAAGTCACGTGAACCACGCCCCATGGGAGTACCGGCACCTTTTTCGAAGAGAAAAAAGGCGCCATAACCCCGCGTCCCTGAACCGTCGCGAATCCTACCGCCACGAAAAAACGAATGCAAGTGATATTTTTCATTTCTGCGAGAAAAGATTTGGTTAACACCTGTGGTATTGGCGATTTCCAGGAATTTGAATATTTGGGGAACGGATGTATCGGTTTTTGTATACACGACCCGGTTTCTGATGAGAATGCGCGTTCAACTTCGACCTAAAGCATCCGTCGACACCCGATGTGGAAACCCAACGTCGCTTTGTTACTTCTAATCGAGTGGCGTCTTGCAGTTACTGCGCCCAGGCATTGACGATCCAGGGAAAGTGTTATTCTCGTCGGACCGATGCTAATCAGTGGCGGGGCGGGAACAGATTTCAAATGCTAATAATTCCGATGACGTTGGACGGCAAGCTCAAACATTTCATCGGCTTCATTGGCGGGAATTTTCGACGACCAAGGATGAGGAAATTCTTGCGTTCCAGGTCCACGATTGTTTTGCTTGCTGGACTTTATATGGTGCTTGCCGTCGAACCGAAACCGATTGACGCAGGGGCGCAGCAACTTCGCAGTCCCGGGTTTGCCGGGGAATTTGTGGGCTCAAAGGCTGACGTGCTGGAAGCGGTAAACGAAGTTTTAGAAGACCAGATTATCCACGGCACGTGGATCTTCGACAAAGATCGTACGCTCATGGGCGCAACGGTGGTCAACTCGACGCCGCTCTTCGCGCCCTGGAAAGGCCCGGGGCAGGCGTTTTATAAGATTCGCAGGGATGCTATCGCGCCCCGCCATTTCCTGGACAGCGCTGATCAAGGAACTATCGCAGTACGATACATCGTCATTCCCGAACAGGAGGGGCGCATACGCGTGCGCGTCGACGCAGTTTACGTGGAGAACACACACCGCACTGTGCATGCTTCGGACGGCACCGTGGAATCCAGCGAGTACAAGGCCATACAGGAGCATTTGCAAACAATTCAACTCGACGCGCATGCGGCTGCGGATATGAAACGGCGGCGAGACAGTGCGGATCTGGTAAAGCAAACGATTATTCGCAGACGAGAAGATGAAAGAACTTTATTGGCCTCGACGCAAAGCTCGGTGAAGGATATCGAGGAGCGGCTAAAAAATTTGCGGCACGAAGTGGAACGCAGGGTGAAAGCGCCGGGAACAGATTTGAAGGCTGCGCCATTTCAATCCTCGGCAAAGGTTGTGAGCTTGCCGGCATACACGGAAGTGGTGATTGTGATTGTCACTCCGCACTGGTACGGAGTGGAAACTCCGGACGGACAGCGCGGATGGATCGCGAATGAGCAACTGGAACCTTTGCCGTGAATGTGACGAAAGATTTTCTGGATCTCAAAATTCGACACCTTGCAGTGGCGCTGCTTCTCAGTGCGTTTGCGGTTTGTTGCGCCAACGGGCAAGCGGTGCCGTACGCACGAACGTTCTCAAAACCAAAAACAGAAGTCGAGCAGGCATTGAAGGACTTGCAGGCGTATACAGGGCAAAAGCTTCCGATCGTGGATGGGTTCGTAGCTGCCACGCAACAGCCGTTAGACCGCTACGAGAGAGCGTTCTACCAGTTTTCCATTGAAGTTTTGCCGGGAGTTCCTGCGGGAACAATTGTGCAGGTAAGCGCGAAGATCACCGCGTGGTACGCCGACAAAGACCCGGCGAAATCCGGTTACCAGATTTTGCCTTCTAACGGCCGGCTGGAGCTGGATTTGTTGGACCGGTTGGACGAGAAATTCGGAAACAAGCCTGCGCCGGGCACGGCGCGGGCGCTAGAGACCTCTGGAATTTCCGCGCCCACACCGAAATTGAATCTCGGAGGCGGGTTTAATACTTCGAGCGGCACGGGAAATCCCATACCACCGCCAGAAGGCACGGAAGAGTTAAACAGATTGCGGACGGCTCGCGAGGCGGAAGAAAAGCGCATGCATATTTTAAACGTGGAGCTGCAGGGGCTTGAGGAGGTTAAAAAGAATCAGGCGCATCCGCTGAATCTGGTGACAGTGAAGAGAGCGGGAACGCCGGTCATGGCCCGCGCGGGCGAGGAGAGCCGCGTTTTATTCAAGGCGGCGGCGAACGACGAGTTTGAATTTCTAGATGCCGAGGGCGAATGGATTCACGTGCAAATTTCGGGAGTGTCGCGCGGATATATTCGGCGGAGCGCGTTGGAATTGCCTGAACTGGTTGCCGAGCATCTGGAGGAAACTGCAAAGTCAGAAGCTGCGGCGAAGCAGGCCGCGGCTTTCCGTGTGGAGCGCGAAGAAAACAGTGTTTTCCCTGGCGAATGGGAAGCGCTCAAGGGAAAAACGGTCAAGATTTATACCGTGCAACCGGCCAGTCAGGATCCTAAGCAGACCGACGCACGGGCAAAATTAAATTTTGCCAGCGTGTTGATGCGGAAGTTTGTGGAGGAGGTAACGCCGGGCGCTACGGTTGGGGATGGGGTGGTGGTGATTTTTGATTCCGCCGACGGAGGCATCGCGGGCGCCACGCTTGCAAGCATTCAGCAATTATCGAAGGGTGAAATTTCTGAGAAAGCATTCTGGAAGCAGTGTTATCTGGACCCGCCGGAAACATTTCAGTCCAAGCGTTGAGGACTGATCAGATCACGTCGTTAACTATTTAACAATTTACAAGGTCGATTAGCAGTTTTGGGAATGTCGGCGCGCCGACATTTAAAGAAACACTTTAAGTATTTTTGTACGCATTCGAATGATGTGTCAGTAAAAACTTGAATTTCGTTCGAACGGTACGGCCGTTCGAATGATTTGTTAGTTGAATTATGTTCGAACGGTGCAGACGTTCGAATAGCTGCGATGAGCACTCTTTGTTTTGCTGCGATGGATTACAATGGGCGCCTGAAATTTTTTGGAGACAGGGACGGTATGAAAGCGGCGGCAATATTGATCGGAGCCGGCTTTGTCGGTAAGGCGCACGTCGATGCGCTGCGGCGGCTGGGTGTCGAGGTGCGTGGGGTGCTGGGAAGTTCGGCAGAACGCAGCGAGGAAGCACGCGCGGCTCTAGGTTTGCCACGCGCTTACACCTCGATCGATGAGGCCTCCGCAGACAACTCGGCGAGCGTTGCGCACGTGTGCACGCCGAACTATTTGCATTTCGAACAGTCCAGCGCGTTGATGCGCGCGGGCAAACACGTGCTGTGCGAAAAACCGCTGGCTACGGACACGGCCGAATCGGAAATACTGGTCAAACTCGCGAGAGAATGTAAACGCGCGGGAGGAGTGGCTTACAACCTGCGCTACTACCCGCTTTGCCGGGAGGCCAAAGCGCTGGTTGCGAGTGGCGCGATTGGGACTCCTCGACTGGTGCACGGAAGTTTTCTGCAGGACTGGCTGTTGCACGTGACTGACTGGAATTGGCGGTTGGTACCGAAACTGGGCGGGGAACTGCGCGCGGTGTCGGACATCGGTACGCACTGGCTGGATTTAATTATGTGGATCGCCGGAACGAAAGTTAATGAAGTTTGCGCGGACCTGGGAACGACGGTGCCAGTAAGGCAGCGGCCGCGGGGGCGGGTAGAGACTTTCAAAGCGCGCTCAGCGGATGAATTTGATGAAGTGCCGATTACCACGGATGACTATGCGTCGGTTTTGTTGCACTTCGCGAATGAGATGCGCGGGGTGATGACGGTTTCGCAAGTAAGCGCGGGGCGCAAGGCGAGGTTGTGGTTTGAAATTGACGGGACGGAAGGATCGCTAGCGTGGAATTCGGAATCGCCGAATGAATTGTGGGTCGGGCGGCGGGACGAAGCGAATGGATTGTTGATCAAAGATCCGGCGCTGCTGAGCCCTGAAGCGCGCGGATATGCGGCGTACCCGGGAGGGCATGCGGAAGGTTATCCGGATACGTTTGTTCAATTGTTTCGCGAGTTTTATGAATATGTAGAGGCGGGGGAGTTTGAAGCACCGCAGAAGTTTCCGAATTTTTTGACGGGACATCAAGAATTGACGCTTTGCGAAGCGATCGCAAAGAGCGCGCAGAAGCGCACCTGGGCGGATGTTTCGCTGGAGTGATTCGCATTCCAATTATTTTTTAGTTGGGTGCGGGAGGGTATGGTTTATTCCCTGCCATTCTGAGATTTTGTACGCGCGAGCCGATTGCGTCAGTGGATGGGCGCGGTATTGGTAGCGCAAGGATGGGGGCAGACGATCGGAGCGCTGGCGAGTATTGAATTCGAGCTGGTAGTCGAGATGTGCGGGGTCCGCGGGATAATCCTGGCCGGCCGGATAGGGATAGGGCAAAAGAGTGTGGCGCGGGAGCGGCTCGACGGTGAAAGCGTGGGCGGCGTAAAAATCCAAGTCCTTTTCAAAGCCGTCGGCGTAAAAGAAATAATCGCGAACCCAGCCTTTCCGAAGCGGTGGCAGGTTTTGCGGATCGAAGTCGAGCTTGACGCCTTCCCCGGAACCAAATACGACGAAGCGGTCGTCGGAGGCGCGCAAGAGATTGCGCACGTCGCCGTAACGAGTGTAGTTGCCGGCGGCTCGCGCGTAGGGGCCGGTTTTGCTGCGTCGCGTGTAGGAATAGCTCGTGTCGCTCGCCGGCGTGAAACGCTTTTCAAGCGGGAAGCCCAGAAAAGCGAGCGACGCGTTTGCGAGCGGAACTTCGGATACACGAATATCCCGAGTGTCTGGCGTTTGATCGATGCGAATGGCATCCCAGTAAATTTTTAGATTGTTGGCGATGCGAATGCGGCGGGAGCCCGGCGGAATTTTGCCGGAGAGATCGGCGATCATGGTGCGCGCAAGGCCGGCGGGAAAACCCATATCGTCGATCACCCTCTTCCAGTTTCCTTGCGCATCGAGAGCTTCGACATAAGGGGCAATCACTTTTATGCCGGCCTGATCGGCGGAATACATAGAAGTGGCGGTGAAATAATCGGTGTAGCCATCCATGATCAAGCGCAGCGGCTTGGCGGAATCCCATTCTCCCAGGTCGAGTTCGAGCCAATGAAGTTTGGCGAAGCCGGTAAAAGGCAGCGAGTCGAAATCCGTAACGTACTTGCGGTCGCGCCTGGTGATTAATGGGAGCACATCATTACCGTGGTCGTCCCAAGCGCCGACTGGCGGATGCGCACCGCGCGTGGCGATTACGCGGAATTCGGGAAATGGCGGCGCGCTGACGAAACGCTCGTTGGGATTTACTTCGTAGGACGAGGGATGATCGATAGCGAGGAGGCGTACCTGGTCGAGATAAACGGTCTCCTCCATGGGCTCCATGAATCGGAAGCTGAGCAAGCCATTCAGCGGGCGAACGCTGCGCGCGTTGACCTTCAGATATTCATCGGGATCAGGGACGTCACGCTCGCCGGGGGCGATCCAATGGCCGACCACGCCGGGACCAATCATGTCGGCGATGAATTCGTATTCGCGGCCATTCCAGGCGAAGAGCACCGGGCAAGAGCTTCCGCGGCGGTCGAGCTCGGCTAAAGAATGAAATTTTTTCGCGGGCAGATTTATTTCGTCCTGTGGAACGCCGGTGGGCCAGAGGAGACGCACGACTTCGACATTTTTTTCGGCGCCGAGTCCGGCGAGCACGGAAGTGGAATTTTGGCCCAGGTAACCGGAGGCGCCGGCGATTTCCCATTTTTGATAGAGCGGGCCTGCGTAGACTTCCACTTTTGTGCCGATAGCAGTTTTGTTATCGCTCAAAGATTTCAGATCGATGTGCATCCAGTTGTGATCGGCAGCGCCTTCGCTGTGAAGGATGACCGGAGGACCGCCGAGCTGCGTTACGACGATGTCGGCGGCGCCCTGACCGCGCGTATCTGCAATGGCTAAAGCGCGCGGCTGAGTAAGCTTGATGGCGTCGAGATGCGCGTCTTTGGTGACGTCGGCCCAACCTTGATTTCCCAGATTGCGCAGAAGGCGGAGTTCGCCACCGTCGCCTGATTCGCCTGCGGCGATGATGTCGAGCCAGCCGTCATTATCGTAATCGATGGAAGAAATTCCCCACCCGCGTTGCCAGGCGAGATCAGGAAGCGCGACGCGAACGAGTTTTTTTCCGTTCACATTGCGCCAAAGGCTGATGCCGGGCGGGCCTGCGTGAGTGAAGGCGAGGTCCATCCAGCCGTCTTTATCGAAATCAAAAGCGATTACGCCAACGGCTGGCGGGAGATTTTCTTTTTTGAAATCGATGATGGGGAGTGGAGTGAATTTTCCTTCGCGAGGATTTAAATAAATGGAGGCGCCATCGGAACCGCCGGCGAAAATAAAATCAATGGCGCGATCATTGTTGAAGTCGGTGGTGACTAGGCCTGCGCCAGTGGCGGGGATGCCGAGCGCGGTGTCAGCAGAAATATCCGTGAAGGTATTGTTGCCGTTGTTGCGCCACAAAGTATTGCGAGGTGTTGCGCCGCCGGCGTCAGAGGCGGAGGTGATGTAGAGATCGAGATCGCCGTCGTGGTCGTAGTCCACGAAAGTGACGGCGACGCAGCCTTTTTCACGGCGAATGCCGACTTTTTCGGTTACTTCTTCAAACTTGCCGTTGGCTTGGTTATGGAGCAGGTGGACGCCATCGGACAAGCAGACTGCGAGGTCGGTGTGACCATCGTTGTCAAAATCTCCCGCGGCACAGCCGAGTCCGGCGCCAGAAAGTTTAAGGCCGGCATGCTCGGTTACATCTTCAAAACGGCCGTCGCCGATGTTGTGCAAGAGACGGTTGCTGCCGCCGGCAGTGGCGCTAACGAGGAACAGATCGGGTTTTCCGTCGCCATCAAAATCAAAAAAACATGCGCCGGTGGCGGGGCCCGGAGCGAAAGAAGAAGCTCGAGAAGATTTGGTGGGATTTTGCAAAAGGTTTTCTAGATTTTGTGCGGTGAAGTGCACCGGGATTGCGGGCGGAACGGCTAGCGAAGAGTTGGCGGGCAATTCCGCGAGAGAAAGACGGCCTTGATCGCCATAGCCCGCACCGAAAGGAGCGCCGAGATGGTTCGTGGTGATGTTCTGGAATTTGGCGAGATGCTCGCGCGCGGACGCGGAGTCGCCTTTGCGCTGGTATGCGCGGGCGATGCCGAATTCCGAGGAAGCATGATACGGAAATAGCGCGAGACCTTTTTGAAAGGCGGCGATGGCTTGATCGTATTGCTGGAGTTGCGAATACAAATAGCCAACAAAATAGTAGGCATCGGCTTCGTCGGGGAGGATTTCGGTGACGTGTTCAAAGGCGGCGACGCCGTGGCTGAAGTCGGCCAAATCCTTGTAAGCGAGGCCGAGGTTATACCAGGCGTAGGGGTCGCGCGGGAGTTGCTGAACGGCGGTGAGAAGCTCGTCGCGTGCGGTTTCGGCTTTTTGCTGGTTGAGGAGGGCGATGCCGAGATTGAGGCGGGCCACTGCAAATTTTGGGTCGGCCTCCAGAGCTTGCTCAAAAAGTTTCTGGGCGTCGGCGGAGCGCTGCTGGTTGAGATAGGCGACGCCGAGAGTGTTGAGGCGCAAGGGCTTTGTGGAATCGTTGGGCAAGGCAGGCTGAGGAGATTGCGCGGCTGGGGCGGGCTGGGAAATTTTCTGGGCCGAACGGGAGGGCAAAAATATGGCGCAAAGCAAAAACAGGCAAGCTAGGGCGGGAAGAATTAAACGAAAAACAAAGCGCATGTCGATGACTAGTGCTTCCT
>Ga0307475_10002144_pt1 | contig 11857 bp, 10 predicted proteins | sample atmos_gasesECM1C_FD_203317 | JGI IMG/M metagenome (GOLD analysis project Ga0307475, IMG submission 203317) | Hardwood forest soil microbial communities from Morgan-Monroe State Forest, Indiana, United States - atmos_gasesECM1C_515 | ecosystem: Environmental > Terrestrial > Soil > Temperate...
CGCGTGGTCTACACTGCACCGCAGCGCTTCGAGGCGCCTAACTGGATGCCGGACGGAAAAACGCTTTTGTTCAACCGAAACGGACGCCTCGAGAAAATCCCGGTGGCCGGCGGCACACCACAGGCTCTCGATACCGGCATGGCGACGGGCTGCAACAACGATCATTTGATTTCGCCCGATGGCACGCAACTCGGCATCAGCGACAATTCACAGCAGAACCATGAGTCGCTCGTCTACATTGTGCCGATTGGCGGCGGAACGCCGCGGCGCATCACCCAGAAATCTCCGTCCTATCTGCATGGGTGGTCGCCCGACGGAAAGACGCTGGCGTTCGTCGGCGAGCGGAACGGCGACTTTGACATCTACACCATTCCCGCAGCGGGCGGGGAAGAGATCCGGCTGACGACCGCCAAGGGGTTGGATGACGGCCCGGAATACACGCGGGATGGGAAATACATTTATTTCAACTCCGAGCGCACGGGCCACATGCAAATCTGGCGGATGCGCGCGGACGGAAGCGAGCAGGAACAGGTCACGTTTGATGAAGAGAATGACTGGTTCCCGCACATTTCGCCGAACGGCAAGTGGATGGTGTTTCTCACCTACGACAAGAGCGTGAGCGGCCATCCGGAAAACAAGGATGTGATGCTGCGGCTGATGTCTCTTAAGCAAAACCCTCTCAGCCAAAACCCCCCAAAGGAAACAGACGACACAAAGGCGCGAAGCGCAAGCATCAAAGATGCGAAGATCACAGTGCTCGCGAAACTGTTCGGCGGGCAGGGCACCATCAATGTGCCTTCGTGGTCGCCTGATGGGAGCCAGGTGGCGTTCGTCAGCTATCACTTGGTGCCAAAGCCATGACTCGCGATCCGTGATTCCTGACTCGCGTGGCCATGAGTTCAGGGTTCGTGATCCGTGAGAGCAACGAGGATCGCGGGCGCCCGACTGTGGCAGTGGCGCGTCTTAGGTCCCGGTCCCGGATGGGAGACGGATGTTGCACAAGAATTGTGCAGCACGGGATCCTCACGCGCAGTGTTCGTTGGGGTTCGGCAACGCACATTTGATTCTCAGCCTGCCTGGCCGACGCTTCGCTGGCTCCTCTGCCATTAGGGCTCGGACCGCAGGCACAAATTCCCGCGGGCATGGCTTGCGAACAGTCGGAGATTCGCTGTTTTCTCGAGGAGTAGCTACCGCGGTCGTAGAGTTCCCCTGCGCCGATTTCCGTGGGTCTGGCAGCTCCCCGCATCATTGTGTGCAGGACCTGCTTCGTTAAAGAATGCGGTAAACGGCAAAGTGGACATTGCTCGACAAGGAGTGCGCGCTAACGGCGGCGTGCCACGGCAGCGAGAGGAAATCTTTTCCCGGGCGGCAAACTTAGAAACGAGAACTGACGACTGCGGGGCCGGGCGGGCGCTGGGAGGAAATGGGGGAGCTAGCGCTAGCGCGAGGCCGAGATGGCGACCCCTAGCTCCTTGAGCTTGGCACGAGCGTAACGATCTTCTTCGCTTCCGGGAAAGCGCCGAACGACTTCGCGAAGGTCGCGGATGCCAGAGCTTTTTTGTCCCAACTCCACGAGCGCCATTCCGCGGTGCAGGAGCGCGGGGGCCATCTTGAAGCTTTTGGGATAGTTGTTGAGAACCTTGTCGTATTCGGCAATGGCCTGCTGGTAGTTTCTCTGCTTGTAGGCAATCTCGCCGACGTAGAACTGGGCGTTCGAAGCGAGATCGGTTTTGCCGTAATACTTCAGATAGTCCTGAAACTCGGCGCGCGCCAGCTCATATTTGCCGCCCTGAATGTCGCGCAGGCCATTGGAGTAAAGACTATCGGCCGAAGGAGGCGGCATTCCGGGAAGAGAACCTGAGGAGGCTGCCGGCGGGAGGGCGCTCGCAGTAGGCGTGGCCGTGCCGGTTCCCGGAGGGGCTGCCCCGCCGGAAGAAATCTTGGCATCGACGTTTTGCACCGCGTTTTGCAGGTCCACGAGCTGCTGGTTGAGCTTGCCGAGGCGAGACTTGATTTCCTCGAGATTGTCCGAGAGACCTTGAACTTGCGTGGACATCGTGTCGAGACGCGTGCCGGAGTTGGCCTGGATGTCCTGAACGGATTTTTGCAGCGAGCCCATGCTGCCGCTGAGGCGGCCGATGTTGTCATTGAAACCGCCGACGATGGTCTTTATGACGGTATGATCCTGCGTCATCTGCGTGGAGAGATCTTTTTGTCCTTGCAGCAGGGAAGTGACGTCGCGCTGAAGGTCAATAATTTCCCGGGCGACAGCTGCGACGGGGCGGGGCCCGATGAGGCTTCCGCAGACGGCGCCAACAAAAATGGCTGCGCTGAAAACGGCGATGTTGCGTATACGCATGACATCCTCCTAGGGGTCCAAGGACCCGCTTGCAAAACAGGCCTGGGAAGTACTCTCCACTCTAATTAAGAAGGCCGCAAGCAGGCAAGAGTTTGCCCGGCCGTTGCGGCCTTTCTGGTCACGAATCAGTAATCGCCAAAGCAGGCAGAGGTGAAGCGGCTCAGTTGGCTCTAACAAAATGGCCGCGGCGGTTCTGCTGCCAGCAAGTCTCGTTGTGTTCCATGCAGAAAGGTTTCTCCTTGCCGAAGCTGACGGTATTCATGCGATCGGCGGAGATGCCGAGCGATACGAGATATTCTTTCACGGCGGCGGCGCGACGGTCGCCGAGGCCGAGGTTGTATTCGGTCGAGCCGCGCTCGTCACAATGACCCTCGATGGTTACTCTTATCGACGAGTTGGCTTTGAGGTATTCCGCGGTCTGGGAGAGCGCCTCGCGGACGTCGGGGCGAATGTCCGCTTTGTCGAAATCAAAATAGGCATCGTGGACTCCTTGCTCGAAGGGAGTCGGAGCGGGAGCCGGGGCGGGTGGCGGCGGAGGAGCGTTCACGGAAACCGCGGCGCTGGCGGTAGCGGAGCCACCGGGGCCGCTAGCGGTGATCGTGTAGGTGGTGGAATCCGAAGGTGTGACCTTCGTGGAACCTTCGGCGGTCACGGTACCGACTCCCGGATCAATCGAGAGTTGCGTGGCGTCGGTGGAGTTCCACGTAAGGGTCGAGGATTCGCCCTTGTTGATGGTCGTGGGGTTGGCCTGCAACGTCACGGTGGGACGAGCGGGCGCAGGAGCAGGCGCCGGCGGCGGAGGCGGTGGTGTCACTTTCTTGCTGCAACCGGAAACAAGCACGGCAGAGCCGAACAGGGCGAGCAGTCCAGCGCGATGGAGTAAGCGTGAAGCCAAAGTCATTCCAATCCTCCTGAAACGATTAGAGTCCCCCAACAGACCCGCTATCCTATCATCAGCAGGCTAGGTCCGACCAATGTATCGTAGCACGATATATTATAGACAGCCGGAAAACACAAGCGAATCAACAACAAGAAACAGAATTTCCAGGAGAGCAACATCCCCGGAACTTGAGGCCCACTCATAAGGTGCGCATGCGGCTGCCCCGGGGGGCCAATTGGGCGGCTCGGTGCGAAGCTCAGTGGGTAGACCAGTTGGGCGACTCGTTGTGGCCGCTGGTGGTTAATTGATGCGCCTGGGAACCGTCGGCGAGCATGGTCCAAATCTGGCGCTCGCCCGAGCGTGTCGATTCCAAGACAAGGTGGCGGCCATCGGGCGCCCAGCTGGGACGCTCGTTGCGGCCCTGATCGCGCGTCAATTCGAGGAGCTGCTGGGAGGTGGGCTCGACGATGTAAAGGTCGTAGTTATCGTTCGGGCGTCGCCAACTGAACCCTAGCAGCTGGCCGTTGGGCGACCAGGCCGGGTCGATGACGTAACCTTTGTCGGGAAGGTCGAGTTTGCTGACACCGGTGCCATCGGCGTTCATGAGATAGAGCTGGGGAGTGCCGCCGCGGTCGCTGACAAAGGCGACTGTTTGGCCGGTCTTGGGATTCCAAGCAGGCGACATGTTGGCGCCGCTGGAATGTGTCAGACGTTTGGGGTGGAGGCAGTTGACGTCACAGACGTAGAGCTCGGGGTTCCCTTGCATGGAAGAGGAGAAAAGAATCTGCGTGCCATCCGCAGACCAGGCCGGCGTGATGTTGGTCCCCGGGAAGCGCGGGAAGGCGATGACCTTACCGCTGTCCATGGAGTACATGCAGATTTGCGCGCTGACGACGCCCTTGTAGGGCGCATAGCAGGTGAAGGCGATGCGCGAACCGTCGGGCGACCAGCGAGGCGTGAGGGCAATCGAATGAAGACTGGTGAGTTGGTGCTGATTAGCGCCGTCATAATCCATGACCCAGATTTCCTTGTTCCCGTTGCCGGTGGCGCGAACGAAAGCGATCTGTGTGGAACCGACGCTCGGCGAGCCGCCGGTAAGTTTGCTGATAATTTCGTCAGCAAAGTCGTGGGCGTACTTGCGGACCTGCAAGTCGGTGGGAGCGCCGCGATAGACCTTGCCGATGACCGGCGGAGAAGAGGGATTGCGCAGGTCAAAAAGCCAGGCCTGGATGGTGACCTCGGACGTGGACTCGGTCAAATTGCCAAAGCCGATGTAGCTGGCGTTGGTGGGCTGCTCGATCCAAGCCGGAGCTTTCAGCTCCGCTGGGACCGTGGGCGGTTGAGAAGGGTAGAAGCTGGGGCTGGCGAGCTCGACGACGCCGCTGAATTGCAGGTCATCACGGACGACTTGGGTGAATAGGGAAGCATGAGGTTTTGCGGTGGCCGAGCGCGGACCAAAGTCGGCGAGGGCCACGCGGATCTTGGTTTGGCCAAGCCCCGTGCCGGTGCGAATCCGGTCTTGCGCCCAGGCAGAACGGCAGCTCAAAACAATGACCGCAACGAAAAACAACGGTCCCAAACATCTCACGGATTTCAACAAGTTCCCCCCTTTGGTTGCTGAAAAATCCAGTCCTTTCGAGCAGCGAGAGCGGCTCATTGCGTCATCGAGAGATCGAAGTCAAACGTAACTTCGACATAGGTTCCCATGTAATCGTTGGGAAGAGGCCGGAACGCGTCAATGCTTTGCAGCGCGCGCATGGCGGAATAGTCCATGGATGAGTTGCCGCTGCTTTGCAGCAAGCGAATATGGGAAATGGTGCCATTGGAATTGATCCTAAAAGTCATTGCCGTGTGGGCCCGGTGAGCTGCGCGGGTAGCCGGGTCAATGGTGGTCTGATCCCAAGATTGCTGAACCCGGTTGCGGACCGCATCCACATACCACGGATACCGACCGGCAAAATCCGCGCCTCCTTGGCCAATCGCGGACATGCCTGCAGAAGAAGCTCCCGGCGTCTGAGAGTATCCCGTCGGAAGGTTGGGGCTGCCGCCCTTCCCGGGAATGGCGTTATCCGGCTCCGGAGCTTTTCTTTCGAGCGTTCGAGACGGGCGGGAGGGCGGTAGCGGCTTTTCCTTTTCAAATTTGGGAATCTTGGTCGAGTCGGTCTTGGGCTCGGGCGGCTTAGGCTTTGGCTCCTCCTTGTGAAGGCTCTTGGTGGGGTCAACGGTCTTGCTATCGGTGACCATTTCTTCTTTGGGCATGGGAATGCCGGCGGAGCTGACGAGATTGACTTTTGTGCCGCCCGGCTGACCGCCTACGCCGCCCCACAAGGCACCTTGGCGCTCAAAATAAGAGCCGGCCAAGAGCGCGACAGTTAGCAAGGCATGGAAAACCATAGAGCGGAAGAAGTATTTCTTGAGCGAAAGATCATTCGGAATGGCAAGAGCCGTGGCCATACGGTTATTTTACTTCGTCCGAGCGCGCTCGGTGAGTGGCTCAGTCACAATACTTATATTGTTGATCCCGGAAATGCGCAGCGTGTCGACGACGGAGGCAAAGATCCCAAACGGGACCGTTTCGTCGCAACGCAAGAAAACGCCCTCCTTTGTGTTCTTCAATTGCGCGTGAACCTTTGCGCCGAGCTGATGAATGTTGACCGGATCGTTGCCAAGGTAGACGTGCTGGCCTTTGTCGATGCTAACCACGATGCGGTCCTGGCTAATGTCTTTGATGGTTTTGGTCTTGGGGACGTCGATCTCGATGCCGGACTGCAGGATGGGCGCTGTGATCATGAAGATGATGAGCAAAACCAGGACCACATCCACAAACGGGACCATATTGATTTCGGAGAGCGAAGATTGCGTGGACTTGGAAAGCTGCATGATCTCGTAGCTCAGTTGCAGCGGCCAGGCGGGCGGCCGCGAAAAATTCAGTCAAAAGCCTTCTCGACTTGCGCAGTGACTTCCATGGCGAAGTTGTCCAGGCGTTGCGCCAGGTCGCGAATGTTCTGCAAGAATTGATTATAGAAGATCACCGCGGGAATGGCGGTGGCCAGACCAGCGGCCGTAGTAATCAGCGCTTCCGCAATGCCGGGCGCGACGGCGCGAAGGCTCGCGGCGCCCGCGCTGCCGAGACCCGCAAACGCGTCAATGATGCCCCACACGGTGCCGAAAAGACCGATAAACGGCGTGACGGAACCGGTAGTTGCCAGCCAGGACATCCCCTTTTCGACGCGACGCACCTCTTCGGCGGAGGCAAGCTGCATGCTGACCGTAACGGCCGACAGGCTCTTCAGTTTGGGCGGATGCGGATTCGGGGCAATGCCGCCGACTTGGGCCTGCAATTCGCGGTAGCCGGCGGCGTAAACGGAAGCGAAAGGCGAACTGGAAGACGACAGCGCCTGGGGATTGGCGATGCCGCGTGTGGCGCGGAAAACGTGCAGAAATTGATTGCTCTGGCGGCGGATGCGGCCAAACATACCCCATTTCTGGAAGATCATGGCCCACGAAATGAGGGAAAAGAGAAGAAGAATCGTAAGAACTACGCGCGCGACCAATCCTGTCTGCTGAAGAATGTCAGTAAGATCGGTTGCTAAAATCGTATTGAAAAGAAAAATGACGAACCCCTCAGTGAAAGGCCAAATTTTTCTGGGCGTAAGAACCGTAGCATAGGCACCAAAGACGGTGCAACCGATAGGATGCGGAAGTTTTTCAATTTGCTGCTTATTGGGAAACAGGGGTTAGGGATTGTGGACCGGGCCTAGAGCAGGGATTCCTGATTCGTGACGGGCGACATGCGGAGCCCCGGCCCATGCCCGCAGCGCGGCGGAGGGCCCCGCTCAAACAGCCTCGTAGACCACCAGGCGCGAAGCCGCAACACCGTCTTGTTCCTGACGCGGAGCCTCGAAGCGGCGCGTTTCCAAGTCGATCGCCTGGCGGTCGAGCTTTTTCTGTGCCGGGCCGCCAGCGAGTTTCCGAAAGTGGCTTGCGCGTCCATCTCGATCACAGAGATCGTATTTCACCACATCGCCTCCTCTGGAAAAGGCAAGGTCTCCGATGACTTTTCGAGATCGCACAGTGCTAGAAGAATCATTTTCTTCACAAACGAGAAAAGCGCGACGCACGGGATCGACTTTCCTCGGCGGAAATGCAGGTGTGGTAAACTGCGGATTGAGCATGAATAAACCGTTTGACGTCGAGATAGAGAGACTGACGGCGCCGGATTCCGATTCCATCCGGCCGCTGTTAGGGCTGGCGCAGGCGCCAAAACGCGGGACGTTTTTTCTGGAAACGTTCGGCTGCCAGATGAACGACCACGATTCGGAAAAAGTGGCCGGGGTGCTGCTTGCGCGCGGCTACCGGCAGGTGGAGACGCCCGATGCAGCGGGGCTGATTCTCTACAACACGTGCAGCATTCGGGAAAAGGCAGCGCAAAAAGTCTTCTCGCGACTGGGAGAATACCGCGCCAAGCAAAGTGAAGGGAAAATCATCGGCGTGCTCGGCTGCGTGGCGCAGCAGGAAGGCGAGGGCATCTTTGAGCGCGCCCCGTGGGTAAGCCTCGTGTGCGGCTCGGCAAGTTACCGGAAGCTGCCGGAGTTGATCGCACAATTGGAGTCGGGGAACCACCGCGTGACCGGTCTGGAGCTGGACACCGACGAAACGTTTGAGACGGAAATAACGCGGCGCGACAATCCCTTTCGCGCTTATCTGACCATCATTGAAGGCTGCGATAAGGCTTGCTCGTATTGCGTCGTGCCGTACACCCGCGGGCCGGAGCGGAGCCGCGCGAGCGATTCGATCTTGCGCGAAGTCCGGCAACTCGCCGAGCTGGGCTACTCAGAAGTGCAACTGCTGGGGCAGACGGTGAATTCCTATGCGGACCCGACGCCGCGGTTAATGCGCTTCGCGGAATTGTTGCTGGCGGTCGCGGAGGTTCCCGGGATTCGCCGCGTGCGGTTTACGACCTCGCACCCGAGCGACTTTACGCGTGACATTGTCGAAGCCATGGAAGCGCAGCCGAAGCTTTGCGAGCATGTGCATCTGCCGGTGCAGTCGGGCTCGACAAAGGTGCTGCGGGCGATGCAGCGGACCTACACGCGCGACGAATATCTCGGGAAAATCGCCATGATTCGCAGCGCGAGGCGGCCCATCGCGATTACAACGGATATCATCGTTGGTTTTCCCGGCGAATCCGAAGCCGATTTTGAACAGACGCTGAGTCTGCTCGATGAAGTGGGATACGACAGTTTGTTCTCCTTCAAATACTCGCCGCGGCCCAACACGCCTTCCCTGAAATTGAACGACGTGATTCCCGAGGAAGAGAAGAGCCGCCGCCTTGCGGTTCTTCAAGACAAGCAGCGGGAAATCCAGTCCGCCCGCAACAAACGGCTGACCGGCGAGACAATTGAAGTCCTGGTGAGCGGGAAATCCCGTCGCGAGAACCAGTGGTCGGGATATACCAGTTCGTATCGCCTAGCAAATTTCACTTCACATGCGACAGAACTTCTGGGAACCTACGTTCAAGTCCGCGTGACCGGGGCGACGCCCAACAGCCTGGTGGGCGAGCACGTAGTTTGACCAAGGGAGGCCTCCATGGAAGTGGAAATGAAAATCCGTGGCCTGATGATGGACCCCGTAACCAACATGCCCATTGTCGTGCTGAAAGACGTGCAAGGCCAGGCCATCCTCCCGATCTGGGTGGGCGTTTACGAGGCCAACGCCATCGCGTTGGAAATCGAGAAAGTGCAAACGCCGCGGCCGATGACGCATGACCTGTTGAAGAACGTGCTGCTGGGCCTCGAAGTGCGTGTTCAGAAGATTGTTGTGAACGACTTGAAAGACGATACGTTTTACGCGTTGATTTGGGTGGAGAGGGACGGCCAGATGATGACCATCGACTCGCGCCCAAGCGATGCTCTGGCCCTGGCACTGCGCATGGACTGTCCCATATACGTGGATGAATTGGTGCTTAAGAACTCCAAAGTTTCCAGTGCTTTTTCTGAACGCAATACCAACGAGCAACTCCGCAATTGGCTCGAAGGACTCTCCGACGAGGATCTGGGTCGCTACAAGATGTAAATGGTGATGGCCGCGAATCGTCACTTGTGCCCCCTGCGGCCTACCAACTGGCAAGCAAAGTTAGTTGTGGAACCCGAGTCTGTTCGGCGTTCCTAGCCGCTTTTAAGGCAAGTCCGGGGCCCCAAACAAAAAACGTGGCGAAGCGATTGCTCGGTCACCTTACAGAAGCTTTAAGAATACGAATTGCTTTGCGCTTCTTTCATGCCGTCTGAGGCTTGCTGGCTCGCGTCCTCGACTTCGGCTTTGGAGTTTGCGTTCCGGAACCCCAGGGGAAGGTGAAGGAGGAGTCTTTTTCGTTGGTTGCCACGGCAGACAGCCTTTCTAGGTGGGAAGAGTCGGGGGAGCCTGACTCATGCGCTGAACCGTGTGGCGCCAAGCAAACAACAAGACGATACCAATCAGGATGAGCGCGAGACTGAGCCCTGACCAGATCCCCAAAGCGCCCCAGTCTCGGCCGAAGCAAAGCCATGCTCCGAGCGGCAAGCCAATGACCCAGTAAGCCGTAAAGTGACAGATCATTGGCGTGCGCGTTTCCCCGGCACCCCGCAATGCACCGGTGGCCACCGTCTGAATCCCATCAAATAATTGGAAAGCAGCTCCAGCGATCAGGAGCAGGGAAGTGCTGCGAATGACCGTTTCATCCGGGGTGTACATGCGCGCGATCCAGCGGGGAAAGACCAACAGGGCAACGGCAGCAAGGCTCATGAAGCCGGCGCCAAGAAGGATGGCAGTGTATCCGGCATCGCCGGCAGAATCGGGCCGTCCTCGTCCGATGGCATGGCCGACGCGAACGGCAGCCGCGGAGGAAATCCCTAGCGGGACCATGTAGGTGAACGCGACGGTATTCAACGCGATTTGATGGCTGGCGAGAGCGATTGCCCCCAGGCGGCCGATGAGCGCGGTGGCCAAAGCAAAAACACTGATTTCCAGCGTGATTTGTACGGCCGCGGGGAGTCCCAGCGAGATGAGTCGGCGGATGCGAAGAAAGTCGATGTTGACCGGTGTCTTCAATAGTTCCGTGCGATGCCGCCGGTCGTACCAAAGAAGATAGCTGACGAGCACAGCCGCCAAATACACGCGAGAAATCGCGGTGGACCAGCCGGAGCCCACGACACCCATCGCGGGGGCACCCCATTTGCCGTAGATGAGAACCCAGTTGAAGAGGGCGTTGACGATGTTGGCGCTGACGAGAGCGAAAGCGATGGGCTGGGCCATGTTCATGGCCTGCAGGCAACGGCGAACGGCGAAGTACAGGAGGAGGGGGAAGAGTCCAAAGGCGAGCGCCTCCATGTACGGGACGGCAAGGGCCGCGACTTGCGGGTCGATGTGCAACCGCCGAAGAAGCGGATTGAAGAACCAAACCGGAGTCATCAGGAAAGGCGTCATGACCATGCTGAGGTAAATGCTGTTGACTAAGGAGCGGTGACAGTCTTCGCGCCGGCCCGCCCCGAAGGCTTGAGCGACGAGTGTGTCGAGGCCGATAAGCAAACCGCCGCCAAAGAAGGCCAGAACATTAAAAAGGTTCGAGCTGATGCTTACCGAGCCGATGGCGCGGGCGCTGTCGGGAAGGTGGCCGACCATGACGGTGTCCACGATGCCCATGCTCATCCAGCCGATTTCGGCAAGGACCAACGGCAATGCGAGGCGGACGGTGGGACGAAGTTCGTGGCGAAGTGCCTGGACGCTGATCATGTGCGCGCGAAGGGCTAAGAGAGTGTAAGCGGGGCATCGCAAAGCAGCAAACCGAAGTGCTTCAGAGTTCCAAATTGGCCGGGACAGTGAGGAGAAGAAAAGACAAGGACGCGCGGCTGGGGTTAACTGGCTGGTGTACTGGGAGTGAACCGTAAGTGAACCGCCATGGACCCGCGGCAGACGTGCCCTTATGCTTTCCATAGGCGGTCATGAAGTAGCGGCTCTCCAGTAAACGTTTGGCCTTCCCCCCAACGAGGTTTCGGCCGCAGTTGCGAACCGAGGAGAAAGCCAGAACTGCTGCGATCGAATCCTTTCATCATGGCGTTCCCAGTGCCATTGCAAGAACATGTGAAATTTGAGCCGAGAGGAGAGGAAATTCGCGGTGTGGGGCGGCTCAATTCCCGCGTACGTGTGGCGATCGAGTGCACCGAGGGGGGAAAGGTGGTGCGGGCGGAAGGGTACACGAAGGACGTCAGCCGAAAAGGCTGCCTGGCGGTAATGCCACACCCCCTTTGCGGTCGGGCAGAAGGTGCGGGTAACCAATCTAGTCAACCAGAATGCCAGCGACGCATGTTTGATCTGGCGGGGGCACGAGGGCCCCGCAGGATGGGAGCTGGGAATCGAGCTTCACGAACCGACGGCGGACTTCTGGGGGCTGGATTTCTAGCCAGGAAGCCGGTAGGCGCGGTTCCTGCACAGAAACCGCCGGACTTGCCGATTTGCCCGGGGTTGCCCTCCTCCAGCTAGAGCCGCCGGCCGAGAAGAACCTGGAATTTCCACACGGCTTCGGAAATTCGGCGAGAACTGCACTTTTTCCCTTGCAAAGAAGGGGTCGCAAACGTAGAGTTAGC
>Ga0307475_10002145_pt1 | contig 11856 bp, 8 predicted proteins | sample atmos_gasesECM1C_FD_203317 | JGI IMG/M metagenome (GOLD analysis project Ga0307475, IMG submission 203317) | Hardwood forest soil microbial communities from Morgan-Monroe State Forest, Indiana, United States - atmos_gasesECM1C_515 | ecosystem: Environmental > Terrestrial > Soil > Temperate...
GCCACGCGTGAAGGCTAGCGAATATCCGTAGAGCGCGATTCCCGGACGCACCATCGTCTTCCACGTCTCGGGCCGCGCGGTCATGGCGGCGGAATTTCCCATGTGAACCAGCGGCGGCCGGAGCCCGCAATTCCGCAACACCGCAAGTCCCTCTTCAAAGCCCTTCATTTGCCGCACCGCATCTTCGGAGTCGAGCACTTCCGCCGACGCGAAGTGCGTGCTCACTCCTTCGAGAGTGAGGTGCTCGCACTTGGCTAACATCTCGCACAAACGCGGCAACGCTTCCTTCGATGCTCCAAGGCGGTTCATGCCTGTGTCGATTTTCAGATGCACGGGCAAGCGATGTGACGGAAGATCGCTCTGCCGCCTCCGCGCGGCGCGTTCGAGTAACTCAATGTGCCAAGGTTCCCAGATTGTGGGAGTGAGATTCTGGGAGACGATCCCATCCTCTTCGCCCCTCCAGATTCCTGTCATGAGTAGGATGCGGGCCGTGACGCCGGCGCCCCGCAGCGCCAGGCCTTCCGCGGCATCGGTTACTCCCAGCCACTGCGCGCCCTCGGATTCAAGCGCCCGCGCGCACTCCACTGCGCCGTGGCCGTAACCGTCGGCTTTCACCACGGCACAAATGGTGACGCCTGCTCCGACGTGCTTCTGTATCGCGTGAAAATTTTGTCCCAGCGCTCCGAGAGAAACTTCCGCCCAAGTCCGGCCGTCGAGAATCAGCGACCGGATTTCCGGCATCTTCGACAAATCGGGGCGTGGGGCATTCACCTAGCCGATTATAGTGACCGCATGCGTCGCACTGCTAAGTGCCGATAGTAACTGTTAAGGTCAACGGCCTGATTTCAACAGTTATGGCTTCGGTGCTTGATTGTCTCCGCTACTGCACCATTGGCGACTGCGTCCGTAAATCTCAAATCCTCCCTTCATGGCCATCTCGTACAGTTGGTCGGCGGTTGCATACTTCGAGCTAAGCGACTGCAATAGGAAAGCAAATGGGAAGTCTCGGCAGCTAGGATGGTCCTTATAGAAAGCTGTGACGACATCCGTATATGCGCTGACATCAGGGTGGCCTTCTTTGTCGAGACTTTTCTTTGAAAACTCGCCGCGATGAGCTAGGCACCGGCCAGAAGGCATATCGGTCGGGTGGTGCTCATCACCAAGACGATGTGGTTTACCTACCTCGAACAATTGGTCGGCCAAATCACATGCGCGGAGGAATCCCATCAAATAGCCATCAACTAGCCCATAGACGTAAGCATTTCTCTGAACTTGGGTCCATGATAGCCATTCCCCTCCACGGCCAGGCAGGTCGCGTGTGGCCTGCGGTGCGGCATAGCCACACCAACCGACCAAGAGAATGATTCCGACTACACAATGGAGTATGGGTTTCATGTCCCGCATTGTACGGCTGCTCAGGTTGCTGTTGTAAAATCCCGATTTCACTCATTGACCCTGCGATTGGGTTTTGAGTGCAAGCGCCGGCGTCAACTGCCCGATAACACGAAGTTCACCGTGATTTCGGTTTCCACTTCGATGGGCTCGTTGTTCAGGAGGTACGGGCGGTACCGCCATTGCCGGACCGCTTCAATCGCGGATTTGACCAGCGTCGGGGACCCGCTGACCACGACTAGATTCTCAATCGTCCCCGTCTTGCTGATGATCGCCCGCAATTCGACGGTGCCCTGAACACGCGCAAGGCGCGCGATTGGGGGATAGCTGGGCTGGACGCGGTAGATGATGTTGCCCTCGGCCCACTGCGATACCCGCATGGGCTTGACCGAGGCTGGGCGCGCCGGGATCACAACGGAGATGCCGTCTCCGAGGCCATGCGCAACGCCGTCGCCAGGTCCGCGACCCGATCCAGTGCCGATGATTGGGAAGTCCACCGCCGGTGGAGCCGAGTCCGCATCGTTGATTGCCGCGATCCGAAGAGGGATCGATCGCGGCGTGATGAACGGTCGTGGGGACAGGTTGCTGACTGCAGTGGCCGTAGAATGCGCGTGCGCAGCCTCTGTTGCCGCGGGTGGTGTGAGTGCCACGGGCGAGGCGAGCCGCTCCAGCCAATGCAATTGCGGTGGCCGCTGAACCCAGAGCAGCGGGATCGCGAGCAGCAAGCTCAGTCCGAGGGCTTGCATGGTGAAGGATGCGAGTGTGGTCCATCCGCGGCGGGCAGAGTGATCCCAGTTGCTTTCAAGAGTGCTGAACATAATGTGTCCTCCGGGACGGGCCCCGTCATTCCGTACAGACACCTGCGCCTTGCGATTTGATCCTGAGCTACGCGGAAGGAGTTAGACCGGTCGAGTGACGGGCGTCCTCGCTCGTCCGCCGTGCGGGGACGCCCGGCTCCGCACAAAAAATAAAGACCGCGTCTGCACGCGGTCTTAATAAGAAAGTCTCAAAAACTTGGAACTGAAACTACCCGAGTCGAGTCCCCTACTGTTTCGGCGGAGCGGTTGCCGGCGGCTTGGTCGCGGGCGCAGCAGGTTTGCTGGCCGGAGACGTTCCCGGTCTCACGGGCTTGGGAGCCACGCTACCCGCAGCGGGCGCCGCCACACCGGATTGAACGTTGAAGGCTTCCACGATCGGTTGCGTGATGTCGACGGCTGGTCCGTACCAGATCACCGGTCCACGGGGCCACTGTTGGGACGTATCCAGGATCATGCCATAGCCATTTTCGCTGGCATACTTCACGATGAGTGGAGCCATCTTGGTGAGGATTTTATTTCCGATCTCGCCCTGCTGGTTCTGGAAATCTTCCTGCGCGTCCTGCGTGGACCGATCGAAACTCTTCTGCTTTGCCTCGATCTGCTTCACCAGCTTGTCGCGCGATTCCTCATTCAATTTGTCTTGCTGCGCATTGAGCTGTTTCTTCAGGCCGTCGATTTCGTCGGCCGAACCCTTCAGTTCGTTTTGCTTGGGTTCAAACTTCTTGGCGAGCACGTCGAAATCCCGCCGTCCTTCGTTGGAGGCGAAGATAGCCTGCTCGATATTGATGGTGCCGACTTTGGTGCCAGTAGCCTTAGCCGCCGCCGCCGCAGCTGCGGAGGGAGCGTTGGGTGTGGTGGCAGCCGCAGCGGCGGGAGAACCCGCAGCCGCGTCGGCCTGGGCCAGAGCGAATAGGGAGAGGCCGAACACTACGGCCACGGTGGCGCACGCAGACTTCTTAATCACAAACTTCTTAATCATTGGATCCTTTGAACTCCTTCGGATTTTTCGGAAATGCTGGAAACTTCCAGCTCGCTGGGCTCAACAAAACTGCTCGCAACCCGAGCTTATCAGTCATCAAACCTGAAACAGACAAACATTGACCTGAAACCGGTGCAGCGAGCGCGCAAGGCGCGTACGACACCCGGCTTTCTTCACGCTGAACCACAAGCGTGGTGATCAGGGTATGGACGCTCTGCATTATACGGAGCGCACAGGAACAGCGTCAAACGAATCTCGCCGTTCTTGCTCGCCGTTCTTCTTAATTAGTTCGATGCGGCCAGGCCGGTAGCTATCGGCTGTCGGCTCACAGTTTTCAGGAAAACCATACGCCCTCTGGGTCACTCTTTAGTACCACGGTGTCTCTCCCTCGATCTATTGGAGTCGTGGGTTTAGGCGGAGATTACAAGCTCATCTCGTTGAGGCCTTCATCCAACCGACTCACCCTTCAATAATGGAAACGGTAGCGCAGTTCGACATAGATTTCGCGCGGGTTGTTCCAATGGAAACCGCCGAAGGTCTGGCTGTTGTCGAGATCCACGCGGCGGTTGGCCACGTTCAGGGCGTTCAGCGAGGCGGAAACGCGCTCACCGAAGTCCTTGCCGAGAGACAAATCGAACGTGGTGTGCTGCGGCAAATGCCGTTCAGGATAAGGGTTGCCCGGGAACGCGTTACTGAAGCCTGAGCCGTAGTACACGTTCGTGGATGCGTACGAACGCCACGGTAGGGAAACGTCGGCGCCGACGTTGAGCGTGTTTGTCTGATCGTGGTCGAGGGCAAAGAGCGGGGTGGTCGGAGCAAAATTCGTCAAACCGCCCGTGATTGGCAGTTTGCCATCGGCGACCTGATTGGAGTATGCAAGATGGATTTGTCCACGGTGAGCAATGCGGGGCGAGCGCAGCGTGAGTTCCCAGCCGCGGATTTTAGCTCGATCAATCGTGATTGGTAAACACAGTCCGGACCCGATGCAGCTATGGTCAAAGAAATTGTGCGCGTTGGTCTGGAAATTGTCTGCGTCGAGAACCCAACCACGATAGGGAATGGTGACTCCAAATTGACGCTCTTCGTCGCGCTCTCCCTGAAGGGGGAGGAAACCGCAATTATTCGCAGTGCAAAATTGCTCCAGAGGGCCCCCGACTGTGAGGAGAGGCGGCGCCTGGTAGTAGTGGCCGTAGAAGGCGCGGAAGGTCCAATTCAGGCGGGGGATATTCAACGCTGCGCCAAAACGAGGACTGATGGCGTTCTCGGTCATCCCGCTGCTGAAGTGCGTGGGGCGCATGCCCGCGGTAAGCGTCAGCCAGGAAACTGGTTTGAATTTGTCGTCGATGAAGAAAGCTTCTAAACCACCCGAAGCGAGATCACGTTCGGCAAACGATTGACTAGGCGTGTCCTTGAAGATTGCCTGGAAAAACTGATCGTCACGTTGGTGAAAGCCGTAGAAACCCGCCTGTAGATTGTTCTTCGCGAAGTTAGCGCTGAAGCTAACCTGCCCCCCAGCGTAGGTGGAAGTGTGATGATCTGTCGTGGCGGTGGGATCGGCAGGTGAGCTGTCGTAGTTGGCGCCGTTGCGGTGGTAAAAAGGCGAGACCGTGAGCATTACCTTTGAATTAAACGTGTGAACCCAGGAGAAATTCACCAGCGCATCGGATTCATGGTTGCCATCGCGGAGATCAAGGGTTGGATACTGGGCCTGAAAGCCATTTGCGGCAATATTGCCGTTCTCAATATCGTTGGGAAAAGGATCGTACGGGATCTGGTAGTAGTCCTTGCGCAACGAGGTAACGAAACGCAACTGGTTGGAAGGGTCCACGTTAAAGATCAGTGACCCGAAACCGCCATAGCCATTGGCGGCATCGTGCACCACTTTCGAAACAGGCGTTTGCAAGCCGAGATCAGTGCGGTTCCCATTCACGCTGACGTAGTAAGCGAATCGCTCCGTGTGACTGCCGAAGCTGAACTGATCGTTAGTTTGATAGAAGTTGCCGGCGCTGAGAACCAGTTCGGCCTGATTGTTGCGCTCGAACCCAGAGCGCGGGACGATGTTGAACACGCCATAAGTCCGGTCGCCGAATTCCGCGCCGTAGCTGCCGCGGTTGACCTCCATGTAGTCGATATCTTTGGGATCAAACTGCGGGGCTACATTGGACGCAATGTTCGTGTTGGGCACGGGAACGCCGTCCATCAGCCAACTGGTCTGGTGACCTCCGCGAATGTGCAGTTGATCATGCGTGACGTACGCGCCGGGAACGAAATCCGTAATCATCGCCATGCTATTGCTGCGGGATGCCCCGGGAGTGCGCTCGATATCGAGGCGGCTAACGAGAGTTGTGGGAGTAGCGGAATCGGTCGGGGCCACGTCAGGCTCGCCAGAGACAGTGACGTTGGCGCTTGCCGTTGCGACCTTCAAAAGAAAGTGAACGACAGGCACAGATCCCGAAATGACCGTGACCGCCTGTGAAGTCTGTGCGAAGCCCTCACTGGCGACGCTGACGGAATAATCGCCGAGGGGCACGGCGTTGAGTTGGAATTCACCATTGGCGTCGGTGGTGACGCTCTTTGCCCAGTCCGACGATTTCGCTTTGAGCATCACCATAGCGTTCTGGATGGGACGATGCTGGGGGTCGTGCACAACGCCGCGGACGGCGCCGTAGATGTTGGCGAACGCGGCGGGGGCGATCGTCAGCAATAGCAAAGCGGCGACTGGCAGCAGCTTGGGGCGAGTCATAATTTCATGTCCTTTTTCATGTCCTTGAGGTCTTGGCGGTTCTCTCCGGGAGGTCTTGGCGGTTCTCTCCGGCGCCAGACTGCGCTCCTAGGGGAATCGCCTTCCTCATGCCTTTGCCGGCAGCAGAACAATCCGGTTTCGTATCGGGGCATCGCTTCAGCGATGCCGCAGATTTGCGAAATCGGACGCCCCTTTAGGGGGCCAGGGACGCTGCCGCATTGCGCAACGCGCTAATTTCAGGATTTGGCAGAAGGGTTAGCTACGAGGAGGGGCGCGGGCGGAATCGTGTCCGGAGATGTCGCTTGAGCGCAGGATCGTGGTTTGCGAGGCGGGCGCGGGTTCGATCAGAAGACTTAAGAAAGAGAGCAGACGGAACGCGGGATGCGCCCACTCGAAGGTAGCGACGCGGCAGCAGCAATCGTGGTTCGGGCAGCAGTTAGCGACGGCTTGAAACGAGGCTTCCGATGATTTGACCGGGAATGCTTCCACCGGAGATGCTTCGGGCTGGGGCGGCTTGGACTCTGCCATCGCATGATGGCATTGCATTGCGTGCTGCGCCGGATGACCGGATACCGGCTGGCGCATGCAGTGCATGGCTCCCGGCTGGGCAGCACGGGCCATCGCCAGCGGCCCGAAGGCCGGGGCGAGCATGACCAGTAGCAGAAATCTTGCAATCCAGCGAGAAGCTCTACACATTTGCGTTCAGGATAGCAGTTGCTGGTACTCGGTTGCCAGTATCCAGTACCCGCCAAACCGCTGCCACTAAGAACTGAGAACTGGGAACTTTATTCCTGCTGTACCATTCCTCCGTGCATGGGCTGACGGAACGGCTATCGAAGACAATTCGGAAGCAGCAGTCGATTCGGGTGGGGGACCGCCTGGCGGTGGCGGTTTCAGGTGGGGCGGATTCCGTGGCTTTGCTTTGCCTGCTGCTGGAGTTGCGGGCAGAGTTAGGGATCGTGCTATCGGTTGCGCATGTGAATCACAAGCTGCGCGGAGAAGAGGCGGACGAGGACGAGCGGTTTGTCGCGAAGTTGGCGCGGCAGCACGGGCTCGAACTGCATGCTTGTGTGGCGCCGATTAACGGGAAGCGGAGTTCAGACAAAAGTCTCGGCAAAAGTTCCGGCGTCAGTTCCGGCATCGAAGCGGCCGCGCGTAAACAGCGCTACGATTTCTTTCGCCAGTTGGCGCGCGAGTCTCGAGTTACGAAAATTGCCACGGCACACACGCTCGACGATCAGGCGGAGACAGTGCTGCTGCGCATCTTTCGCGGCACCGGCATTCGGGGACTCTCGGGCATTCATCCGCGAATCGTCTTCGAAGAGGAGGGACACGCGTTTGGCGAGTTAGTACGGCCGCTGCTCGGCTTCCGGCGCGCTGCATTGCAGGACTTTCTGCGCGAGCGGGGTCAGAGCTGGCGCGAGGACTCGTCGAATCGGGACATTGCCTTCCTTCGTAATCGTGCGCGGCATCGGCTGCTGCCGATGATTGGGGAAGAATTTGGCGAGGCCGCGATCGAACACATGGGCGAGCTGGCGGAGATTGCGCGAGCCGAGGAGGAGCACTGGGAGCGAATGCATCCGGAGATTCGGAGCCACGGCGGTGGCGCTGCTGAGACGCGCCAAGCCGCGTCTCTACGGGTGGAGCGTTTGTCGGCGCTTCCTTTGGCGGCACAACGGCGGCTGGTACGCGCCTGGTTGGAAACGCATTTGCCTGACTTGAGTATCTCGTTCCGGCTGATCGAGGAGGCGCTGGAGCTGGAGCGAGGAGCGGCGGGCAAGAAACTGAAACTGCCGGGCGGGTGGAATCTTCGACGTGGACGGCACGAAGTCTCGTTGGAACTGGAACCCTCCGGCGGCCGTGGTGAGGCGGCGGATTACGAGTACGCTTTAGCGGTGCCAGGCGCGGTAGAGGTTCCTGAACTAGGAGCTTGCATAGAAGCTCGGGTGGTGGATGCAACTGGCGTCCCGGAGGATGAGCGCGGCGAGTTGCTGGATCTGGCGCGCATGCCGAAGGAAGTTCTGATCCGCAACTGGCGGGCGGGAGACCGTTTCTGGCCGGCGCATACGGCGGCAACAAAGAAAGTGAAGGAGCTGCTAAGTGACCGTCATGCGACCGGAGTGGCGAAAAAGCTGTGGCCGGTTGCGGTCGCGAAGGGCTGCGGGCTGATCTGGATGCGGGGCTTTGCGGTTCCAGCCGCTTTTCGGGCGCCTGCGCGAGCTTCAAAAGCAATTTGGATTCGGGAGATTGCGGGCATGTTGTAACATGGCGTGGGTAGGTTGGGGAATGCAGAGGTAAGAGGTCAGATTGCAGAGGTGAAAATCCACACCGTAACCTCTGCAATCTGACCTCTTACCTTTGACCTCTCCCGCCCGGAGGCGCCACTTCCACTATGAATGTTTCGCCGAATGCCGGGTTGCGCCAAGTGATCTCCGCCGACCAGATTCAGAAAAGAGTTCGCGAACTGGGACGGCAGATTTCCGACGACTATCGCGGCGAGACCATGATCGCGCTGGGTATTCTGGAGAATAGCTTCCTGTTCATGGCCGACCTGGTGCGGGCGGTCGATGTTCCCCTCATCTGCTCGTTTATCAAGCCGAGCTACAAGCAGAGCCAGCAGGGTGAATCCGCTGTGTTGGAGATTCTCTTCAGCCACGAACTGGCGATTGCGGGCAAGCATGTACTGCTGGTGGAAGGGTTGGTGCACTCGGGAGTGACGAGCGAGTACCTGATGAACGATCTGCGGGCGCGAGGCGCGGCTTCGGTGAAGCTGGTCACGCTGCTGGATCGGCAGTCGGCGCGCCGGGTTCCGCTGCAGCCCGACTACTTCGGATTTCTGGTGGATGACACCTTTCTTTGCGGCTATGGGCTGGGTAGTCCGGAGCAGACGGGCCGGAACCTGCCGTATCTGGCGGCGACTATCTGAGTGGAGTTGCTATGAACAAGGGCATGAAGGCCGCAGTTTTCTGGATGGTCATCGTGGTAAGCGCGTTCCTGCTCTGGCAGACGGTGAAGTCCGGCGGTTCCGCTCAGGCAATCCCTGAGATAAGCTATTCCGATTTCTTGGCAAGGATTGCCAGCGCTCAGGTCAGCTCGGTTACGATTGCAGGCAATGTAGTTCGCGGGTTGGATGCCAAGGGCCGCAATTTTCGTGTCATTGCGCCGGCAACCCAGACAGCAATGCTTGACGCTCTTCAACAACACGGAGTAGAAATCTGGTTCAAGGAAACACCCGATCAGGGTTGGCCGAGCTGGATACTCAATCTGGCTCCCCTGATTCTTCTCGGAGCTTTGTGGTTTTTCATGATTCGCCAAATGCAGAGGAAACGTTCGGTTGGAGAAGGACCGTCGAGTTCTATACCACCTCAGGAATCCAAAACCCGCTTTGGCCCGTGACTTCTGAGTCCAGTTTTGCTGCTCGCTTTTCATCGAAAAGGTCTAGAATGAGGGGTAAGGCTTTTCCCAATCGAATTTTCGCCTCTGGCATCTAATAACGGATACAGAGGCGGCTTCTTGCGTTCGGCGGGGAAGGGCTCTTAGAGGAGTTTTAAGTGAATTCTACGATCAAAACGGTACTTTTCTGGGCGGTCATCGTGGTCTCGGCCTTCCTGCTCTGGCAGGTGGTGAAAACCGGGAGCAACGCGCAGAAGGAAAAAGAAATCGGCTTTTCTGAATTCCTGTCCGACGTGGATCAGGGCAATGTCCGCGATGTGATGTTTATCGGCCAGGAAGTAAAGGGAAAGTTCAAGAACGACTCGCCGTTTCATACGATTGTGCCGGCGAATTATCCAGACATGTACAAGAAGTTGACGGACAAGAACGTTCCCTACGGCTTCAAGGACATCAGCAACGGTACCTGGCCAAGCTGGATTCTGAACCTGTTGCCGCTGGTTCTGCTGGGCGCACTTTGGTTCTTCATGATCCGGCAGATGCAGACGGGTGGAAACAAGGCGCTATCGTTCGGCAAGAGCCGGGCGCGGCTGCTCTCCATGCAGCAGAAAAAGATCACGTTCAAAGACGTGGCTGGCGTGGATGAGGCGAAGGAAGAACTTCGCGAAATTATCGAGTTTCTCCGCGAAGCGCAGAAGTTCCAGAAACTTGGCGGACGCATTCCAAAGGGCGTATTGCTGGTTGGACCTCCGGGAACGGGCAAGACCTTGCTGGCGCGCGCGGTTGCGGGCGAAGCGAATGTTCCATTCTTCTCCATCTCCGGCTCGGACTTCGTAGAAATGTTCGTAGGCGTGGGCGCGAGCCGCGTGCGCGATCTTTTCGAACAGGGGAAGAAAAACGCTCCCTGCATCATCTTCATCGACGAAATTGATGCCGTTGGACGTCACCGCGGCGCCGGACTCGGTGGCGGACACGATGAGCGCGAGCAGACTTTGAATCAGCTGCTGGTTGAAATGGACGGCTTCGAATCGAACGAAGGCGTGATCCTGATGGCAGCGACCAACCGTCCGGACGTGCTTGATCCAGCATTGCTGCGGCCGGGGCGTTTTGACCGGCGCGTGGTGGTGAATCGTCCGGATGTTCGCGGACGGGAAGAAATTCTGCGCGTACACACCCGCAAGATTCCTCTGGCGGACGACGTGGATTTGTCCGTGCTGGCCCGCGGCACGCCGGGATTCTCCGGCGCGGACTTGGCCAACATGGTGAATGAAGCGGCGTTGGCGGCTGCCCGGCAGAACCGCAAGGCTGTGCTGATGTATGACTTCGAAGTGGCGAAAGATAAAGTGCTGATGGGCGTGGAACGCAAGTCGCTTCTCCTTTCCGATGAAGAGAAGAAGAACACCGCGTACCACGAAGCCGGACACGCGCTGGTAGCGGCCATGCTGCCGCACTCCGATCCGGTGCACAAGGTCACGATCATTCCGCGAGGCATGGCTCTTGGTTTGACCATGCAGTTGCCGACCGACGATCGCCACAACTACTACAAGAACTATCTCGACACGCAGATTGCCATCCTGATGGGCGGGCGTATCGCGGAAGAGCTTTTCCTGGGCCAGATGTCGACGGGCGCCGGCAACGACATTGAGCGGGCCACGGAACTGGCGCGCAAAATGGTTTGCGAGTGGGGCATGAGCGATCTGGGGCCGCTGACCTTCGGCAAGAAAGAAGAGCAGATCTTCCTCGGACGCGAGATTGCGCAACACCGCGATTACAGTGAAGCCACTGCCATCCAGATTGACGAGGAAGTCAGGAAGATGGTGAGCACGGGGTACGCGACCGCGAAGGGTATCCTCTCGGAGAATCGAGAAACGCTGATCCGGATCGCGAAGGCGCTGATCGAACGCGAGGTGCTAGACGCATCCGAAATCAAGTTGCTGGTCGAGGGCCTGGATCTGCCGCCGATCAAGCCGCTGCCGGCGAAGACCGACGACGGCGTGCAGCAGGTGATTAAGCCCGAGCGGGCTCCCGCCAAAGGCGGCGAGCGGCCGGCTACGGCGTAAGAGCGGTTCTCAAGTTCCCGGTTCTCAGTTCTCAGAGGGCGGCCAGTTGGCCGCCTTTCTTTTTTGCTGGCTTAGGCATTAGTGCAAAGACGGCCAGAATCACAGAGAACGGGTCAATCGGGCGTCGATAGTAAACTTCCGGACTCGTGATGTAGTAGATGAGCGGAAACGAGAAGAGCACGAGCGCGTAGGGCATCGCTCCGGCGCAATCCGCTCGCAGTGCGCGTCGAAGGCCGAAAAGCGCGAGGACGGTGAGGGTGGTGCAGAATAAAATATTCGGCGGATCGAGCGGCTCCTCTTTGAGATAGGAGCGATCCAGGCTCCAGTAGCCGGTCCACAAATAGATCGCGCGGCGGACCGCGGTCCAGGCGTACCAGCCGGGATTCGCACGAATGAATTCGACCGCCTGCCGTTTCTTTTTATCCATGTAACCGAGTTCGCCGAGCTGTTTGAATTCATTCCATTCCTGCTCGT
>Ga0307475_10002146_pt1 | contig 11852 bp, 9 predicted proteins | sample atmos_gasesECM1C_FD_203317 | JGI IMG/M metagenome (GOLD analysis project Ga0307475, IMG submission 203317) | Hardwood forest soil microbial communities from Morgan-Monroe State Forest, Indiana, United States - atmos_gasesECM1C_515 | ecosystem: Environmental > Terrestrial > Soil > Temperate...
CCGACAAACGAACTAGTCCGTCAGTGATCCCAACGCGCTCGCGCACTTCTGGAGGCATGGATGCATGGGTCATCAGTGCTGGAAGCGAGATTAGCGATTCAACGCCACCAAGGCTTTCGGCGAGCGCACACAGCTTCACGTGATTGAGAAAACGTCGGGCCGCTTCCAGGGAGCCCAGGTCAAAGGAGAGCATGCCACCAGGGCCCTTCTGTTGACGGCGCGCAATTTCGTGTTGTGGATGACTAGCGAGCCCAGGGTAAAGAACCCTTTGAACCTTTGGGTGCGTGTCAAGATGACGCGCCACTACCAGGCCGTTGGCATTGTGCTGGAGCATGCGCACCGCGAGAGTTTTGATGCCGCGAGAAATTAGAAAACAATCCATGGGCGCTAATCCGGAACCTGCAGATCGCTGAATAAAATAAATTTTTTCGGCGTCTTCCTGGCGAGTTAATACCACCGCTCCGCCCGTCGAGTCGCTGTGGCCGTTGAGATACTTGGTCATGGAATGAACTACGATATGCGCGCCAAGCTCGATGGGTCGCTGGAGATAGGGGCTTAGGAAAGTGTTGTCCACCACTACGGTAATGTTTCGTTGACTCGCGACCTTAGCCAGTGCGGCAATGTCGGCGATTCTCATCGTAGGGTTGGTGGGCGTCTCGATGTACAACATTTTGGTGTTGGGCCGGAAGGCCGACACCACCGCAGCCTCCGAGGAAGTGTCTACAAAACTGAATTCCAAACCAAAGTGAACTAAAAGCTGTGTGGATAGACGAAAAACCCCGCCGTAAACCGCCTCGGAAAGCACCACATGGTCGCCAGGGCGCAACAAGCGGAAGACGGCATCGATGCCAGCCATTCCCGAAGTAAATACGTAAGCACTGTGGCCGTCTTCGAGTTTGGCGATGGTGCGCTCTAAGGCTTTTCGATTGGGATGATTGGTGCGCGCGTAGTCCCAACCGTCTTTATATTTCCCCAACTCTACGTTTACATAAGTAGATGTTTGATAGATTGGCGCGACGATGGCGCCGGTGGCCGAGTCCGGTTCCTGGCCGACGTGGATGGCATTTGTGGCGAAACCCATGTGTACTCCTCTTGGCTCGAAAGCAAAAATCTGCAGGCATTAATCGCAAGCCGGACGGGCTGCGATCACCATGACGCGTGGGCTACAAAAAATAACCTGAGTCTTCAAAATTACAGGAGCTATAACTGCGAGTCAATTAAAGGCCGTGGCGAGGTTTCGCGCATTGATAAAATTCAGAAAAACTTGACCGCTAACCGGCTTACGTAGAGGATAATTTAATCAGCATGAAAAAATTGTGTTTTATCCGCGTTGCATGGTTGTCGAGCATGCTGGGAATACTCGGGGTGACGGCCAGTGTTGGCAACGCGCAGGAAATTCCGAAGGGCCAGACCCAGCGCTCTCTGCCTAGTACCCGCGTAACCATTGAAGTTACCGGCGGCGATAAAGATAGCCCTATCGAAAATGCCAGCGTTTATTTGAAATATGTCGAAGAACACAAAATTGCAAAAAATAAGCAGTTCGAGCTGAACGTGAAGACCAACCGCGAGGGAATCGCTCACGTACCGGATGCGCCGCTTGGGAGAGTGCTGATACAAATTGTGGCGGAAGGATGGAAAACCTTCGGGCGGTGGTATGACATTACGGGCACGAAGGAGCCGATCAAGATTCACCTCGAGCGCCCGCCCAAGTGGTATTAGACCGGGTGATGTTCCATCGCGGAACAGCCCTAAAATTAATTTCGTGCTGATGCTAATTTTTGTGCTGAGTCGCATGCCCTACATGCAAAGTTTTTGCTGCTTGCACGAAAATTGTGCAAAGAGGGGAAGAGCATTGATGGGCGTGCATTTAGAGGGAAGGCATGGTGGGTTTTGCACAAACTTATCAACAACTGTGTGCAAAACTTAATGACAGCGAAATATTTGTCATCGCTTTCGGAAGGCATCGTGCAACAAGGGCGCGGCGCTTTTTTGACGCTCTTCAAACACCAGTGGTACAGTTCAGCCGCGGCTTCCAAGAATGAATGAAACGTTTGAAGGACGATTTTCTTTACTGCAGATGTTTTGGGGCAGCATTTCCACGCGGCCACTGCGAAGTTCTCTGAGTGTCATTGCCATTGCGATCCAGGTGGTTTTGGTGCTGATGATTGCGGGGCTTACGTCAGGTGTGGTTTCCGAGTGGGGCAAACGGGTTGAAGGAGTCGGCGCTGACATTATCGTGCAGCCGCCAAATTCGTCGATTTTCTTTGCGTTCTCCAGCGCGGTGATGCAGGAATCGTTAGGCGACAAAATCGCGACGCTACCGGCCGTTGATGAAGTCGCTCCCACGGTAATTTTGACGGAACCAAAGAACTTAGTGATGGTTTACGGCATAGATTTCAGGCGATTCAACGCTCTGAGTCGCGGGTTTTTGTTTCGCGATGGCCGACCGTTCTCAGGGCCCGATGAAGTCATTGCTGACGACATCATTGCGCAGTCAAAACATCTAAAGGTCGGCAGCCAGACTACGCTGCTAAATCACGTTTTTACCGTTAGCGGGATCGTCGCGCACGGGAAAGGCGCGAGATATTTTATCCCACTGCAGACGGCTCAGGATCTCGCCGGCGCGGACAAGCGGGTGTCGATGTTTTACGTTCGAAGCAAAGGGGATACGGAGGCCGCGCGAGCAGAAATATTGAAGCTGGATCCGCAAAATAGCGTTCGCTCGTTATCCGAATACGTGACTTTGATGACCTCCTCCAATCTTCCGCAACTGCGGCCGTTCACGAGAACCATGGTTGCGCTTGGAATTGTGATTAGCTTTCTGGTGGTACTGCTGAACATGCACACACTGGTCATGGAGCGAACGCGCGAAATCGGTATTCTGAAGGCGCTGGGCTTTTCGAGATTCGACGTGGTGCGTATGCTGCTGGGAGAAACTTTTATTTTGACGTTGATGGGAACCTGGTTGGGCATCGCTATTACTTTTTTGACTCAAGCCATTTTGAAACAAACGAATCCGGGGCTCACGATTTTGATATCGCCATCCTGGATTTTTTCGGCGGTGGTGTTGGCTTTTGTGGGCGCAACCACGGGAGCTACATACCCAGCGCTGAGAGCGGCAAGTTATGATCCAGTCGTGGCGCTTGCGTACGAATGACGTGTTCGCGGAAATTTCAATTCCAAATCGGGAGTTGTGAATGCTGCCCGGGGATAAGCATTACGAAGCGAAAATAATCGAGCGGCGGGGCATTTCTCCTGATTTATGGCTTTATCCGTGTGGATCCCGGGGGGCCCTTCAAATTTTTAGCCGGGCAGTATGCGACGCTCGGCGTGGAACACGAGGGGCAACGAATCGAGCGCGCCTATTCGCTGGTGTCCTCTCCTTATGAACAAACGCCAGAATTTTTTCTGGAATTGGTGCCTCACGGGGCCTTGACTCCGCATCTTTTCAAATTAAACGAGGGCGACAAGTTATTTTGCCGCAAGATTGCCAAGGGCCGCTTCACTTTGGACCTGCGCAGCGGCAGAAAACATCATTTGCTGCTTTCCACAGTTACCGGGATCGCGCCTTTTGTGAGCTATATGCGGACCCTTTATCGCGACTGGAAGAGCGGCGAGAGCCCGATGCCGGGAGGTCGCAAACTTTATTGCGTGCAAGCCGGCAGCCGGTCCTGGGAGTTTGGTTATCGCGATGAAATGGAGAAAGTAGCGGCCGAGGCTCCATGGCTGAAATTGGTGACCACGGTTAGCAGACCGTGGGAGGACGAGGCCTGGACAGGAGAGACAGGCCGCGTGGACGATGTGGTTCGAAAGTACAGGGACCTGTGGGACTTGAAACCGGCGGAAACGACCGCGTATCTTTGCGGTCATCCGAACATGGTGGAAAACGGCAGGGGCATTTTGCAGCGCGCGGGCTGGCAAAAAAACGCGATGTTTGAGGAAATATATTTCGTTCCAAGCGATGCGAAAGAGGAACACGCGGAATAAATCGACTCGGCTTAGCTTTAGGCAGACCCGCGTCCCTCGATCGATGAGTATTTGCTAACCTGCTTTGACTGAGCTTAAGCGCCTGGAATATTTTCGGTAAGCTGGCCGGAGATTTCTTCCAGCGTAGCTATCGGAAACGCGACGTGAACGGACTCCCCAGGTTCATGAACGTCGATTTGCAGCTTGCCTGCGTGGGTGCGAATTTGCACGTGATCGTTGCCATCCACGACCTCAACCAGATTTGCCTCGGGATATTTCTCCAGTTCTTTTGCTAACTGGCGAATTGTAGGTATCCAGGGTTTGATATTTTCAGCGGCATTTTCCAGGTGGTCTCTGGGAGTACAGTGCAGCGCGATTGGCACGGCCGCAGCCGGAATCCAGAGATGCACGTGAGAGCCACCATCGCGGTATTCGTCGACATCCACGCGAATGACGCCTTCGCGGAAGGTATAGACGGCAGCGAAGGCCACTGTGCTAGCTAAGCCAAGGGCGATTTTCGCGAGCAGCATGTTCTCGATTCTCCTTTTCCACAGACATTACCGTTGGCATTGGCCGAAATAGGGGCGAATTAATCGCTGGAGTTTTTTGAATCCATCCACACACGGACGGTGCTGTCGTCGCTTTTCACGGAGACCAGCTCGGTATCGCCCATCGAGGCGAGAGCGTGCAACCCAGCGACCACGTCAAGTTCGTCTTTGCCGGCGCTGAACAGCGCGTCGATGACGTGCATGGGAATTTTGATATCTACATTCGAATTGTTTGATTTGGAACCCTTGTTATCTTTCACGTGAACCAGCAGCCGGCCGCCCTCTTTGGCCACGCGAACATCCTGATCGGTGCCCTGGACGGTGACATATTCGCCGTCTTTCGCGGTGCGAATCGCGTTGATGAGGGCGTGCACGTCGACCTCGTTCATGTGGGCCTGATCGATCGTTATTTTGCCGTTGTGCAGATGGTTCTTATTGATAGTGGGCAAGACGTTTTCCGCTAATTCGAGGGGAATATTCACTCTGACGGTTTCGCCTTTATTCTCGGAGTTGATGACCCGGACATGTAGCCAGCGGTCCTTGGCAGACCCGGATTGCCCAAATGCCGCCGAGGCACCCGCGAGTACCACCATGGCGGACAATACGATGACGCCTCCAAAACGGTTTGTGCGATTGAACATAGCGTAGATGCCTCCCCGGCACTGCCTATACATACGAGGCATGCCCTGAGAATGTTTCCGGAGGAGGTTTTTATTTACACGGAGGCGGACTAGCCTCGAGCACAGCCGGCTAAGGCCAGCGCAGTCAGGCTTTCGGGGTCACTTCCGGCGTCCATTTGAGGAACAAGGCGCCCAGGGGCGGAACGGTGAGCGTGAGCGAATAAGGGCGACCCATATGGGGCACGGCCTCCGCCTGAACGCCGCCGAGGTTACCTGCGTTGGATCCGCCGTATATAGCCGAATCGGTGTTCAACGACTCCACGTAGAATCCCGGTTGAGGCACGCCGATCCGGTAGTTACCCCTCAAGACTGGGGTGGCGTTGAGGATCACGACGATAAGCTCGCCGGGGGTTTTGCCGTGGCGCGCGAAGGAAAAGATGCTGTTATCGGCATCGTTGGCGTCGATCCATTCGAATCCCGGCCAGTCGAAGTCCACTTCGTGGAGCGCGGGTTCCTGCGCATACACCTTGTTCAGGTCGCCGACCAGGCGCTGAAGCCCGCGATGGGATTCCCACTGAAGCAAATGCCAGTCCAGACTGCGTGCCTCACTGAATTCCTGGCGTTGCCCGAATTCCTCACCCATGAAAAGGAGTTTCTTGCCAGGGTGAGCATACTGGTAGCCATAGAGAAGACGCAGGTTAGCGAACTGCTGCCACATGTCGCCGGGCATTTTGTGGAGCAGAGAATTTTTGCCGTGAACTACCTCATCGTGGGAGAAGGGCAGCACGAAGTTTTCGGTGAAAGCGTAAATCAAGGAGAAGGTCAGCTTGTTGTGTTCGTATTTGCGATGGACGGGGTCAGCGGAGAAATACCTCAAGGTATCGTTCATCCAGCCCATGTTCCACTTCATGCTGAAGCCCAGGCCGCCCAGATAGGTGGGGCGCGAGACGCTTGGCCATGCGGTGGACTCCTCGGCGATCGTGAGAATACCGGGAAAGCGCTCGAAGGTGATTTCATTCAGCCGCTTCAGGAAATCAACGGCTTCCAGATTTTCGCGACCGCCAAATTTATTAGGAATCCATTCGCCAGGCTGGCGGGAATAATCCAGATAAATCATGGAGGCCACGGCGTCCACGCGCAATCCATCAATGTGATATTTATCGAGCCAAAACAGGGCGTTGGAAATCAGATAATTGCGGACTTCGTTGCGGCCGTAGTTATAGACGAGCGTGCCCCAATCGAGTTGTGCGCCTTGGCGGGGGTCGGAGTGCTCGTAAAGGTGAGTGCCATCGAATTGCGCCAAGCCGTAGGAGTCGCGGGGGAAATGGGCGGGAGTCCAATCCAGGATGACCCCAATGCCGGTATTGTGGCAGCGGTCGACGAAGTCCATGAAGTCTGTGGGCGCGCCAAAGCGGCTGGTGGTCGCGTAATACCCGAGTGTCTGGTATCCCCAGGAGCCGTCGAACGGATGCTCCATGATGGGCAGCAGTTCAATGTGGGAGTATCCGAGCTCTTTTACGTAGGGGATAAGTTGGTCGCTGAGCTCTTTGTAGGTGAGCCAGCGGTTGTTTTCTTCCGGTATGCGTCGCCACGCGCCGAGATGCACTTCGTAGATGGAGATCGGGGATTCGAACCAATTCCGTTGAGGCCGTTCCTTCATCCACCTGGTGTCATTCCATATGTGTCTATCCAGATCGGAGACGATGGAACCGGTGTTTGGCCGCAACTCGGCGCGAAAAGCGTAGGGATCCGCTTTCAGCGGCAGCATATCGCCATTGGGGCCGATGATTTCGTACTTGTAGATCGCGCCTTCGTCTAATTCGGGCACGAACAGCTCCCAAATACCTGAAGAACCGCGCGCGCGCATCACGTTGACGCGGCCATCCCAACGGTTGAAATCGCCGACCACGCTGACGCGCCTGGCGCTGGGGGCCCAGACTGCAAAATTTACGCCGCGAACTTCCTGAACCGTTTTTACGTGCGCGCCAAGTTTTTCGTAGGTGTCGTAGTGACGGCCCTCGCCCATCAGGTACAAATCGAATTCGCTGAGGAGGTACGGGAAGGAATACGCGTCATACAGTTCAAATGCTTCGCCGTGGTGCGTGCGCCCCTGAATTTTGTAGCTGCCGGGCGCGGGAGGCGCGGATTGATTTGAAGGCCACAGGGCCTCGAAGAAACCCTCGGGACGAACTTTCACAGCGTCCGTAACTTTCATGGCGTTGAGTGCGGGCCGGCCGGGAGCGTTGTTTCCGCCGATCGCGATGCTGGCTTCCGCTGCCCAAGGAATAAAGAATCGGATGGTCCACCCGCCCGGCACCGGGTGAGGGCCAAGGAGCGCGAAAGGATCGGTGTGACGACCGTTTATAAGCGCGTCGATTTCAGCATTATTTATGACGTCTGGCGCGGAAACCGTCTGCGCGCCTGCGCTGCTTTGTTCTTGCGGCTTCTGCGGTTCTCGAGGCGGTTGCGGCAATGAACATTCTCCCGCGCGGGTGAAAGAGGCGCAAAGCTTTTCGGGCACAACCCGCGCCCTTGGATTCTAGAGTGTCTGGAGCCAAATGCCAATCGTGTGAAGACCGTAGTTCTCACCGCGTAAGCAGGGGTTGATTTAAGAGCGCCGGGTATAAAAAGGGCGATCGAGGGTGTATAGTCCACGGACAAATTTGTGAATTGAATGAATATCTGGCCAACATGATGAGCCAGGGCCAGGGAGAGAGATGCCAGTTTTCAAATTGTTCAGACTTGTGGTTTATATTTTCTGTTCCATGCCGTTCTTCACTTCGCAGGCCCAGGATCGATCTCAAGCTCGTTCGATGGTGATTTCGCGCGATGGCATCGTGGCCGCGGAATCGCCCTTGGCGGCGCAAGCAGGCGTGCGAATCCTCGAACACGGCGGCAACGCAGTGGACGCTGCGATAGCGACGAATGCGGCCATGGGGGTAGTCGAACCAATGATGAACGGCGTCGGTGGCGATCTTTTTGTGATCGTCTACGACGTGAAAGCCAACAAATTGTATGGGCTGAATGCCAGCGGTTGGGCGCCCAAAGATCTGACTATCGAATTTCTGCATCATCACGGACTGCGGGATATGCCGGAGTTCGGCATTTACTCCGTGACAGTTCCTGGCGCGGTGGATGGGTGGCAAAGGCTGGCAGACCGATTCGGGCGCAAGAAATTAGCTGAAGATCTGGCGGCGGCAATAAAAATTGCCCAGGATGGGTTTCCTGTACCCGAAATTACCGCCGCTGTGTGGGCCGCAGAGACGGACTTTCTGCGCGGAGATAGTTCTGCTTCCCGGACGTATTTGATACAGGATCGTGCGCCGCGTGTGGGAGAAGTCTTTCGTAACCCTGATTTGGCGTGGTCCTTGCAGCAGATTGCCGATCATGGAAGAGACGCGTTTTATAAAGGCGAGATCGCCAAGAAAATTCTTGAAAGCATGAAACATCACGGCGGGGTGATGACTGCGCAAGATCTGGCGGAATATTCGAGCGAATGGGTGGAACCGATCTCCACCACTTATCGCGACTGGACAGTATTCGAATTGCCGCCTAACGGGCAAGGGCTGGCCGCGCTTGAAATGCTCAACATCATGGAGAAATTTCCGCTGAGCCAGAAAAATTGGGAGTCCGGTTCCGCGAACGCTCTCCACACCATGATTGAAGCTAAGAAGTTGGCCTACGCGGATTTGGTGAAATATATTGGGGATCCCCGGCAACAAAAATTGCCGGTGCCTACGTTGCTCTCAAAGGAATGGGCGGAGCAGCGAGCGAAACTGATTGATCCGGGGCATGCGAATTGTGATGTCTCGGCGGGTGAATTGCGCGGTGGCGCGGATACGACGTATCTGAGCGTTGTGGATCGTGAAGGGAATATGGTGTCGCTGATCCAGAGCAACTACAATGCGTTCGGTTCGGGCATTGTGGCGGCCGGTACGGGGTTCGTCTTGCACGACCGCGGCGGCCTTTTTATGGTGGATCCCGCGTCCCCGAACGCCCTTGCCGGGCGAAAACGGCCGCTGCACACGATCATCCCGGCGTTCGCGCAGAAAGGCGACACCCGCGTGGCTTTTGGCATCATGGGCGGGTGGAATCAGTCGCAGGCCCATGCGCAGTTTGTGGCTGATATTGCTGACTTCAAAATGAACATTCAGGCGGCCCTGGAGGCGCCCAGATTCTCGAAACATACGTTCGCCGGCTGCGACGTGTCGATGGAAAACCGGTTCTCCAGTAATGTACGCAATGAACTCACCCGTAGGGGTCACAGGATAGATCTGAGGGGGCCATTTTCGAGCGTCATGGGGGGAGGGCAGGCAGTGCTTAGAGATTTTGCTGCCGGGGTTAATTATGGCGCTTCCGATCCGCGCAAGGACGGACAGGCGACTGCGGAGCTCCCAGAACGATAGTATAGGCCGTACCGGACGATCGTATTAGTACCGCATAAGTTTGCACAAGATGGCGGGGCAAGGGACACGGAAGGTTCCATTAAGTCGACTGTCCATCTTGGAGGGCGGCGTAAGTCCATTCGTTCTAACGTCGGCCTAATCCGTTTTCGTGGCGATTCGTTTGCATTACTGGCACTGATCGCACACCGAAAAGACGTGTGCCATTTGGCGGGAGATACAATGCGGCACTTGGTTAACAAAATTTGGATCCTGGCTTTCTTCTTTTTGCCCTTGGTAGCTTCGGCTCCTCAGGCTGCTGCGGAGGATGTGGATGTATCCGGCCGTTACGAGTGCTCAACAACGAAGTTGGCCGGCAAAAAGATAAAGTGTCCGGCGGTTCCGCTTACTTTACGGCATGATGGCCGATTCGAATTACGCGGCTGGGAAGGCACCTACCTGGTAACCGGACAGTGGGTGGAAATGTCGGATTCGTTGATCCGGGCTCGGGCCAAAATTGAACCCGGACACAAGATTGTATTGCGCTACTACGGAAAGCATGGCCTGGTGGAAATGACCTTCGAGCGCCGTGTGGCCGAGCTAGGCAAGCTCGCTTTGAGTTGAAGTCGTCGGATTTCGGCGATTCAAACCGCCGAAAATGGCCCTGTAGCCGAACACCGGGACCACATCAGGCCGCAATACGAATGATTTGCCGCCCGCATTTTTCTCGGTTCGCATGAGCTGATAATCTCCGCAACGCGGGTGTCCTCGAACAGGGTTGATTTAATTTATCGAACACCGCGGACAGCGGCTCGGCGAGGATGTCTATGCGGTGTACCAGCGAAACCCTTTACGCTGTTCCTCCGCCAATTCTTTCACCACTACCATTGTTTCAGCGCGCCGGTATTGCGCGCAGGTCACCACGATGGCATTTAACAGCGCTATGGGAGCTGTGAACGAAGCAGCAAATGAGGTGGATTCTATAGAAGCTAGAAATATTTCGTCGCAGACTCGCGCCAACGGCGAAAGAAAAGTGTCTGCGATGCCAACGCAATATGCACCTTTGGCCCGCGCTTGCTGCGCGCCTTCCACGGTCTGACGCAGTCCGCGGCGGAAGCTGATGGCGATGACGAGGTCCTGCTTGGTAGCGGTGCGCGCCAAGTGAGCGATTCGTCCGCAGGAGGTGGCCGCGAACACCGGCAATCCAACCACACTGGTCTGGTATTCGAAATAGTGCGCCAGGTAGGCGGCCAAATCCCCGGCGATGAGGATGATTTTACGCGCGGCATAAATTCGCTTGGCTAACGCGACCAAGCGACGCGCGTCCAGACTGTTCTTCAAGCCTTGTAGATTTTTTATGTCCTGCTCGAGCGCTTCGCGAATGTAGCCGGGCATACCACCGTCCTGCCCGCCCGCGCGCATGGTATCCAGAGCAGTGGCAAACGCGAGAGATAATTCGTGAAGATGATGTTGGAAATCACGATAACTTTCGAACCCAAGGCCGCGAACAATACGTACGATGGTGGCCGGATCGGTGCCCAGGCGTTGGGCTAACGCACGTACGCTCAGCAGTACGTATTCGCGCGGATGCTCAAGAATAGGACGTATGATTTCCTGGCGTTTGATACTGAGTTGGTCGATACGCTCCGGAAGAGGTGGACTAGCACTCTGAGACTTAGCTTTCATCTGCGCCAGAGAATTATTCAAATTTACCGGTCTGTCAATACCCCGGGCCATTTATAGTCAAAAAAGTTACAAATTAGTTCGATTACTTTTTGCTGGCAGCCGCGGGTTTGGCCAAGCCCGGAGCGGTGATCGGGTGAAGAAAAGGCATCATGGCTCGAAGCTCGGGCCCTAACTGCTCGATGGGATGGGTTTGCTCGCGCTGTCTGGTAGCCAGAAAATTCGGACATCCTTGCTCGTTTTCTTCAATCCATTTTTTGGCGAAGCTGCCGTCGCGGATTTCAGAAAGAATTTTGCGCATTTCTTCCTTGGTTTTGGCATTGATGATGCGAGGTCCGGCGCTGTAATCGCCTTGTTCGGCGGTATCGCTGATGGAATAGCGCATGTAGCTCAGACCACCGCGATAAATCAGGTCGACAATCAGTTTTAATTCGTGCATGCATTCAAAATAGGCCACCTCGGGCTGGTAGCCGGCGGCCACCAGAGTTTCAAAGCCCGCTTTGATGAGTTCGCTGACACCACCGCAAAGGACGGCCTGCTCGCCAAAGAGATCGGTTTCGGTTTCTTCCGTGAAGGTGGTTTCAAGCACGCCTGCGCGAGTGGTTCCGAGTGCTTTGGCGTAGGACAGCGCCAGGTCTTTCGCTTTCCCGCTG
>Ga0307475_10002147_pt1 | contig 11851 bp, 12 predicted proteins | sample atmos_gasesECM1C_FD_203317 | JGI IMG/M metagenome (GOLD analysis project Ga0307475, IMG submission 203317) | Hardwood forest soil microbial communities from Morgan-Monroe State Forest, Indiana, United States - atmos_gasesECM1C_515 | ecosystem: Environmental > Terrestrial > Soil > Temperate...
TTAATCATTGGTGGTCTCGCTCCATATGCGCTGACCAGGCTAGGTCTGGGATGGCAGGCAAAGATGGCAACTATCCTCGTCCCGGCTATCATTTACGGTCTGATGATCGTTGGCCAGAAGTTTCCGGCGACGGAGCGGGTCGCATCCGGGGTTTCCGCAAGCGAGATGTTTCGAGAGGCGATCCGCCCCATGTTTCTTCTGTTGGCTTCTTGTATGGTACTGACAGCAGTCACAGAGTTAGCGCCTAACCAATGGATGGAGTCGGTGCTGAGAAACATTGCCCATACGCCGGGAATTCTCGTTTTGGTGTATATCAGCGGGCTGATGTTCATTATGCGAAACTTCGCCGGAACAGTTGCCCGAAAGATTTCGCCGATAGGCCTGATGCTTGGTTGTTCAGCTCTCTCAGGCATAGGTCTGTTTGCTCTTAGCTACGCCTACAACGCTTTTACCGCATTCGCTGCAGCGACGGTTTTTGCTGCCGGAGTTTGCTACTTCTGGCCCACTATGTTGGGGATTACCAGCGAGCGGTTCCCGAAGGGTGGCGCATTGTTGCTCAGTGTGATGGGCGCGATAGGAAATATAGCCGTCGACCGCGCTTTACCTTTGATGGGGCGAATTTATGATCGATACGGAGCGGCCCAGTCCTTCCGTTACGTTACCGTAGCTCCTCTTGTGCTGGTTTTTGTTTTCGGGTTGATGTTCTTGTACTACAAAGCGCACGGCGGTTACAGAGCAGTGAAGATTCAGCGAGGAACAAAACCAGGGCAAACGAATAGATCCTTTGTGGCTGGATGACCAGAACCGCAGGAAAACTGAGATACATGCCCACACCACGCTTGCTTGACGATTCCAAGAATATCGTTGGGGAGAGTCCATTGTGGCACCCCGAGGAAGGTAGCCTCTATTGGACCGATGTGAACGGCTTCAGAATTCACCGTCACATACTCAAATCAGGAGAAAAGAAGTGTTGGTCGTTCGCTGAGCCCGTCTGTGCGCTATCACTGACCACCGCCCCTGATCGAATACTCGTGGCTCTGGGATCGCGGTTGCTTCTGTGGCGCCCGTTAACCGATGAGCGCACCGACTTCGCCTCCCCGGAGCCGAACTGGCCTCACAACCGCTTGAATGACGGCGCAACTGACCCCAATGGAGTTTTCTGGATAGGCAGCATGCGAAACAATGTTGGTCCAACTGGGCAGGATATCGAGGTCTCGGGAAACTCGGGATCACTCTATCGTGTAACGCCCGACGGGAGCGTGTCGGTTTGGGACACCGGCTTTGGCATCACCAACACTCTGGCGTGGAGCCCGGAACGCAAGACATTCTATTGTGGGTGCTCTCCCAGTAATGTCATTTACGCCTATGACTATCGGGCCGCAGATAGCTCGATCAGCAATCGTCGCCCCTTTATCGCTGGTGTCACCCCGGGCCTTCCCGACGGTTCAGCGATGGACGAAGATGGCTATCTTTGGAACTGCCGGTTTTTCGGAGGGTGCATCCTCCGCTTCAGTCCCTCAGGAAAGCTAGATAGGGTTGTTGAGATGCCGGTGTCGAATATAACCAACTGCACTTTTGGTGGGCCTTCTTTAGATACGCTTTTTGTGACCACTGCGTCCCTTCACGCCAGGGACCGCGAGGATCATGCCGGAGGGCTGTTCGAAATACCAGTCGATGTCCGGGGCCTACCCCCGGAACGGTTTCGCCTCTCTTGACGAAGCCGTCAAGGAGGGCCGCTGGATTATTTTCGTCGGCCACGATATCGGGAAACGAGGCTACCGGGTGACGGCTGCGCTGGAAGCCCTCTGGGAATCTTTGAAGGCCCCCGCGCACGGAATCTGGCTCGGTACCGTGGCCGAGATCGCCGAGTACATTCGAAAGCAGAGAGGCACTAACCAGGGAAGTGTTGGTGGAGCAGACCAAGACGAGGAACATCGTCCGCTTAGATGCGCGGCCCTGGAGCGAGGCTGTTGGAGGGAGTCCCATCGCAGGGAAGGTTTTCGAGTGAACCTCCATCCAGACGCAGTCAAACCTCTTCCGGTCTGACCGTCTGGCGGGCAAACAACTTTGCCACGGTCTCCAGCGTGTCAATCTCCGGTGCCGCCTTGTCCCTGCGAACGCGAACAATCCGGGGAAAGCGCAGCGCATACCCACTCTCGTGCCGGCCAGATTTTTGGATGTTGTTGAATGCTACTTCAAGCACGATCGCCGGCGTGACGGTACGTCGATGCCCATGATCCTCAATCGTGTGTTGCAAGAAAAAATCGGTGTATTCGCGAATCTCCGCGTCGGTTAAACCCGAATACGCCTTGCCGATGTTCAGCAGCCTCTCCCCGTCTCGCACTGCAAAGGTGTAATCGGAAAGTACCTTGTGCCTCTTTCCGTGACCATATTCCACGCCGGTTACGACAACATCCAATGTCGCAAGCGGCTGTTTTAACTTGAACCAGAAACCGCCGCGCCGGCCCGGCACGTACGGAGAAGTCGCCGCCTTGGCCACAATTCCTTCGTGCCCGGCTTGCAGCGAGTTATGAAATGCCAACTGCACTTGGCCTGCGGTTCGGCATTCCCTGCCTCCCGCAACGCGCAACGCCGTTCGAGCATTCGCACAAACCGCACCCAGAAATGCTTTGCGTTTTGTCAAAGGTTCATTCAGCAACAATTCGCCATCTTGAAAAAGCAAGTCGAACGCGACATATTTCACCGGAATATCGTTCTGTACGAACAGATCCAAGCGTTTACGTCCCAGCCGCCTCTGCAATTCCGTGAACGGCAGCGGCCGGGTGTCGCGCCAGGCCAGGATTTCACCGTCGATGATCAATTCTCCTGGCAATTCGCTTATGGGCTCGACGAGCTCGGGAAATTCTGTGACCTCCTCGAGCGTCCGCGAAAAAATCCGCACTTCGCCGCTTTTATTCTTGTGAACCTGTGCCCGAATTCCATCGTACTTTTCTTCTACCAGCAGCGGGGGGAGCTCCAGCCCATCTCTTTTGTCGAACAGCTCATCCGGAGTCTCAACGGGCGCCGCCAACATGAATCCTATTGGATGAAACAGGCGTACGGCTGCACAGGCCAACTGGTTTTGTGCCGCCAGCGTCAATGTTTCTGCGATATCGCCAGTCAGCATGTTTGCGCGGCGAACTTCCGCGAGTGGACGCTCGAATGCTTTCGCAATGGCTTCTTCGACGAGGCTTTCTTTCGACCCAATCCGCAGATCGCCAGTAGTAATTTTCACGATATATTTCACGTCGGCGGCACTGGAGCGCTCGAAAGCATTGGCTAGCAGTTCGGCCTTATGCGTTTGCCCCCGCGCGGCTGCTAAGTCGTCAAAAAGCCGGGCCACGTCCGCAAGGGATAAGTCTCCGTCGCGATTCGTGCTGCGCAGGAGCTCCTCGGCCATGCCGCCTAGGTCTCCGTGCTTTCGATACGTAGCCCCGAGGACGTGGCCTGGCTGGCCAGCCGTTTCTGCGATCACCCGGGAAAGGATAGCGGCCCCAACCCCCAACGCACGCTCGTCATGTCCCGCGAACACGCGGCCCGAAAGAAACCGTGCAGCGATCGCGGCGTCAGTAGCGCTGAGAGATTTAAGAAATCCGCCGATCAAACGCACTTTCTCGAGCCTTTTGGAGGTGCCACCGATGGCGTCCGCGATCTGTACGAAGCTGCGCACATGCGCTCTGAGCTACGTTTAGTCCACAGGCGATCATGCAGTCTTTGCAATCGGTAATGCAAGCCACGGAGGCATCGCGGGCATCGCGCGCAAGGCGCGATTCGCTCGACATGGTTTTCTGGCTCCTTGTTCGCCGGTTCCGGTCCGGCTGTCGTCAAACCCGAAACCGTGGTCCGTTGGCACCGGGCTGGATTCCGTCGGTATTGGGCGTCAATCTCCAAGGGGAGAAAGCATCGCGGAAGAAGGCCGGCCTCCGGGGTCGTTCGGCATCATCGCCCTCCGAGAAATGTGAAAGGCTGACAAGATTCCCGGCTTGAGAAACGATGTGCATCGGCCGCTGTCTGCGGATGAGATTTTGGCGAAGGACCGCCCGACGTTGCTGACGACAGAATTGCAAACGTGCGGCCTCAGATGAGGGTAGGGAGGCCGATAATTCTTCCGTCTAGTTTGCCAGTCGTCCGCGGATGACGGTGATGGAGGCTTTGGGCAACGTGAAAATGGTTTGCGGGTTGGCGGCGATGATTGCGGCGGCGGGAGGAAGGTTGGGGTCGGGATGGCTGTTGGGACCGTCGTTGATCCAGACGTATTGATCGGATCCGAAACTCATCCAGGATATATTTCCGGAAAGAAATGAATGGCGTTTTTCCTTTGCATTTTCAAAAGAGACGCGAACGGTGTGTGAGTTATTTTCGTCGCGATTAACGAGCATGAGTGACCAGTTACCGTCGGGACGATGCACCGCATAAGTGGTGACAAGAAGATTTCCGTCAGGGTCTTTTATGTCGGTTGAGGATGGAAACATTTGATGAACCCCCGAGCGGTGCTGCACCCATTCGAGATTGATCATGCGGGCCGCATAGTACGGAGAGGTATAGCCTCTAATTTCGTAATTTTCGTCAGAGACGAAATTCGACCAGGATGACCAACCGAGGCAAGTGTTGTTCATTCGCTGTGGCTGAATCGGCGAGTGGTAAAACGCGGCGCCGCCACCTTCGAAAAATGAACCGACGTTATCGGCGAGCCAAAGCGCCGCGAAAATTGTGGTCATGGGGCCCGTGAGTTGCCAGGACAGATGATTTTCCGTGACCATGAGGGGAACGTCTTGCGGCACGCCGTCATCGCGCCAAATTTGCAGGATGCCTTTCATGAGTTGCGGTTCGCGATAGAGATCCTTCCAGGTGACGGTACAGGGCTCAAACGGATAGTGCTCGAAGGAAACGAACGCGAGATCGGAAAGATGGTTGTGGTCTTTTAAGTAGACGACAAACCGGCCCATCCAGGAGATGCGGCCTTTGGAATCGGGCCAGAGGGTAATGTCCTTGTTGACACCTTCGAAAACAGGGCCGCCGAGTTTCAGTTTTGGATCGACCTTGTGAATTGCGTCGGCCCACTGGATGTAGAGCGCGGCGTAATCTTCCGGCATCGTATGTTTGCCGTCGGGCTCTTCGCCCATTTCGATAAAGCTGATGGGATAGCCGCGTTTCTCGATGTAGGCAATTTGTCCGGCGGCATCTTCGGGAGTGCCGTAGAGCAGCGTGACGGGAATCATCGCGGGCAAATTGTTAGTCATGCCGCTGGTGAAGAACAGATCGAACCCAGTGTGCTGATAGTCGCCGCCATCGCGGACGTCTTCCGCAGAATGCCAGGGATCGATGGAGGAGGCGCTGTAGGTTGTCGCACGCTCACCGGACCCTTTTGGCGCAGATGCGAATTTACCGCTTGCATCGCTACTGCCGAGTTCGATTTGTTGGACTGCATAGCCGACACAGTTACGAATGTCGCTTGGATCGTGCTCATCACAAGTGTTCGAAGACTCCGACATCATAATGCGTACGTAGCGCGAAGAAATCGGCGTGTCTGCAAGCTTGAGAATTTGCGTTCCGCCTTGCGCGTTTTCGATCTTGCCGGAATGGAAAACCTTCCATTCGCCTTTGGGGCCGCCGTCGAAATCGAGCGCGTTGGTGCCGACCCAGTATTCGACTTGATAGGTTTTGGCGAACGGAGAAGCCCACTGAATGCGCGCGGCATTGATTTGTTTGTCGGATTGGAGATCGACGATGACCCATTGTGGATGGAGCACATCCGATTCGCCGGTGAATTTGCTAGTGAGGTAGGGATTGCTTTTCCAATAGAGAAGGTCGGGGCCTTGGACGGGACGGTCGCCGCTGGTGGCGAAGCCCCGGTGTGGGAGGGCGTAGGAAAGAATGTAGCGGATTGGAGTTTTGAGTTCGGTGCTGCCGGTGAAGTATCCGCTTTGATGCGCGGCGTCACTCCAAGAGCCGTTCGGGTTCCAGTGCCAGGCGGCCATGCGGAGTTCACTGTTGTTGCGGTAGGTGATGGGGCCCCAGCCCGCGGAGATGGACTCCTGAACGATGTGTGGCGTGTGGACGCGGTCGATGTCGCGGCGGGAGAGAACGTCGAGGGAGCTGCCAAGGGCGTAGTCGGGATCGAAGGAATTTATTTGGTGGGAGGGCGTGGTGTCGATGTGGACGGTGGCATCGGGAGCGGATTGCGCGAGGAGAGCGCCGAGGTTCAGACTTAACGCGAAAAGTAGAAGGGCGAGCCGGACCGTAAGCATCGAGAATCTCCGAAAACGAACTGCATGATAGCATTATTCATTCGATTCAAATCAACGGAACCAGGTGTGAGGAACCGGAGGCCGGCATTTCTAAATGGTGCGCTCACCGAGCTGGCGGTCGAACTGGCGCAGAAGGCGTCGGGCTTTCGCCGCAGCCTGCCGGAGAGCCTGGTGACATCGCTGGCCGATCTCGTGCGGGCGATGAACTGCTACTACAGCAACCTGATCGAAGGGCACGACACTCATCTCGTCGACATCGAGCGCGCCCTGAAAAACGATTATAGCAATGACGCGCGCAAGCGTGACCTGCAGCTCGAAGCCAAAGCCCATATCAATGTCCAGAAATGGATTGACGGCGGCGGTCTGAAGGGGCGCGCGCTCACGAGCGACGGCATCCGTGAAATCCATCGCCGTTTCTGCGAGCTGCTGCCCGAGGATTTGCGGTGGGTGAAGGACCCGAAGAGCAAAGAGCGGATCAAGGTCGTCCCCGGCGAACTGCGCCACAGGGATGTGACCGCGGGCATGCATATCCCCGTCAGCCCCGGCGCGGTGCCGCGCTTCCTGGGACGTTTCGAAGAGGTTTACGGCCACCTGAACCGGACGGACTCCATTCTCGGCGCGGCGGCGGCGCATCACCGCCTTGTTTGGATTCACCCGTTTCTGGACGGCAACGGACGCGTTGCGCGCCTGATTTCGCATGCGATGCTGCTGGAAATACTGGATACGGGCGCGGTGTGGTCGGTCGCGCGCGGGCTGGCGCGCAATGTAGAGGATTACAAAAAACACCTCGCCGATTGCGACAGCCCGCGGCGCAATGATCTTGACGGCCGGGGCGCTTTAAGCGAGGAGGCGCTGGCCCGGCTCGTTAATTTCTTTCTGGGCATGTGCATCGACCAGGTCGAGTTCATGGAAGGGCTTATGCAGCCGGAGAAACTGCGCGCGCGCATCCTTCTCTGGGCGGAAGAAGAAATCAGGCTGGGCACGCTGCCGCCAAAATCCGGCAACATTCTCGAAGCCGTGCTTTATCGCGGAGAACTGCCGCGCGGCGACACCGCGAGTGCGGTGGGCGCGACCGAGCGTCATGCGCGGCGCATCGTCTCGGCGCTGACGGAACGGGGTGTGCTGACTGCCGACGGTGTGCGCGCTCCTCTCCGTCTCGTCTTCCCCGCGGCGCTCGCGTGGCGGTGGATGCCGGGATTGTTCCCGGAAAAAGTCAACGTGCGCGAAGAACATGATCTGACTTTCCCGGCACCGGAAGAGAAGGAAGATTTTAGAGGCGACGGTGTCGTGTTCTGGGGACGGGACGGGGAAACCCGAGTGCGCTGCAAAATCATTCGAGACGCACTGGACGATCATTTTGGCGGGGATGGCAAGGACGATCTGGGTGCCTTCAGAGCCAACCGGAGGGCCATCGAAGAGATAGCGCGGCGGAAATATCTTGCGGGCCGGAGAGAGACGGACGGTTCTGTTCTCATCGGTTCCGAAGACCTGTGATCAAGCAGGTTGTTATTGAAGTAGGGCAGGTGTAGAGAACGGCATGGCGTTCAAAGGGCTTTTCATCGGGATCGACCGATACGACTCACCGGAAATCAATTGGCTCAGCTGCGCAAACCGTGACGCGAAAGCACTGCATGCGCTTTTCACCGACACACTTGGCGGCGAGACCACACTGCTTACGGATGAACTAGCGACGGTCGCGGCGATCAGACAATGCTTCGATGGGCTCGCCGCCTGCGGCCCTGAGGATGTTGTGGTCATCGCCTTTTCCGGGCATGGGACGGAGACGCATGAACTCGTCGGACATGATACGGACCCTTACGACCTTGCAAGAACTACGATTCCGCTGACGACACTCGGCGAATGGTGTTCACGCATCCCGTCGCGCCGACTTTTGATCGTTCTGGACTGTTGCTTTTCTGGCGGCATGGGAGCCAAGGCTCTGCAGGTTGAAGCTGGACCGCGCGACATTCAGTCAGTGGACGGCAAGCTGAACCAAATCAGCGGCGAGGGTCGGGTTGTCCTGACTGCCTCCGGTTCGACGCAGAAAGCCTGGGAGAGTCCCAAACTCGGGCATGGTTTCTTAACTCTTCATTTAGTCGAAGGTTTGCAGGGACCGGAGGAAATCCGGGAAGGAGGGCGAATAGCGGTCTTGCGGCTGCTCGCTTATGTCGTTGGTCGCGTGGTGGATTCCGCGCGCCAGATTCGCAGGGAGCAACATCCGCGGTGCGCGGGACGTTCGATGACGAATTTACTTGGCCGGTGTTATCGCCCGGCGCAATTTATCGCGCCGCATTCCCCGACCGGGGCATGCCAGTCGCTACGGGGGAAATCGGGAGCCTGGCGGCCTTCGGATTTCCACAAGCGGTGATCGACGCATGGGCCGGTGACATTCCCCGGCTTAATCAGTTGCAGTTGGACGCCATCAACGAGTTTGGCATTCTTCGGGACGAGCATGTTGTGGCGTCTGCACCGACTTCGTCGGGAAAGACGATGCTGGGTGAGCTCGCCGCGGTGCGTGGTGCCCTCGATAGACGCAGAACACTCTTCCTGTTGCCCCTCAAGGCCCTGGTCAACGACAAGCTTCGGCAGCAAACGACAGCGTGAGCCGATGGTTCTTGGCGTTGCTCAAATCCGTCTCTTACTCGCAGAGCTCGATGAGCCCTTCCGCACGATGGTTATCCTCGATCTCGCCACGGGGCTCCGCTGCAGCGAGCTCTTCGCCCTCAAGTGGTGTGACGTGCTCTGGGATGACCTAACACTCCTCGTGCGGCGAGGCATCGTCACCGGGGTAGTAAGCGACGTCAAAACCAAATACTCCAATGCGGGCATCCCGCTTGATTCTGCGTTGGCTGAAGTGCTCTTGAACTGGCACAGCAGGACGCTGTTCAAAAATCCAGAGGACTGGGTATTTGCAAGCCCGTTTGTGGCAGGCAAAAACCCCTGGTACCCCTGGGGAGTGGAGCGGCATCATATCATTCCCGCAGGCATTCGTTGCGGCATCGGACGTATCGGCTGGCACTCGTTTCGCCACACCTTCAGGACCCTGCTTGATGAAACCGGGGCGCCGATGAAGGTGCAGCAGGAACTCATGTGCCATGCAGACATTCGAACCACGATGAACGTCTACGGCAAGGCCATGGACGAAAGCAAGCGCGCGGCGCACGGTAAGGTCGTCCGCCTCGTATTGCCTTCGCAGGTGGCTTAATGCCCCTTAGTGCCCTTTGAAGTTTTTGCTATCGGATTGAAAAGAAAAAGGAAAGTTGGTGGAGCCGATGGGATTCGAACCCACGACCTCCTCGATGCCATCGAGGCGCGCTCCCAACTGCGCCACGGCCCCACCGAAGGAGTGCCTGAGTTTATCACAGCTGGCGAAAGACAGTCTTGCGTCTTTCCTTTCAGGGTTTTCCAAACCTTATCATTTTCATTCGGAGATGCTGTGGCTTCGCCGCCGTGGGTTTGAGGAAAAGGAATGAGCCTTCCCATTGCAACTCAAAGATTTGTCAAAAGAACTCTGCTTCTTCTTATTGCAGCGTATGCGGGCGACTGCGTGTGGTTTCGCGTGCGGCTTATCCATCCGAAGCCGGCCGATCCTTTGGAATCCTTCACCGTCCCGCGCATTCTGGCCATTCCGGAAAACAGCGGAAAGACCAGCTACGAAATCGACCAGCAAAACCCGGAGCAGACCGTCACCTGTGTCCACTCCGTGTTTCCGCACGGAGGCTTCGCGCCCTGCTGGTACGTCAGGCCGCGCATCAGCCGGCCAATTCCCATGTGATAGCGAGAAGCTTCACGCTGCCGCGGTATGCTTCTTCACCAGCTGTGGCAGCTCGCGCTGATTAATGGCGCGATACGAGCGGACTACCTCGTCGGTGGACAGCTCCACAATCTTCCCTGAGCCGGACGGCTCGGCGCGCAGCAACACGTCGTCCATGGACAATACCCCGGCGGCCTGGCCAGCTGCATCAACGACCGGCAAGCGGCGCACTTTTCCTTCCCGCATAGTGAGCAAGGCCACGTGGATTTCATCTTCGGGCGAACAAGCGTACAACTTGCTCTCCGTCACTTCGCCCACGCTGACTTCAGCTGCCAGTTTGTTCCTCGTCCCGAGCGCGATGCAGATGTCCCGGTCGGTGATCACCCCACACACCTTGTTGTCGGCTCCCGTGATTGGCAGGAAGCCGCAGTTTCCCTTCCACATCAATTCCGCGGCTTGACCGAGGTTGGTTTCTCTACGGCACGTGTATGGCGTGCCCATCATGACTTCTTTCACTTTCATGGTTTTCCCCCTCGCATTCGTTTACTTCCGTGCTGACTGCTGTGTGCACAACTTCCACTGAGCAGGGCGCATCCATCGCTAGCGTTTCCGAAACGCTCCCCATCGCCCAGCGGTCGAATCCTCGCCGGCCATGCGAACCAAGCACAATCAGGTCCGCGTTCCATTCCTCTGCTGTTTCCAGGATCGTTTTTGCCGGCGCATCACGGTCCACCGGCACTTCAATAGTTACCGTGAGGCTCGTTCTCGACAGAATTTCCTTCGCTTGCGTGACGGCTGCATTTGCGGCGTCCAGAGCGGATTGATTCAACTCCTCGACTTGCGTGCGTTGAAAGTACGGATATTCGCCGAGCCACAAAGCAAACTCAGGAACGGAGATAATTTTGATTTCCGTATCCCGCGGCCAAGCCTCGCTGGCTACTGCTTTCACGGCTGCCTTTGCAAACTCCGATCCGTCGGTTGCCACAAGAATTCTTTTCCGGTGATCATCGGTCGCGGTCTCCTTCCTCGGCGCCCTCACTACCTCTACCGAGCATTTCGAGTGACGCAGTACCGTACGCACCGTACTCCCCAGGGCCAGGCGTTCCAGCACGTTCAAGCCGTGCGAACCTACCACCACCAAATCTGATCGCCACTCCTCGGCACAACGGCTGATCGTTTTGCGCGGGTTTCCAAGAGCAACCTTGGTCTCTGTCTCCCAGCCTGCGGCTCGGAACTTCTCTGCCGCTTCTTCGAGAAGTTTTCCTGCTGCTATCTTGGTTTCCTCAAGGAGCAGCGGCGTTCGTGTAAAGAAGAAAGGATCTAATACCGTGAGAAGGCAAAAGCGCGTTCCCGGTGCCCATGACCGTTCCAACGCCTCTTGCAGAACGATTTCGGACCCTTTCGAACCATCGATTGCAACCAGGATTCTCATTTCCCACCTCGCTCGCGGTTCCCGTCTTGTATGCTGCCTTTTGTCTTGGCCATCTACAGCATCGGTGTGGGGACTTCCTATAACCTTGCTCCGGTCTAAGGAGGGTCTTGAGTCATGGACTCAGCCAATACCGGGGGACTGCTCGAAAACCCGCATTTAGACCGAGAGCACAATGACAAGGGCACGCTCGAGGCCGAACCGGAGGGTTTTTGGTTCCCAGCAACGGATTCATAGGCAAAGGGATAGTTTTGTGACGTCGGGCACAGCGCTCGACACGTGTGCCATTAACCTGGGTCTGCGTGTTTCCGCCCAGCGTTGCGCGACGCTGAGGGGAGCAAGGATCAGTTCTTTGCGGGCTCTCTTGGAGGGATTTCAGCGTAGCCCGGCGCTGCTTCTTTCAGGTTGGTTTCCACGTTC
>Ga0307475_10002150_pt1 | contig 11839 bp, 8 predicted proteins | sample atmos_gasesECM1C_FD_203317 | JGI IMG/M metagenome (GOLD analysis project Ga0307475, IMG submission 203317) | Hardwood forest soil microbial communities from Morgan-Monroe State Forest, Indiana, United States - atmos_gasesECM1C_515 | ecosystem: Environmental > Terrestrial > Soil > Temperate...
TGCAATGGGCGCGACTGGTCCGCAAGGTCCGAAGGGCGATACCGGTGCAACCGGTGCGACTGGTCCGCAAGGTCCCATCGGTTTGACTGGCCCGACCGGCCCCACAGGTCCGCAAGGTCCGAAGGGTGACACCGGTGCAACGGGTGCAACCGGTCCTCAGGGTCCCATCGGCTTGACTGGCCCGACCGGCCCCACAGGTCCGCAGGGTCCGAAGGGCGACACCGGTGCAACCGGTGCGACTGGTCCTCAAGGTCCCATCGGCTTGACTGGCCCGACCGGCCCCACAGGTCCGCAAGGTCCGAAGGGCGACACCGGTGCAACTGGAGCAACCGGCGCGGTAGGTCCGACTGGTCCTCAGGGCCCGCAAGGACCCACAGGCCTAACCGGAGCAACGGGTGCGGTTGGTCCGACTGGTCCACAAGGAACTCAAGGTCCCAAAGGCGATACAGGCCTAACCGGAGCAACGGGTGCGGTTGGTCCACAAGGACCTCAAGGTGCTCAAGGCCCGCAAGGTCCTCAAGGCCCGGTTGGTGCACAGGGACCGCAAGGTCCACAAGGCGCGCAAGGACCTCAGGGACTGCAGGGAACTGCGGGCGATCCAACTGCGCTATTGGGCACTCCAACTAATCTGGTTTCGCAGACTCTATGGGGCAATTTCGATATCCAGGGCAACTTAACCATGACCCAAAATGGGAATTCCACTCCATCCGGATTCATCAATTTCGGACAAGGTGGTCCCAGCATGGCCGGAGCGAACGGAGGGATCTCCTTCTACGATTCGAGCTCTGGCACGCCTGCTCCGACATTCACTGCGGATGCAGCAAAAGTTGCGGTCCCGAGCGGCTCTTTGCAGTTGTTTAACGGAGGCGCAGCGTCCAAGGTGTTCGCCATCACATACGCGGATACAGGCGTTGGACCCAACACTGCGACGTTTCACTCCATAATCAATGGACAAGACGCAACTCTCGCTGTCTTAGATCAGAATGGCAAGTTCACTCCGAACGCGATCGGCTTCCCAGACGGAAGTTCCCTCTCTACCTCCACAAATCTGGTTACCACCAGCACGCTCAATGCATTTGAGGCAAATGTCCCTCTGCTCAATGCTTCGGTCAACAACTTCTCCGGCGGGATCGGCGCCAGTTTCCTGAATGCAACAGGGCAGGTCACTGCTGCGTCAGTCGTGTCGCCATCGATCAGTTCGTCAGCGATTACCGTGAGCGATAACTCGGGCAACGCAGCTCAAATAACGCCGACGTCTGCGACGTTCGGCTCAGTAAGTGCGAAATCCATTTTCCTCAATGGCCAGCCGCTCACACGAGGAATCCAGAGCTTCAAGGCGAACGCGCCGCTAACCGCGTCCACGGACGCAAACGGGAACGCAACCGCAGGTCTCACTGTCGGCAGCGGTCTGCTGGTAGCCAACGGTTCGCTAAACGTTGACTCTGGCTATATCGGTGCACTAGCCGGCAGCACGCCGGCCGGCGGCGATGCCCGCGGACCACTTCAGGGCATGACGGTATTAGCCGCGGAAGGAAGATTCTTTGGTATCACGGGTTCGAATTTTGTGAACGGCAACGTGTTCAACGTTAGCCCTCAGGGCACGATTGTCCCGACGCAGCCGGTCTTCTTCGCGAAGCTTGCGGCTGGCGGTCCGGCTTTAACCAACGGCGTGACGCAGACGCTAAACCTGAGCTACACGAGCAACGGCACTCCAGTGAAAGTCTCTCTCGATTTCGGCGTCAACTGCAGCAGCGGCGCAATACCGGCCACCGTCTTCGTAAATGTCGCCTCCGGCAACACGCTTCTATTTACCAGGCAAAATACCGCGGCGGCTTCGAATACCGGCTGGATTTTCTCCGTGACAGGATTCGATATCCAGACTTTACCGGCGGGCGCCGTCAACCTAACGTTCACGATTGGCACCAACAGCTCCGGTTCGTGCTCGGTGACCTATGGAACGGGTGCGGTTGGAATTAGCTAGCGGCTCCTCAGACGCTATCTCAAGTGAAAATCTTGCAGGTCAGGTGTGGCGTTCGCTTCGGAATAAAGCGATCGCCACGCCGTCATTTTTAAGATAAGCGCGCGTAACCAAAGCGCCGTGTCATCCTGAGCGCCCGCCTTTGGCGCGAAGGACCTTGCGGGTGCTTTTGTTGTTGATGTTGCCGTACGCCGGCAAAAAACCATTGCAGGCGCGCGCCAACATAGCCTACTGATTTGGAGCGAACGCCCGCTCTCTACTTCAAACTTCTCTTCCACGCCGAGCGTTGACTCAATCGTGGTATGCCTATGGTATATATCAGGCGAATTGCCGATGCGCCGAACCGCCAAACTGTTCCGCATTGGGCGGAGCCAAGCCGTCCGTTTGCCTTCCGAGTATCGCTTCGAGGGTTCGGAAGTGTACATCCGTCGCGACCCGGCGACCGGGGACGTCATTCTGTCGCGTTGTCCCGATTCGTGGCAAGAGTTCTTCGCATTGGTGAAGACTCTCGATCTGCCGCAAGACTTCCTAACTCATCGAAGTGACACGTCACCGCAAAAGCGAAAACTTTTCTAGTGGCCGAGATCTAGCTGCTGGACACAAACACCCAAGCTACGTTATCAAGCGAATCCACGGCTGCGTGCGCGAGCGGCGGCTATTGCGCCGGATTACGGTTCTCTCCCAGCAGCGTCGGATTGCGCGGGAACTTGAAATACGGCAGGCGGACGTTGTTGATCTGAATCTGGTCCGCGCGCTTGGATGGGTCGGGCAGATAGTTTGCTGCAGCGTTCGCCGTATCAAAGTCGTCCTGATCCACGCCGTCGCCGCTCACTCCCAGTCCACCCACCATCGTTCCATTCTTGAACAGCGGTGTGCTGCCGGGAAAGAACACAATTCCATTCTGGAACTGATTTACAGGCTGATGTCCGTTGGTGCACGGATGCGCGGTGTCGAAGAGAAATAAGTTAAAGAACGGCCCCGGGGGATTCGCGTCAATTCCCGGCGGAAAGAACGGCTGCGCTCCAAAACTGATGGTTCGATTGGTCACCGCCGTTCCCGCTGGCACTCCGGGCATGTCCTGGGGATCGACCGCAGAGCTGGAAAAGTAAATCACATTGCGCGACTTGGCTACGGCGACGTCGGCGGAGAATATCGTGGCGTCAGGCATGCGATAGAGCGCCAGAAGATCGCCGTTCAGATCGGCTACGGCGATCACGAAGCGCGTGGGAGAGCCGTCGGGCAGGCGAATCACCGCACGCTCCATATTGGCGGTGCTGATTGCGGTATTCACGATGGTATTCACGTCGTCCAGCGTGAGACCCGCAGTGCCGGCCTTGCGCGCAATCAGGTCTCCGTCCGGCGCGGGACCGGGGCTGTCGATGGGACCGAGAACGAATGTGCCGTTCGCTGTGCCTGCGCTGATGCCCGCCGGAGCCACCTGGTTCTGCACGAAGGGCAGCGCGATGCCGCCGATGATCACCACTCCCGGCGGTGCCGGATTGGGAACAAGCCCTGTGCCGGCAATGCCATTGAAAGCGGCGTACTCATCGGCGTCGCTACTGGCGCCCGCCACGCCAACGCCCCCCGCGAGATGTCCGTTCTTGAAGATGGGAACTCCGCCGCCATTCACTGCTATGGGATCGGAATCGAAAAGATTAGCTTTGCCGGTGACAATGCCCGTTCCCGTGGTAGTGCCATCGATTGAGCGCGCAGGCGGAAGTGCCTGTCCCGGCAGATAGTTGGTGTTGAAAGGACAGCCGCGGTTGGTGTTCTCAATGCCGTACAGATCGGCATTAGGAACGTTCGTTATGCCGGGCGGGAAGTGCACGCCGCTGATGTAGCGCACGGTGCGCGAGGACAGCGGAGCCTGATCGTTGGAAAAAAACGACGCGGTCCTGGCCAGACCAACGGCGAGCTCCTGGGTGCTGACCGTCTGCCCGTAGTTTCCCACTGACGTAGCCGGCGTTCCCGGCTTTGCATAAAGAGCGAGAATGTTTCCCTGACGATTGGTGACTGCCACCGCCACCGGCACGTTCACCGATGCGGCCGCCGCCTGCACTACTGCCTGAACATCCGCGGCGGTGAGTTGATTGGCGTTGGTCTGCTGGCCCGGAGGAGGTGGCGGAGCCGGCGGGGGAGACGCTCCTCCGCAGGCGAGCAGATACAGGAGCGTTAGCGACGTACAGACCGGCAAGAGAAAGCGTCGGATCATTTTTCTGCAGAATGGAAGGTCGCAGGAAGTTTAGCCAGTCAACCGGCAACTCCACAATAGTTATCGATGTTTGGGAATTTCACATGCAATTGACTTTCTTCATTTACCATCTCTCACGATGAAAAAGCCTCTTCTGCGGGTAGCTCTCGTTCTTTGTACGTTGGTGCTGGGTCTGCGGATGGTGCGCGCCTTCCAGGAAAGAACTGGACGGCTTCCGCTTCCTACCAGCAAACTGCTGCTGGAACCCGTTCCCGGCGATCCGCAGCGCACCAACAGCTTTCCCGCCGCCATGACGCTCTCGCCTGATGGCAGATATCTGGCGCTTCTCAACGACGGCTATGGGACCTTTGAATCGGGCTACGAGCAATCGATCGCTGTCCTGGATATTACCGGCAACAAACTGACGGACTTTCCCGACGCGCGGCTCCAGCGCCGGACTCACCAGACGTATTTTTACGGATTAGCGTTCAGCTTTAGCGGCAAAAAGCTCTACGTGAGCATGAGTTCGATTACCGATCCCATGGGCAAGGACGCGGGAGATACCGGAACCGGAATCGCTGTTTATGACTTTGACGAGGGAAAGCTGAAGCCATCCGACTTTATTCACTTTCCCGCATCAAAGCGCCCGGCCCAACCGAAGACTGCGCCTGAGGATTCCGGCGAGGTTCCAGTCATTGGGCCGGCCGTGACCGTTCCATTTCCATCCGGGATAAGCCTCTTCAGGCAGGGCGGCAAGGAGATGCTGCTGGTCGCAGACAATTTGTCTGATGCCGCCGAGATAGTCGATCTCTCCTCGAATCGCGTGGTCCACAACATCGACCTCGCTGTCTATCCTGTTGTTCCCGCTTCGTACCCGTTGGCCACCTGCACAACAAAAGACGGAACTACCGGGTATGTGAGCTTGTGGAACGCATCGCGCGTTGCAGAAATCGATCTCAATTCGGGAAAGTTGCGGAGGACGATCGAGCTGCATCCTCCGGCCAGCCAGGAGATGCCCGGATCTCATCCCAACGCTCTTCTGCTCAGTCCCGATGAAAGCCGGCTGTTCGTGGCTCTGGCGAATACCGACGAAATCGCCGTGCTGCAGCGTGCAAAGGGAGACGTCTTCTATCTGAGTACCAAGCTGCCCGAGCAAAAATACGGGGGCAATGTTCCCATCGGACTGGCAGTCACTCCGGACGGCCAGCGTCTGTTTGCCGCCAATGCAAGTTCCGACGCGGTAGCAGTCTTTGACAATCCTCAGCCGAATGCCGGCCCGCGTGGATTCATTCCCACCGAGTGGTTTCCCACGGCGCTGGCCGTTCACAATGGCGAACTCTTCATCGCCACCGGCAAAGGCCAGGGTACCGGTCCCAATAAGGGATTCAAGGGGACCTACGTCCCTGGTCGCAACAACTACATCGCATCATTGCTGTATGGATCGTTGGCGCGCGTCCGCCTGCAGGATATCGACGTAAATCTTAAGGACTGGACCGACCAGGTGATGGCCAGCAACCTCATGCGCGGCAACGCAGACCAACTCGCTTTTGCTGCAGGCAAAAATCCCATCAAGCATGTGATCTACGTTATCAAGGAGAATCGCACTTACGACCAGGTGCTGGGCGATCTTGGCGTGGGCGACGGCGATTCCTCGTTGACCATGTACGGCGAAGACGTGACACCTAACGAGCACAAGCTCGCGCGTCAATTTGGCGTGCTCGACAATTTTTACGACAGCGGGGAAGTCTCCGGGGACGGTCATCTCTGGTCCACGGCCGCCATCACCAGCGACTACAACGAGCAGACGTGGGAGATCAACTATCGCGGAAAAGAGCGCACCTACGATTTCGGGGGAATTGTCGATGACCGCTATCCCATTAAGGAACATATCCCCGATATCGACGATCCCGGAACGGGATTCTTATGGGGCAACTTTCAGCGGCACGGCATCACTTATCGGGATTACGGAGAATTTGTTTCCGCCGAGTTTTGCAATCAGCGGCAGACACACGAGATGCCGCAGGCAGGCGAGCCGCTGATGCAGGGTGCGCCTTGCGCGCGCAATTCCGTTAAACCTGGAGAACCTTTGCCGGACTATCTTGGGCAGCCGCATGGCAGCCCGAGTCCGTGGCCGTGGGAAATTCCCTTGATCAGCAGAGTACTAGCCACCAAACCGGAGTTGGAGGGACATTTCGATCCTCGTTTTCCCCACTTCAACCTAAGCTTTCCCGATCAGCTACGCGCCGACGAATTTCTCAATGAGTTTGCGCAGTTTGCTGACAAGCGCAGGGCGGGCAGCGACGCGATGCCGCAGTTCATCTTGCTTTACCTCCCCGACGATCACACGTCAGGAACCATGCCGGGGAGAGCAGCTCCGTCTGCGGCCGTCGCCGACAACGATCTCGCACTAGGCCGCGTAGTAGATGCCGTCTCGCATAGCCCATATTGGGAGGACACCGCTATCTTTGTTCTCGAGGACGATGCCCAGAATGGCGCCGACCACGTGGATGCTCATCGCAGTATCGCCTGGGCGATTAGCCGATTCTCTCCACGCCAGTCAGACAGCAAACCATTTGTCGATCACACGTTCTACACCACCGTAAACATGGTCCACACCATGGAGTCTCTGCTTGGCGCGCCTCCCATGAACAACAACGACGCGCGTGCAGCGGTGATGGCCGCTATGTTTTCCGGCTCTGGCGATCAGCCGCCGTTCGTCGTGGACACGCGCAATCGCGACAACGGCTTGCTGTACAAAATGAATCCTCCCAAAGGCCCCGACGCCAAGCAATCAGCGCAGCTTGACTTCAGCCATCCCGACGCGGCCGATAACGGCGTCTTGAACGCTATCCTCTGGCGCGACCGCATGGGCAATCGACCACTCCCGAAAACGCAGGGCGCGGAGTTTAAGTGAGGTTCCGATTTGGAACTCTTAAATCTGTCATCCTGAGGCCCGGTTTTGGCCGAAGGATCTCCCGGAATATCGACGAGATGAATGCTCTTTCTACGGCTTTTTGGCCCATATTGAGGTTCCTCGTAAAAGAGCCTTGTTGGCGGCAAGTCAGCCGAAGGTATCGCGGGAGATCCTTCGCGCAACCCGAGCCCTGATGACGACAGTTTTTAGACATTTCATCCCCCCATTCGATTTCGAGGTTATCCGCCCAATCCAGGAACTTCGGCGATATGTCAACGTACTCGACGAGAGCGATGTCAACATTGCGCAAAGTCGACACTTGTGAACCTGCGATGAGCCGAATCCTCACATTTCTTCTTCTCGCCGCAACTTCTGCGCTCGCTTCCGATAGCACTCAAGCCGCAATCAGGCGATTGGATGGCAGCACCATCACACCCGCCGAAATCGACGCGACCGTGACTCGTCTGCTTTCCGCGGCGGAAGTCACAGGCGCGGGCATCGCCATCCTCGATCGTGGAAACGTTGTTTACCTGAAGGCTTATGGGTTCCGGGACAAAGACAAGAAGATGCCTGTCACTCCCGATTCGGTAATGACCGCAGCCTCGTTTACCAAAGTGGCGTTTGCCTACATGGTCATGCAACTGGTAGATCAAGGCTTGGTCGATCTCGACAAGCCGGTCTATCAATATTTTCCCAAGCCTCTTTCCGAATATCCCGACTACCAGAATCTTGCCAGCGACCAGCGTTATAAGCGCATCACTTCGCGAATGTTGCTGGATCACGCCAGCGGATTCCCGAATTGGCGTTGGCTCGAAGAAGACCGCAAGTTGAAAATCCACTTCGATCCCGGTTCGCGCTTCGCGTATTCCGGCGAAGGCATCGTGCTGCTGCAACGCGTAATTGAGGCCGTAACCAGTAAGCCGCTCGAAGAGCTCATGCAGCAACATGTCTTCCACCCATTCGGGATGACGCGCACGAGTATGGTCTGGCAGCCGCAGTTCGAGAGCGATTATGCCAACGGCTACGACGAGTATGGGCGGTCGCTCGGACCAGAGAGACGAAAGCAAGCCGACGCAGCCGGCTCCATGCAAACCACCCTGCGCGACTTCACTCGCTTCATGCAAGCAGTGATGGACGGCAAAGGCTTGCACGCGCAGGTGCGCGCACAAATGCTCAGCCCGCAGATCCAGATCTTCTCGAAGTACGAATTTCCGACACTATCGCCCGCGACCACCGATGCAAACCGAGCCATCAAGCTGAGCTACGGACTCGGCTGGGGATTGTATTGGACGCCATACGGCAAAGCCTTCTTCAAAGAAGGACACGACGAAGGTTGGCGAAACTACACCGTCTGCTTCGATCAGCAGAAAAGCGGGATCGTCATCATGACCAATAGCAGCAACGGCGAGGGAATCTACAAGGATCTTTTGGAAACTCTGCAGAAAAACACCTTCACTCCAATCGAGTGGGAGGGCTTCACCCCGTATAGTCAGCTCCCTCCGCGTCCGGCGTTAAAAGAACGTAAAGCTATAAAGCTTCCGCCCGCCGTCCTCGATCTGTATATTGGCCGCTACGGCCAGCCGAACATGGTGCTCACAGTCCGGCGCGAAGGCGATCATCTGTCGGTGCAGGAAAACGACGAACCCAAACAGGATCTTTTTCCCGAGAGTGGGAGCGAGTTTTTCTCGAATGTCGCCGATGATGTGTACACCTTTCAGTTCGATAGCCAGAATCATGCATTCAGGATGACCTTGCACACCGGTGGGAAAGACATAATCATCAATCGGCTGGATAGTGGAGCGCGCTAAAGAAGTTGGAGAATGTAGCGCGAGTCAGTTATGGGTGAATCACATTCAGCCGCAAATAGTTCTCGAATACATCGAAGTCGCGATCCCGATGCAGCAGCGAATGGCCTTCTTCGATGCAGAAGGTGGCAATGAGGCAGTCGATTGTTTTACGGATCGTGTGGCCGCGCTGTCGCAGAAATCTGAAATTCTGTGCCGCAGCAACTGCCAGGTCAGATCCACCGCTGCTGAACACCTGAAATCTCAAAAGCTCACCGCGCACCTGCGAGAAAGCAGCATCGTTGCGAATACCCTGCAATGGCTCGCACAAAATCAGGTCTGTTAAGGCCAGACGTTGGCGGCCCAACTCAGAGTCAAGCCACCGAGTATGTTCGTTGACCGTACCGCCGAAGTAGTCGATCCATACGGTGGTATCCACAAGGATCATAGCGAGGGATTATTCGCGGACACGTCCGAGCCGCGACTGGTTCAGGTCGCCTTCCCACTTCACTTTGCCTTTCAGTCGCCGGATAGAAGTCTGAGAGAGTGTCGCTACGAATAGCTGCAGCGCCGCTTCTACCGTAGCCTTCTTCGTTGAAGCCCCGCTTCGCCGCATTGCCTCTCGCATGAGACGATCGTCGATATCGATATTGGTACGCACGCTGATCCCTTGTAATGTGTAAGAGATTACGTTCTATGTGTATTATAACAAGACATTCAATGGCGGGCAGATGGTATCACCCACGCTTCATCCTGAGACCTCTCCACGATTGATACAGCGTCACTCCGTGGTCGGCCTACCACAGCACAGAGCGGTCAATGCTGCCGATAGTGGGGCGTCCGGTCAGCATCATCGCGAGTTCAAATTCCTTGCGCAGGATTTCAACCACGCGCGTTACGCCTTGCGCTCCGGAAATTCCCAGGCCCCACAGGTAGGGACGGCCGATTTGCACCGCCGACGCTCCCAGCGCAAACGCTTTGATGATGTCCGTGCCGCGGCGAATGCCTCCATCCACCAGCACCGGCACACGGCCCGCTACCTTCTCGACTACCAACGGAAGCGCGTCGATGGTCGCGGGGACGGTGTCGAGGTTGCGCGCCCCATGATTGGAGACGATGATCCCTGAAACTCCGGCAGTCACGGCGGTGGCTGCATCGTCAGGATTGAGAACGCCCTTGAGCAGCACCGGCCTTCGCGCGAATGAGCGCAGCCAGTCAATGTCCTTCCATGTGAGCGATGGGTCCAGATAATCCTTGCCCTTCAGGTTAGGCAGCTCGCGCTCCGGCAACTCGTTCTTTGCGCGATCTTCACGATCGCGAGCGCCAAACGTGGGCGAATCGACGGTAACGCAAAGAGCGCGGCAACCGGAGCCTTCGGCTCGCTGCACCAGATCGCGTGTGAATGCGCGGTCCTTCTGCACGTAGAGCTGAAACCAGACTGGTCCCGTTGTGGAACGGGCAATGTCTTCCACCTTCATGGAAGCGCTGCTGCTGATTACGTAAATGCAATTTGCGGCGGCAGCTCCGCGGGCCGCGGCCATCTCGCCCTCCGGATGGATGAATCGCTGGCCGCCGGTAGGCGCGAGCAGAATTGGAAACGGTAGTTCCTGCCCGAAAAGTTTTACCCGCGTGTCGAGCTTCGAGACATCCACCAGAATGCGAGGCTTCAGCCGGATGTGGTCGTACGCTTCGCGATTCCAGCGCAGAGTGATTTCATCGGCGGCGCCTCCGGAGATGCGCTCCCATGCTCCGTGTGGGATGCGCTTGTGAGCCTCAGACTCAAAGTCGAAAAGCGACAGTAGCGTTTCGAGATCAGACCCGGCAGCGGTTTGGCTTTGAGTCTTCAGTCCGGCCGCCGCCGCAGTCGAGATCAGCGGGAGCTTCACATCTCGCGCCAGCGCTCCGGCGCCGACCATCGCAACTAATTGCGCCACCAAGCTTCGGCGATTCATTGCGCTCCTGAATTATTCCTGAGCTGGGATTTCAATCTCGTAACTGTCAGGCACTGGCAAACTGCTTGTCAACGAGGTTTTTTCGTGAAGAGCAGCACTAGACGAGGATTCGTGAAATCGGGACGGCCCCTCTCTCCGCTGGACTTACTCCGCCAGTGTTTTCAAGAGCCGATCTGGGTGGATAGGTTTGGGAAGCAACTCGAAATTGTGGCCTTTAGCGCGTGCCCTGGACAGAATGTCCGAGGTGCCGGCCTGCCCGGAGAACAAGAGTATGCGAGTCTCGGGACAATACTCACGGATTGCAAGCACTGTATCCACGCCATTCAACTTTGGCATCACGACATCCGCGACCACGATGTCGGGACACCGCTCCTGACAATGATTGATAGCGTCGCGGCCGTTGTAAAATGCGCGGGCCTCATAACCATGGCCGGTCAGGATTTCCGTCAGGCTGTCGGCAATCTGGACTTCATCATCCACGACCACAATGTGCTTAGGACCAGACTTGGCTTCAAATTGTCGCGACTGTCCTTTGACACCCACCGTGGCTGGAGGAGTTTTCGGATCACCCCCCGGCGGAACCATTACAGCATCGAGCAAAGCAGTTGTGCCCATCAGTTAGGCGGCTTGTTCGGCTATTGCGGCAGGTGATTTCAGAGGCAGATAGACGCCTATCACGGTGCCTGATGGTTTAGAGTCACGACTGCGCAGGCGGATGTGACCGCCTTTTTTCTCCAGCAAGTCTTTGGTGATCCACAAGCCAAGACCGGTTCCAACCTCTTTCTTAGTCGTGAAAAACGGAGTAAAAAGTTGCGCTTTGTCCTCGGCGGAAATTCCAGAGCCGTAATCGGCGATTGTGATTCGCACTCCCGGCCGGCCTGACCGATATTCATTAGAGCTGCGCGCGCGAATTACGATCTTGCCGCCTTCTTTAGAAGCATCAATGGCGTTAGCGATCAGGTTCGAAAGGATCTGCTTGAATTCTCCCTGCAAAGTCCATGCTGTCAGGGTAGGTTCGAC
>Ga0307475_10002152_pt1 | contig 11838 bp, 7 predicted proteins | sample atmos_gasesECM1C_FD_203317 | JGI IMG/M metagenome (GOLD analysis project Ga0307475, IMG submission 203317) | Hardwood forest soil microbial communities from Morgan-Monroe State Forest, Indiana, United States - atmos_gasesECM1C_515 | ecosystem: Environmental > Terrestrial > Soil > Temperate...
CAGCTCTTCGCGCTGGGCAGGAGTCAGGCGTCCGTCGCATAGAAACTCAGAGTTAGCGACCACGGCGGCCAGGGCGTGGCGAAGGTCGTGAGAGATCGAACTTGCCATGCGTCCGATCGTGGCCAATTGCTCAGACTCGAGCAGCGCTTGTTGCGTCTTAAACAGACTCGCGCGCATGCGGTCGAACGCGGAGGTGAGTTCCGCTACCTCGTCGCTGCCCCGGGCATCGAGAGGATGATAAAAATCCCCGTGTTCCAGAGCGCGCACGCCTTCTACCAGGCTGGCTAGAGGACGAGTGAACGTGTAGGAGATCAGAAACACCAGGCCGCTTCCTACCAGCACAGCCGTGAGACCAAGCAACAGGAGCAGGCGGTTCAGGTTATCGAGGAACTGTGCGGCCTTATCGTAGGATCCCAGCACGGTCAAGCGGACCGGCATCGGTTGCTGGCCTGACAGATCGAGCGAAGCGGCTACAAAATGTTCCTTGCCCACTTCAACATCCCGCGAAGCGGTTTGCGAGGATGAAGATCCCGCGGCCAGTGCGCGCACGCCGGAGGTTTGGGCTTGATCGGGCGTCAGCGTTGTGGCCACTATTTCGTTGCCGTAAGAGAACGCGACCTGGCTGGACGAAACCTTGCTGACTTCCCGCGCCAGGCGGTCATCAATCTCATAGCCGATGATCAGGAAGCCCAGCAACGGACCCTCTGTCTTGGAACCGAAATAAACCGGCTGCATGAAAGTCTGGTAGAGATGGTGCGCGCCGAACCACCAATGACTGGAATCCTCCTCGGTCAAGGACCGGTCAAAATAAGTCTGTGCCGCCTCGCGCGTGAAGCCGGCCGCTTTTGTATGCAGAGCGACCACCTTGCCGTTGCGATCGACCAGTACCAGAAGATCGCTGCCGGTCAGCGGCCAGACGTCCCTGGATGCGTCCTGAATTGTGGCCGGATCTTGCGGCGTCAGGATTGCTCGCGTAATGGGCAGGTAGGCCACCAGTTCCGCGGAATGCGTCAGCATGACTTCGCGATCGTGCTGAAAATTCTGGAAGGTGGTAACAGAGTTTCGCAGATCCTGCGCGATTCCTTCCCGGACATGTTTTTGCACGCTGTGCCGCACGACCAAGAGGCTCAGCGCGGTGAGGCCAGCGGTGATCACCACCATGGAGAGCAGGAAACGCGTACGCAGCCGCGTTCGAGGCACTAAGGCGCTTCCGGATCGTCCTTGAAAAACCTGAGAGACGGGTTCTGATGAAGAGTCCAAGGGATTCAGCGAACGAACTTGTAACCCATTCCGTGTACAGTGCGAAAGTGTACCGGACTGGCCGGGTCGCGTTCCAGTTTTTGGCGAAGCTTCAAGATGTGGTTGTCCACAGTGCGAGTCGAGGGATAGTTCTGGTATCCCCACACCTCGTTCAGCAATTCGTCCCGGCTGATCACCCGGTCGGCATTTTGCACCAGAAACTGCAGAGTCTTGAACTCCTGTGCGGTCAAAACCACAACCTTGCCATCGCGCTGCACTTCCATTTTCTTGAAGTCGATGGAGATGCCGTCGAAACTCACCAGACTAACGGTTGCGGTTCTTGAAGTATGCCGCAGAGCCGCGCGCACGCGCGCCAGCAGTTCCCGGGGGCTGAAAGGCTTGGTGACATAGTCGTCCGCACCCAGCTCGAGCAACAAAACTTTGTCGGAGACATCGCTGGTTGCGCTGAGAACGATGATGGGCAAAGCTGGCGCTTGTGCTTTGATCTCCTTACACACATCGCTGCCGGAAAGTTTCGGCAACCGCAGGTCGAGAATGACGACCGCCGGCTGCGCGGCCTGGAAGCTCTCCAGCGCCGACTTGCCATTGGCTTGAACTTCGACCGTGTAACCCTCGGATTCGAACAGACGCTTCAATGCCTTCTGCACGGCGGGATCATCCTCAACGACGAGAATTCGTCCCATCGGCCGTGCTGTGTTTATCGGATCTGCCGATCTAGCTGTAATCATTGGCGTGGCGATTTGACCCATAAAACCATCCTCATCTGATTCGAGCGCGTTTTCCAGATTTTAAGTAGAGCTTGCAGGCTGCCCCAATGTCCCCCGCAACAAGTGAAGCTTACAACCTTTCTGCGCATTTTCCGCGTGGTTGCGAAGGTTTGACAAATTTTTTACATTTTCACACCCATGTAAAAACACTCTACGGCAAACGGCTTGCTCTGAACCCGGCCTGCCGCGCGACTCCGCTTCCCACCCCTTGAACAACCCCGCGAACGGCCATACTCTGGCCTGCCGTAGAATAAAGCCAGCTTGAGCGTTCCCGCTGAATTCGATCATCTGCGTGTCGTCCTCGTGGACGCGCGCAATCCACTCAACATTGGTGCGGCCGCGCGGGCGATGAGCAACTTCGGATTTCATCATCTGCGAGTGGTGAATCCATACGATGTGGCGTTTCAAGGCGCCCGTTCCGCCGTGGGCGCGGCAGACGTGCTGGCCAGCGCCGAAAACTGCGAGACGCTGGCAGAAGCGATTGCCGACTGTTCGCTGGTGGTTGGAACGACCGCAATCGGCCATCGCGATCTGCAGCATTCTCTCCAGCGTGTGGAAGCCGGCGCACCCGTGATCCGTGCGCATCTTGCATCGGGTGCGTGCGCTCTCCTTTTCGGGTCGGAAAAATTCGGGCTCTCGAACAAAGACATGAGCCACTGTCACTGGCTGATGCATATCCCCACTCGCGAGGAACACCTGTCGATGAATTTGGGGCAGGCGGTGGCAATTTGTTTGTATGAATTGATACGAGACTCGGGCGCCCCGGTGGAACCGGAGAAAGGAAGTGCGGCCTCGTCAGCCGAAGTGGAACGAATTACTGCGACGTTGTTCGCGGCCCTGCAGGCCAGCGGCTATCCTAAGTTGAACACTTCGGATTCCTTTGAGGGCGCAGTCCGGCGTTTAGTGCGGCGGCTTCACTTGCAAACCGGCGACGCGGAATTCCTGCTCGGCATGCTGCGGCAGATGGTGTGGAAGATGACGAAGAGCGGCCAGGCAAAAGGCTGAGCCCATTCAAGGTTTTATTTCTTCGGGAAACACCTGAACGTTCGTACGTCCAAACTGAAAGCGCAGAACCCACTCACTGGCGGTTGGCCGTCCATCCACCCGGGGCGGATTGAATCTCCAGCTGCGAGCCGCCGCCAGCGCATGATTTGCAAAGTACTTGCTCGGTCCGGGAGAGACAAGCTTTGCCTGCGAGACGTTCCCGGAAGCATCCACTTCAACCTGAACCGTGACTTTCAACCGGCCCGTGATTGTGTCTAGTGCGCTCCGTGAGACATCCGGCAGCGTCTGCTGCAACACACCGCCTCGCACTACGCCTTTTTGCACGGGCCTCTTGTTCTCTGAAAAGGGCGCAGCCGATTGCGCCGCGGGAGCCTCTGCCGGTGGTCTGGCTGGGCGAGTTTCAGCAGCTGGAACCGAGGGCTGATGGCCCATGAACTTTATACCGATCAAGCCTATAAGGAAAAGCGCGGCGACGAAGATCGGCACGACGATCCACAGCTTCGGACGCCGCCGTGGTGTCTGCGGCTCAACAGCCGTTGCACCCACATTAGGCCGAGTTTGGATCTGTGGTTCGATCTGCCTGAGAATGTCGCTCGCGGTGCAACGTTTTTGCGGATCAGCCTGCAAGCATTGCCGCGCAATTTCGCGCAAGGGCTGTGGAATCGTCTCGGGCACGGCAACCGATTCCTTTTTGCCAGCCGTCAACTTTGGTTCGTTCTGCGTCAGGACCGCCACCAGCGTCGCTCCCAGCGACCAAACGTCGGATGCCGGCGACGTCCCAGCGGTCGCAGTCTCAGGCGCGTCGTACGCGCTGGAAGGGTGCCCGTCCTCCCGTTCCTCCATCTTGCGAATTCCATCCGCGGAAATCTTCAACTGGTCGCCGGACGCCATGATGTTCGAAGGCTTGATGCTCCCGTGTACGAAGCCAGCCCGGTGTAGGGAAGCGAGTGCTTCCGCCGCGGGCCGAAGCATCTGGGAAGCCTCATCCGCGGAAAGCGCGCGCAGCGGAAGAATCTCCGCCAAATTTTCTTCCGCGTATTCCATGACGACGTAAAGCAGCCGCGTGTCGTCCATCTGGCAGCGCCCGTACTCAAACAGCCGGATCAGATGGGGACGGGAAAGCCTCGCCGCGCCAGACCAACGCGAAAGTTGTGCGGTTTCATCCACGAGCTCCCGGCCCGGGCTTTGCGCGGGAACGAGCTTGATGGCCACCCCCCGCGATCCGCCGGAACGCTCGGTGAGAAAGACGGCGCTGTGATCCGAGCCTCCCAGCCACTGCCGCAGCGGGAACTTTCCATCGACTACGCGGCCTCCCCATTTTTTCCAGATTGCGTTCGAAGCGCTCATAAGCCTAGACTTGGCGAACCGCTATTCTATTCCAGCAGCAGCCGCCGCGCTCTCTGAAATTGTGAGGCAAGAAATACCCGCGGCCAAGCCCGCGCACGCTCACGGAACGCGCCTTAACCGCCCGGCAATATGTTAGATTGAAAAGAAAGGCGGGCGCGTAGCTCAGGTGGTAGAGCAATGCCCTTTTAAGGCATGGGTCGCAGGTTCGAATCCTGCCGCGCTCACCAGAGTTTTCAAGGACTTACCGTCGCGGGCACAACCGGATCATGTTCATTAGTGTTGATTAGGGACATCACCTTCGAGCCTGGCACTACGTTGCCTGCAAGAGGTCTGAATTCGGCAGTGAACCCGGCGGCCTAGGAAGGGCGTGAAGGCCAACAATCTTCTTTTTTATTGCGAGTTTATTGCGAGTTCTGCGGCGGACATTTCATAGTGCTACATCTACGGAATATGTGATGCACTAGCGACAGCCTCCGTCCCCCGATTGACAGCAAGCGCCGGCTCCTCTACCCTTACGCCGTCCCGAAAAGTGATTTCGGAAAAGGAGGACCTCCGTGGCAAAGAAGACAAGAGTTTGGATATCACAAACGCAAGCCACTCCCGCTGGCCGCAAGATCCTCGACGAGCTTAAGAGCGCTGTGCAGAATGTGTTGCGGTCGTATGTGAAACTTCGGGCCGCGGAAAAGGAGTTCGATGCGCAAATGGAGAGACTCGACGATGTCGCTTACAAGTCGACCATTCCCAAACGTCACTTGAAATAGCACCACGCATCCAGGCATCTAATCGCCGGGGAGGCCCACCTTGCGCACGAGTTCCTGGTAGCGGGGCTCTGCCGCCAGGCTGTGGTAAAAGGGATCTGCCTTGAGCAGCACCAAGCCCTTGGACTGGGAGCGGTACGCTTGCTCGAGCCGGAGCAACGCGTTGTTGTTATCAGCCAAACCGGCGTAGACGATGGCGATCTCTTCCGCTGCCACGGGCTCGTGCTGCGCGCGTTGAAGGAGCTTACGCAAGACCTGTTCCGCCTGATGACGTTTGCCGGCGCGCCCTAGAGCATAACCGAGGGATGAAAGCGTTGCCGCGCTGTGGTGAGAGAGTTTCACTGCCTCTTGCAGCGCGGTGATTCCTTTCTCCAGCTCACCCTTTTGCACATAGGCGGAACCCAGATCCCAGTACGCATCCCAAAAGCTGGAATCACTGGCCAGTTCCTTCTGTGACGCCGCGATCAGGGCATCATTGTCTCCCGCTGCAAATTGTACCCAAGCCAGATTGAGCCGAATAATCGGAGAAAACGGGTCGAGCTCGCGCGCCCGCTCCAGTTCCTGCCGCGCCTCTGGTGTCTTGCCGCGGAAGGCCAGATGGAGCCCGTACCAGTGGTGCGCCGTAGCATAGCTGGGATTCAATGCAATCGCCCGCTTATACTCGGCTTCCGCACCCGGCCAGTCCCAGTCCGCATACATGCGCAACGTTGCCACGGTGCTGTGGGCATCGGCTAAGTCAGCATCCAGGAGCAGCGCTCTCTCCAAAGCTTCTCTCGCCTGGGTCAGAGCCTGGTTCCGGGACAGTGCGCCAAGGCTGAGCCACAACGTCATGTAGCAATCGGCCACGCCGGAGTATGCGGGAGCGTATCCTGCATCCTTCGCGATCGCACGCCTGAAGTGCTCGAGGGCTTTGCTGGTTCCATCGATGGTTCGCTTGTTCCACTCTTGTCGTCCCAACAGATATTCCTCATACACCCCGGGATCTATTTTGGGGCTGCCGGCTGGCAGAGTCGCTCTCCGGAGCAGCAGCGTCCCGCGGATCTGGCGCGCGATCGCCTCCGCAACCTCATCCTGCATCTGCAGAACGTCGCGCAGATCGCGGGTATAAGAGTCGCCCCACAGATGCTGCTCGTTTGCCGCCACGATCAGCTCCGCCGAGATGCGCACCCGATCCCCCGCTCGGGCCGCCGACCCTTCCACTACAGCATCAATGCCCAGCTCGCGCGCAATCTCACTCAGGGGCTTATGGACTCCCTTGTACCGCATGATGGACGTCCGCGAAATCACCCGCATCTCTCCCAGCCGCGCCAGGCGATTGATGAGCTCGTCGGTCATGCCATCGGCGAAATAATCCTGGCTGGGGTCCCCGGAAAGATTTTCCAGCGGCAGCACCGCCAGAGAATTAATATGCACTTCTGGAGTGGGCTTTGTTCGCCACCGACGGAGCTCCCAGGTGCCCGCTGCAATTGCAGCCAGCGAGACAATTATCAGTGCCCCTAGGGCACTTCGCCGCCAACTTCTGCGAATCGGCGCGGTGGGCTGTGTTCCACTCGGCTCGCCCGTCTGCAGCCGCCGAAGATCAATGGCCAGTTCCTTTGCCGACTGGTAGCGGTTCTCCGGCTCTTTCTCCAGGCACTTGCCGATGATTCGCCCGAGTTCTGGAGACGAATTGGGATTGAGAGTTCCAGGCGGTCGAGGCGGCCTGCCCAGAATGGCGCCGGCGACTTGCGATGGCTCTACTTCGGCAAACGGGCGTTGGCCCGTAGCCATCTCGTAGAGCACCGATCCAGCGGCATGAATGTCGGTGCGAGCGTCGATTTCTCCTCCCAGCAACTGCTCCGGTGCCATGTATGGCAGAGTTCCGGCCATCCTGTGGGATTCCGCAAAACTCGCGGTCGTCCCACTCGCCGTCACCGGAAGGCGCAGCTTCGCCAGCCCGAAGTCTAGAATCTTCAGCCGCCTGTCGCGGGTGAGCCGCAGATTGCCGGGTTTCAGGTCGCGATGAATTACCCCGTGTTCATGCGCTTCAGACAGGCCTTCGGCGAGTTGCGTTCCGAGACCAATGACGTCCTTTTCGGGCAGAAGTTGGCCGGCCAGTTTCTCGCTCAGTGTTATTCCGGGAATGTACTCCATCACCAAAAAGTCGATTCCCTGCTGAGTATCAAAATCGTGGATGGTGGCGATGTTGGGATGGTTCAGCTTGGACAGGGCCAGGGCTTCCTTGCGGAAATGTTTGCGTGCCGAGTCTTCCGCGAACGTCTTTGGCGGGAGTACCTTAATGGCTACGTCGCGGTCGAGATGCTCATCGCGGGCGCGGTAGACCTCGCCCATGCCGCCGGCGCCGATCCTCTCGACGACGAGATAGTGGCCCAACAGTAGACCAACGAGTGAATCCTGGCCGAACGCTCGGTTGGCCATAGGAAAAGGCTCCTTCCCTTTCACCCCGCGATGATTTTAGGCTCTGGGCGAAAGGGAATCGACCAGAAACTCGGGGGGCCGCAACTTCCCGGAAACCGGCTGCCTTCCTTATTGATCCTAGGTAGTATATGCTCTGCTCTCTCTAAAACCTCTCGGGCAAAACCGCGAGACGCGGCGGTGAGATTCCGGATCAGCTGCAAAGGAGTCTCCCGGGTACGCAGTCTTTCCCGGCTGTTGGGGAAGGACTAGCCCGAACGTTGGAGGAGTTAGAGGCACTTGAGCGCCGCTAAATTCTAAAATTCGGCCAGTCCGTTTTTCCAACCTTGCGCTCGAATCGCATCAATTCGAATTGAAAGCTTCCGTGAGCGACACAATTTTCATTGCAGCTCGAAGTTGCTCCGCGGTAGCCGCTGATTTCATATGAATTGTGATTGCTTCTGCCGGAAGCAGATCGAAATAATTATCCGAGCTTTGAACATCGAAGTCACCAAACGAGAGATACACATTCCGCGCGAGCTTCGAGGACCTCAGCGTGATGGCGTAATCCTCTCCGGTCTTGCTGAGAGTCGTTTCAATCTGGGGCGCAACCGGAAGTTCCAGGTTGTGCGTGATATCGAAGAACACAAGATTACGGGACATTTTTTTTCCGGCTACTTCCAGATCAAATACCAGAAAAGTTTGATGCGGATCGGCCTTTGCCGCTATGGCCACGTTGTCGACAGTGAAATAGATCGCGCTCGACTGTGCAGCAACTTGAACGTCTTTGGTTTGATCGAGCAAAACCTTGCCCGAGAAGTCGAGCAGCCGCATGTGGATCGTCCCGGAAAGAGGCTGAAGCTTGTCCGACACGACATATACATCCACTTTGTCGCCGTGCAAGAACGGAGAGATCAGCACATCGTCATAGAACCTGCGGGCATAATACTGCAGGGCCTTCCAACGCCCGTGGTAATCGATGCTCGCCCACGAAGCTACTGGCCAGCAGTCATTCAACTGCCAGTAGAGCGAGCCCATGGTACGCGGTCGCTGCCGGCGCAAATGTTCTGCGCCGATCTTGATGATCTCCGCCTGCTGCACTTGGCTCAGGTAAACAAACGAAGCGAAATCCTTGGGCTCGCGGTATTCGCGCAACATATAAGTCAGGATACGTTCGTTCCCGCCCTTGTTTTTCTGGTGCGCTTGCATGACGGTGGAACGAATGTTGAAGTCCTCGGGCTTGGCGAACGTGCGGATGGTACGCATCTCAGGGAATGACTGGAATCCAAATTCCGACATGAACCGCGGGAACTGCTGCGTGTAGTCAGACGCGGGCGCTTGCGCGTGCCAGACCTGCCAATAGTGCATGTCTCCGTTGTGCTGATTGTCGGGAGGTTCCTCAAAGTTGGCGCTGGGAGAGCTGGGCGTATACGGCACGGGATCGGCATATTGCATGACGGCGCTCTTGAGAACGTCAGCGAAAAGAATCACATAATCCTGCCAGACCCGGTCTCGAGCGTCCGCGGAGATCGATTCCTTGAATTGCTGGCGGTCGCCCCAGTAGTGCCATCCAGTCTCGATTTCATTGTTTCCGCACCAGATCACGATGCTCGGATGATCCCGAAGGCGCTTGATCTGGTCGACGGCTTCTTGCCGGACGTTTTCCTGAAAGGCAACGTCGCCCGGAACCATGTCGCCGCCGAACATAAATTCCTGCCAAACCATAATGCCGAGCTCATCGCAGATGTCGTAGAAATCATCCGACTCGTAGTAGCCCCCGCCCCACTCCCGCACCATATTCATATGCGCGTCGCGAGCGGATTGCAGAATGTTGCGATGAATGTCGGGAGTCGCGCGGTTCGGGAAACTGTCGAACGGAATAACGTCCGCGCCCTTGGCGAACACAGAGATGCCATTCACCACGAACTCAAAACTCTTCCCCCACTGATCGGGCACTCGGCGGAGCTCCACCGAGCGCAGCCCGGTCCGGGTTTCGGCGCGAGCGGCAGCGTCGCGGCCGATGCGGATCGAGGCAGCAAACCGGTAGCGGTTTTGAGCCCCGTATCCCACGGGATACCACAGTCTTGGAGAAGCAATCCGCAGCGGGAACGAAACACGATTGATTCCGGCGTTCAGTTGCAACGTGTGGTTTCCATCGGAGACCTGTGAAGCAGACATTTCATCGTGAGCTAATGTAAGAGTCGCTGTTGTCGGCCGGCTGGCTTCGATCTCAAGCTCCGCCGTAACGTTGGCTAAATCCGCGGTAATGCTCTGTTGGTGAATGTGAAAACTCTCAATGCGCAGTGCATCCCAAGTCTCAAGCCGCACCGGCTGCCAAATACCTTCGGTCAGGAAGCGCGGTCCCCAATCCCAGCCGTAGTTGTACGGAGCTTTACGCGTGTACGGAGCGGTCGCGATGTTTTCCTCGTTTCCATAATTATTCGTTGAGATCGAAGGCAGCACATACGGCAGCGACTTCACATACGGCAACATTTTCTCGACGGGCGAATGGAAGACAATCCGCAGCGTGTTCGCCCCGGGCTTCAACATCGCCTTTGCCGGAACGCGCCAGTGGCGGAACATGTTGTCCGCGTGGAGAATCGCCTGGTCGTTGAGGTAGACGTCTGCCAACGTGTCCAGCCCATCAAAAACCAGGTCGGCGTGGTCGTGCGCGAGCGACGCGGCATCGAGCTGAAACGCGGTTTGATACTCCCAGTCCGCCAGACCGATCCACTGCAGCCGGAACTCATTGTCTCGATCGAAAGGGTCGGGGATGAGGCCGCTGTGTAGCAGGTCGGTTTGAACCACGCCGGGAACCTGTGCGGGATGCCATTCCCTGACGTCGGAGCGATCGGTATTTGCCACGGCTCGAAACTGCCAGCCTGCATCAAGGTTTCGCGAAGCAGGTTCGGCCGCTTCGACCGGCGCCGCGCAAGAACAAAACAGCAGCAGCCCGAGAACGTTCAGCGTGGCAGCAGCCCGACTACGAAGGAATCCGGAGTGAATCAGTCCCATCAGCCAGCTCCTATCCGACAGCCCGCAAGACCCTCGTCCGAATGAAGATATCACTTTACTTTCGACTTGCGGGGATGGATTGGCGCGGTGGAAAAGCCGAGACGGAGGATCGCCCGAGGAGAATCGCCGAAAGAAGGATCACCGGGACGGATGCGATCGCAGCAGGGACAGCAACCGCAATAAGGCTCTGAATGTCTCTTCCGATGTTAGACGCCGGCGGAACGGTGCTTGCCCGAACTAGTCCTCGCCGTTCCTGCGGCGAGTTCCTCGATCGAGGGCAACGATTCGGGAGCGAGCAGTCTGCGCTCGGGTGGCTGAGTTCCGTTGCGGATCGCGTCTGCCAGCACTTCCAGCGCGAGGTCCGCGTTAGGACGAATGTAGATTGTGGCCGCCAGCAGGCCGCTGCGCACCCATGACTGGCCCGTCTTTGGCAGACCGTCGCATCCGGTGAACGGTATTTGCAGCCAGCGTTCGCGCTCACCCGCCGCGATTTCCGCGAACGCTTTTCGCGCGCCCGCCGCCATGCTGTCGTCCTGAGCTCCGACCAGGTCAATGCGCATTTCCTGCGAGGTACGCAACCGCAGCCAGGAACTGACGGCGCGGTGGGCGCTCTCCTCGGTCCAATTGGCCCTCATCGTCTTCACTTGAATATTCGCGGGCTTCGTTAGACTCATTCCTTTGCTTCGCTCTTTTGCCGCGGAACTGTTGGCCGGACCTTCGAGGTACAGCATTGATCCGCCATTCGGCAGCAGCGCCGCAAATTGCTGTCCTTGAATCTTGCCCACTTCTTCATGGTTGGAGCTGATGGAGAAGACCGGCACATGGCACCCTTGTCGGATTTGCTGGATGTAGTCCGCGTCATGGTTCAGAACGACCCAGCCAATACCGGCGGCCACAGCCGCCCGCGCTACTTGGGGAAAGGCAGTTCCGCCCGCAGGCTCGAACACGATGGCATCCGGACGCGCAGCAGCCTCACCCTGGATGAAGTGCAATAGCTGCTGGCTCTGCGTTACGGCGTCATTATTGGCGTGGACGATCTTGAGATCCACCCCAAAGCGGCGGGCCGCTTTGTCCGCCGCCGCCGCTTGCTCCTGCTGGTAGTCGTTATCGTTGTTGGTCAGCGAGACTACAAAACTCAGTTTCTTCATGGTTGTCCCGAGTCTCGATCATAGTGCAACTTTGCTGGTATCCGATGGTAACCAGAGTAACCATGAAATGCTCAGGCGAGCGTCGAACCACATTTTTGGAAGAATTGCTGTCGGTACTTCGCGTCGCGGAAGGCTTCCGTACCT
>Ga0307475_10002153_pt1 | contig 11834 bp, 18 predicted proteins | sample atmos_gasesECM1C_FD_203317 | JGI IMG/M metagenome (GOLD analysis project Ga0307475, IMG submission 203317) | Hardwood forest soil microbial communities from Morgan-Monroe State Forest, Indiana, United States - atmos_gasesECM1C_515 | ecosystem: Environmental > Terrestrial > Soil > Temperate...
ATAAGCCCTCGGGTGCGCATCTTAGACTTACTCCAAATCTCAGGAGGTAGCTCCAGAATCGAACCGGAATAAGCCCCGTACCGGCTGCTACCTACACGCCCCGTATCGTGGGGCTCCCGGCCTCAGGGGTGAGGCTTCACCAGTGGCTCCCTGAACGCTTCCTCCGCTGCTGCTAGCGGAATCAGAATATCTCGAGGGAGCCGCGCTTCTCTCTTCGCGATCATTAGCGCGGTCACCAGAGAGACTATTGAGTCGTATTGCGACCTCGAGACTACTGCGGATTTCGCGGAGAGCTCACTCGGGCTAACCCCGTGGATATCGTTCTCGCGGTCAATCCACGCGCCTTGACTGATGGTAGCCAAGGGCTACCGCCGCGCCGAAGCCGCCGACTTTTTCGAGTGTCCATTAGCCCCCTTCGAAGGGGGAGCCTTCGAGGGAGCTGCCTTCTTCGCAGGCTTCTCGTCCTCCTCGTCTTCGACCGGCGCAGCTTCGAGTTTTTTGCCCGGCTTGCTGAAGTGAATCCGGGTTTGGGCTTCCCCAGAGTTCTTGTCTTTCTGCACACTCGTGAAGAAATGGATCTGATTCGCTTCGAGCGCTGTCACGAAGGGCACGAGAGAAGAGAAGTTGCCTTCCTCGAGTGAGGAGGTATTCGGCAGATCGATCTTCGCGGCTTCGCAGAGCGCCTTGATCTTCCGCTTTGAGTTTTTGGACTGCTCATGATTTGCTGGATAGAACACGTACCAGTCTACGGTGCTCCGCCCGACCGCTTCCGAATCCGTATCCCCGTAAGCTTGTAGAGGCGTGAACTTCAGGGTGAGCATCGCATTGCCCTTCGAGTTCGGGCCCGCTTTGACTACTTCGATCGTGCCGTCCCATTCCCCTTCGGGAAGGTCCGGGGGGATATCTCCCATGTCACCAGTGACGACGGGGGCCATTGCGATTACTGCGGATGTGTCAATAGGCATGATGATTTGATCTCCAATGTGTTGAGGTGAGAAGCGATAGCGTTCGGCTCGTGACGGGAGCCAGGCGGGCGGGTTAAGCCAACTCTTTAGCGCAAATATTCGTCGCAGTACTTCTGTAAACCTTGACTGGCTGCTACCTTTGTCAAGTACGGGCCGATTTCGCTTTCATCTTCAGTGCGAAAGTACCACCCTTCTTCGTGGCCTAAGCCGCCATATTTGAAATAGACGTATGGGGCTTCTTCTGGCATCGAAGCGCCTTCCTTGTCGTATAAAATACTCATTGCTTCACCGGCCCGAAATTGTTGTGCCGCGTGACCCAGAAACCCAATTCGGTCGAATGGAGTACGAATACGTTTCCGGCGTCAGTAGTGAACTTTGCGACCCCCGCTTCGGGGTAAACCCCACAGGGTTCAAGCTTCACGATGCGCGCCCCTTCTAGGAGAGACTTCAATTCTGCGAAGTCCTTATCCTCTACCGCTAGAGGCTTCAGAGGCGTGAACTTAGTGGCCAGTACCGATTTCTTCTTCATCGCTTCACCGGCCCCGGAACCGCCTTCGCAACCCCCGGTTTCGCGAGAGCGGTTGGCTTAGTCGCTCTTCCTGGAATCTGGCCCTTCGCGATGAGCTCGATCATCCCGGTAACATCCGCCGGAATCTTCTCCACTCCGGGCAAGTTCGTGCTCCCCGGTCCATAGACCCCCGGAATCGAACAGTGAAACTCGCGGGTTTCACCAGATTCCCCTTTGGAGACATAGACAATTTCATCGAAATACTTTGCTATTTCGTTTCGGAATCCGCCAGGGATATTCGCGAGAATCCCGTTACCGCGCTTTTTCAGCTGCCCCGGGAGCTCTCCCGAAACGGGGAAGTCGTGCGCGACGACTATCACATGACACGGTAGTGCAATCAGCCGCGCGACTAGATTTCGCATCCGGCGTTTGATGTGGTCGTACGCTTTCCGCCCGTCTTCGTTTCCATCGGAGGTTTTAGAGGCGAGCAGTTCCGCCTCTAAGAGGTAGTCGGCAAAGCTTGAAAGCGTGTCGTGCACGACTGTCTTGATGCTTCCGTCTTTGGCGCCTTTGCCCGCGTGCGCGAGAGCTCTCTCGAATTGGCCCAGCAGAGTACTTCCGTCCGAAGCATTTACCATATCGTAAGTGAAATCAGAAGTGACTCGAGCAGCCGGCTTGAGCCTCTGTTCATCGTCTGATTGCAGCACGTAAGCCGGCTTTGGACAGCTACCAAGAATTGCAGTTGTCTTCCCTACTCGCACGGGGCCTATCGCCAAGAGCTTCAAGTGCGCTTGCGTCGTGAGGACTTCGGAGGCCTGCTTAGGCACGGGGGCTGCCCTCGTAAGCAGTCCAGTCAGTTACGCCGAGAATTGATCGGCCGGGCTCTGATAATTTCCCACGCTGAACCGTACCGCCGTAAAAGCCGTTACTGCTGTTGCGAAACACGATCGTGCAGCTGCCTGCCTTCGTGTCGAGCCGGAACCCATAGAATATGTCATGCGCTTGGCGCGAATGACCGTCGTCGGGCCGCTCCGGAAGCCCCAAGTCGATTGCCGCGATTACTCGCTTGCCAATCAGAGCAGGGAGATTCAATACCTCGGCGATCCAAGTCTCTGAACAGCAGCCCGACGTTGTGTCAAAATCGATCTTGTCACCGTTGACGCAGACGAACCGTACCGAATCCTCTTGGCGCCCGATTTGGATATCGAGTATGACGTGCCCAATCAAATCTGATAGAACTGACTTTTTCATTTGCCCACTCAACTTTCCCGCTCTCCAGGCCTGGGTGCGAACCGGAACCTTCAAGCGAGCTGAGAGCCTAGCACAGAGGACTGGAAAGAGAGCTAGGAAATAATCGTCTGAGACGCTAAAAAGACGAAAGCCGCTCGGGCCTCGAAAGGTAGAGCGGCTTTCGCCTCGCTAAACTTCCCTGCCAGTGGGCGGGCCGGGAGTATCGAGCCCAGCTTACCCCCCCTTTCAAAAAAATCAAAGGGTGTATGGAGGGAGGGCCCCCCTAAAGGGAGGGACCCCCATACCTCCAAAACAACACCTAGGTTTCCGAAGGGTCCGACTTTCGTACACCTCCCAAGTATTCGAAATCATTCCCGAATAGGTGTATGGACTTTTTAGCCTCGAGTTCCATACACGGGGTGTACGGAGGGGTGTACGGAACCTATTTAGAAAAATCGCCCATACACCCCAAAAAAGGTAGGATACAGGGTTACCTTTTGTGCACTTCGGGGCGCAGCACGATTTGCGCCCCTCACTCTTCCCATTTGCACATTTGGGCAGCTGCTTTCTGGCTCGGGGCATTACGCAACCGCACAAGTCCGCACCTTGCGCGTGAACTGGTGCGCCGCGTGCCGAATCGTCCCGCGCGCGTTGAGCCACTCGCGTTTCTCGGCATCGGTCAGCCTTCGCTCTTGGTAGACCATCGGGGCCCCCGCGCGCGATAAATAGTCGTCTCATTCCCTGCAACGGTTCCCAGACGCGAAGAGACCTCTTTCGCTGCTGTCAGCTCCTCTAGGAGCGCTGCAACCTCTTCCCGGCCTCCATTGAGCTGAGCGGCCAGTTTGTTGCGGCTAAACTCCTCTCCAGGGCGCGCGCGCAGGAAAGCTAGTAGGGTAGCCCGGTCTACGAGCGCGGGGCGCCCTGAGGCTCCTGTAGCCTGGGAAGCACGCCTCACGGCGCCCTTGCTGGGCGAGATCACATAGTCGAAGTTGGCTCGACTTTCGCCGTCGGGGGCATCCTCTTTGACGCGGCCTATCTCGAGCGTCGCGTGGGAGGGAATATTCGTCTTGGGGTTCACGTGGGACTTGACTCGGAGCACAGTATCGGACTGGGCGACTCGCTGGGCAGACCCGCTGACTCCCCCGAGGCCCTCCGCGTTGTCCTTCCGGGTATGCGCAGCGAGCCAGATAGTCAGGGGGCTGCACGCAGAGGAAGAGCGAATCACCTTCGTGAAGGTCTGAAACAGCTTGGCTTGCTCGCCTTCGTCATTTGCCTCAGCTTCTGTAGTGCTCGCGAGAGTGTCGAGGATGATATCGGACACTAGCCCGCGCCGGACCAGCTCACAGATTTTTTGCCACTTCGGTGAGTTTACCTTCACTTGCTCTCTCGCGAGCACGATCATCCTCCCGTCTGGCACCGGAACATTTAGACTCCGACAGCAGCGGACCCACTTTCTCGCGGCGCTTGCTTCCGAATGCTCCCCTTCGATCAGCACGACTACTTGATGCACTGGAGCCGGAGTTAGCGCGTGGCCTAGGAAGTCTATGGAGCCGCCTGGGGACTCAGGAAGCGAAGCCCTTAGCGTCGCGAGGCAGAAGAGGAGAGTCGTCTTACCGCCGGAGGGGCTCCCGGTCACGAGCGCGATCGTGCCCGCAACTACGAAAGGCCTCCAGAGCCACGGGATAGGCTGCGAGGCGAGTTCTTCGGTCCGCTCCCGGGATGAGAGTCCGGAAGCCCGGAGCTCTGCGAGGAGCGTCGAATCAGAGGGCAGAGGGGTCGCGGGGCTCAAGGCCGCTGGGCTTTCAGGGCTCTTCGCATCCTTGACCGAAAGTGAGTCTTACGCTAAAGTAGCGGGCATGTCCAGTCACGCGATCGTGAGCTCCAAGAAGCCACACCGGATTGCGCTTACCCTGAGCGAAAAAGAGCACCGCGCGCTGAACCGACTTGCTAAGAGGTGGCGCCGGAGTCTAGCGGATACGCTCCGGAGCGCGATGCTGAACGAACATGATCGAATCGAGCAAGAAAGAGCCTAAAATGAGCGCCGTCGAGACTTGCCCCGGCAACTGTTCTTTGCGCTGTCCCGTGTGTGCGCACCGATTCTGGAAGTGGGCGGAGAATCATACTCGCGGTCGACCGCCGGAAGTGAGCTCGGAGGGGCCCTCTTTTTACGAGGCCGCTGCTAAATTTAGCCAGCCAAGCTTAGTCTAATGCGCTTCCCTCAAACCTTCTGCGATTTCTGCAACGAGCCAGCTGTAGCAGTGTCGTCAGCTGGCAACGCAATTACTCGCCGGGCTAGATGCACGAATCACCGAGTTCTTGGCGGAGAAGACGAGCTAGTCTACGGGCGCGGGAAGCCGGAAAACGACTGGATTCGGTCGGCCAAGCTCTCGCTTGAACGTGACGTGATGCCGAGAATTCGCCAGGGTGCGAGAATTCGCCGGGGCGCAAAGTAGTATCTGCCTACACTCTCGCACTTGATTTGAACGGAGTGCTTGACAGTCTTACGTAAGAAGTGCACAGTGCTCTCATGAACAACGCAGCCGCTTCTGATAAGAGCTACACCGTCGTCTACCGCGTCGGCGGTACGGCCAATTGCAAATGGGTTCGGGCGCTCCCGGTCGCGACCAAAGCTGACGCGATTGCACAAGCGGCTCGTGTTGAGCGCCAGGGATACAATACAAAGCGCTCGTCAATAAGACAGCCTACTGGGATTCGATTGGACTCCCGGAAGGTTGGGAGGCAACATGAGCCACTCTACTCGACTCTCCTCCGACATGCTCGAAGCTCTCGACGCGTTCGAGAAAGGAACTCAGACTATGGAGCCCCGAAGCAAAGAAGAAGCTACCCGCGACCTGATCAATCTGGCGAATGCCGCCCGAGTGCCTTCGACACGCGAGGCCGTGGACGCCTCGAACGCGCTCCGGGTAGACCGCATCGCGCTCCGGGAAGCTCTCTCAGCGCTCCGGAGTCACCAGAAGCTTCTGGTAGCTAGCGCGAGCGACGTCATGGGTCTCACGGCTAGCCAGGAGTTCTACGCGGCGTCTGATGAGCTCTCCGGCCGGAGCGCGATTTTGGGGGCGATTCACGCGATTGAGCACGTGCTAGAGGATGACTTCCGGAGCCTGGAGACTCGGGGGGGCTCGTGAGAGCTGACGCGGCGCCCTCTTACCTAATTCTCGGGATGCGTCGCGGGCGCGTGGTCCGATTCGAACGCGAAGCCCCCCGGGCAGCGTTCTGTGTTGCACTGCGGCTGAGAGTACTTGGCTGGGCAGTTACGGTACTGAAAGAGCTGGGGGCGAGAACATGAACAACCGAAAAGCAGGGCAGCCGGCTGGGAAACTGATTCATCTCTCATGCGTCCTGGAGCAGGACCCCGAAACGGGCGCGGTCGTACGAGTCCAGAAACAGGGTCAGCGAGTCGGGGAGTTCTCAAATCCGAAGGGCCGCGGGGCTCGCCGGAGAGCTCTAGCCGCTATCGCCAAACGCGACGCGAAAGAGACGTGACAGAGAGGACGATTTCAAATCGTCTCAGGGTCTCAGGTCAGAAGCCGCCCTTGCAGGGTAACTAAGGGAGAAAATCATGTCAGACGATCCGAAGTATCCGACCGAAAAAGAGTTCAAAGCGCTCCGGCTATTCGCGGGAAAAGACCCGACTCGACTGAGCATATCGACAGTCTGGGAATACTCGAGTGTGAGTCCATGGGGCTGCTCGCACGTGGCTACAAACGGACACGTGATTGCACTCCGTCGTGCCGGGTCTCATGTCGAGATGAGCCTGTATGACATCGCGAAGCTAGCTCCACTAGGATTGGACTTAGACTCAGCAGACCCAGCAGTTCCGCCGAATTGGCCACACGTGCTCCAGACGCCAAATTGCGAGGGCAAAAATCTAGCTCAGCGTGCAATAGACCCGGCTTACTTCGCGCTCGTCGCCGCTGTCGCAAAGGCCGCTACGGAGAAGCGCCCCCGAGACGGATACCACTCTGTTTGGTCAATCGGTTGCGACCCTCTCAACGGTTGGCACTGGATGATTCCTGAAAAACACTGCCGTCCCGGAGTTATTTGGGAAGGTGTCATTATGCCGAGGAGGGTCTACCTGTGAAGCCATCACCGCAGCAAGAAGCCATCTTCGAGGATATCCGCTCAGGCTCCGGGCACACTTTCGTAAAGGCCGGCGCGGGATGTGGAAAAACTACAACGGTTATTTGGGGGCTCGAGTATCTCCCCCAAAATCAGCGAGACGTCTTCCTGGCTACTTTCGGGACCGATATCGCGAAAGTGCTCAAAACTCGCGCGCCGAGTTGGGCGAACGTGCAGACCTTGCACGCTTACGGGCTGCGGTGCCTTTCCAATTCTCTCGGGCGGCGTCCGGTAGTCGATAAGGAGTCCGATAAGTCTCGGCGAATCGCGAAAGCCGAAGCGGCAAAGCTGACTTCGGATTCGGCTCTCCAGCGTGAGCTCACCGGCGTCTTCATGAAGATCGAAGGGCTTGCAAAGGGGGCTCTTGCTTCGAAGCCCGAGCAAATTGACGTACTACTTGACCGCCACGAAATCTCGCCTCCGGAGGGGGTCGAGCGAGAGGCGCTAGTTGCAGGGGTACTCTCTGGCCTCGACGCTGCCCGGGAAGAGCAAGGCCTCATCGACTTCAACGATATGATTTGGCTGCCCAACGTGCTCAGGTGCTCTTACGAAACCTATGAGCGAATATTCGTCGACGAAAGTCAGGATTTGAGCCGGGCCCAGATTCGACTCGCTACCAAATCCGTTTCGGATACCGGGCGGGCACTTTTCGTGGGAGACCCAAATCAGGCTATTTATGGCTGGCGCGGTGCGGACTCAGAGAGTTGTACGAAAATCATAAGAGCCTTTGAGGCAAAGAGCCTCCCGCTGAGTGTCACGTATCGGTGCGCGAAGGCAATCGTTCGCGAGGCTCAGGTGCTTGTCCCTGAGTTCTCTTGCCCAGAGACTGCACCAGAAGGACTGGTCCGCTCCTGTGACTTGCCTGAGTTGCTCAGGCAAGTCCGGCCGGGGGATTTCGTGCTATCCCGCGTGAACGCGCCTCTGATCAGCCTTTGTTTTGCTCTCCTCAAAGAGGGCCGGCGGGCTAATATCCAGGGGCGCGATATCGGCGCGAAACTCGCGGGAACGATTCGCCGGGCCGCAAAAGGCACCGAGAACGTGACCCAGATGCTGGAGAAGGTGAGCGCGTGGCGAGCCCGAGAGGTCGAGCGGCTCGAAGCTCTAGAGCGAGACACCACTGCAGTAATCGACACGGCCGAGTGTATTTTCGCACTGAGCGAGGGGCTCGGAAGCGTCAGCGAGATTCTCGAGAATATCGAGCGGCTTTTCGCGCGGACAGAAGCGGGAAGCGAATCGGATTCAAGCCGAGTGATTCTCAGCTCGGTCCACCGGGCTAAAGGCCTGGAGCGCGATCGAGTGTTCCTCCTCGCAGATACGTTCATGAGGTCGCGACGAAAGCGAGATAAAATCACCGGAGAGGAGTATTGGCAGGCCCCGGGGGTTGAGGAAAGTAATTTGAAATATGTGGGAATTTCTCGCGCCAAATCAGAACTTGTTTACGTGAAAGGGAGCATCTAACATGAGCCGTCAAAACGAAGTCAGGCGAATCGCACTCGAGACTCAGCAGCCGGGCGAAACTTGGTCGCGAGCGCTCCGGCGCGTTCGGAACAGTCTCGCGAAGCCTCGGGTGGACCAGCTGGAGTCTCAGAGCCATCTCCGCAGAGACCCAGCTGCCAGCGGGGTCGCTCACGAGAAAGTAGTGGAGTCGCCGTGAACACCTTACAGGCAACTGCTTCCAAGTCCGACTTGCTCCTAAACTGTCAGTATCCTTTCGGGCCCGAAGCGGAAATTGAAGAGCGGGAGACTAGCGAAGCTGCAGAATATGGTACGGCTTTTCACAAGTGGATGTACTTCGAAATGGTGGTGCGTCCAAGAGGGCAGCTTAGTTCCCCGTGCCCTCCAGAATTTGCACAACATATTTCCGACTCGGCCAAAGTGCTCCGAAAGTGGATGTCCGGCGAGAACCCCTGGAAAACTGCTTTCCGAGTCGTCTCGGGGGAAACGCACCGGGCTACTCGATTTCGGGTTTCAGGAGTGACTTCTCGCGAGTGTGACTTTGACGAGTCGTCACATACCTACGCGCTCGAACCCGGCGAAATGGGCGGCACGGATGACCTGCTGCTGGAGAGCGATTACGCTGAGGGGTACTCCCACAAAGCTGGTGGCACTCCTCGTGTTCGAGTCGTATTGGATTACAAGTCCGGCTCCTATGAAGACTACTCCGACCCAAAATCACTTCCCCAGATGCTCACTCTTGCGCTCCAGACAGCCGCGGATGGAATCGCAATTCTCCACACACCCAAAGACGGGCTGCCAGTAGTCTACTCTGTAGAGGTGAGCTCTTCAGAGCTTGTCGCTCACGCAAAAAAACTCCGGAGGGCTCTCGCGCGAATCGGTGACGGGAGCCTCCGACCCGGAGCGCACTGCAAGTACTGTCCTGCGAAGCCGGGCTGCCCGACGAATAATACCGAAGTCGCGAAAGCGGGAAAGGCACTCTTGAGGCTTGCAGGAGCCGGGACCTCGCTCGTGTTTCCGGATATTGACTTGGGGAAGGTGCACCAGTTGCTCCCCCAAGCTGATAAGCTCTTTGCTACTCTACGCTCGGAGCTTCGGGAACGAGTCCGGAGTGGAGAGGTTATCGAGCGGCCAGACGGAAAAACCTTGGAGCTCGTGACGCACACCGAAGAGCGAATTTCGAAGAAGGCTTTCGTGGACGCGCTCGGAGCTGCCAAGGCTGAACGCCGATTCGAAAAGTTGCGGGCGGAAGGGGTTCTCGTGAAGACTGAAGTAGAACAGCTGAGGGCTAAATAAAATGGACGCGTGTCGCGGTAAACTCGGCTCAGTTCTGGGCGCCAGCGCCCCGGACTCAATAAATCATCCTCCTCACTACACCGCTCACCCTTCCGGGGTAGAGTGTATCCAAATTGCCGAACACATGAATTTCAATCTAGGGAACGCGACGAAATACATCTGGCGGAGTGGGTTGAAATCAGACAATCCGATCGAGGATTTGAAGAAGGCTCGATGGTATCTCGACCGAGAAATTCAAAGGCTAGAGGGCGCTGTAAGATGAACACCCGGATTGAGATCTTAGACCACGGATACATCCAGCAAGTTGACGCTTGGGGCTCCGATGAAGCAATCATCGAGGCAGCCCGCATGTCAACGGGAAAAGGCTTCTTGGGTTGGGGCTCCGCTGAGAGGCCCGGAGACGAGAAGCTTCTCCGGTTCCTCTACGAAAATAAGCACGCGACACCGTTCGAAATGGCCGGCTTGACGATTGAAGTCCAGGCCCCCATTTTCGTCTTTCGCGAATGGCACCGGCATCGTACGCAGAGCTACAACGAAATGAGCGCCCGTTACGCTCCGCTTCCTGATTTGAATTATAGAGGAAACAGCGCAAAACTTTCGGGGCGACTTGGCGCATCATTACCGGCTCCAGCAAAATATGTACGAGCTATATTTGAGTAAGGGTATCCCCAAAGAACTCGCGCGACTCGTGCTCCCTGTTGGTCACTACTCTCGGATGCGCGCTTCTGCGAATCTCCGAAATTGGCTCGCCTTCCTCACGCTTCGCATGGCCCCAAATGCACAGTGGGAGATCAGGCAATACGCAAACGCAGTCTCGGAATTGATCGCCGAAGAATTCCCGCGAACCTATGCGCTTTTCGTCGAGGGGCTAGCGCGGCCATGAAAGTCGTCTCGCTAGGCTCAGGCCTCTACGGCATCGAAGGATTCTCCCGAGTCCTAAACTCGATCTGCAAGACCGTTCCCGGGATGGCTTTCGAGGGGGGCCCGACGTGGAAGGGCTATCCGGATGCGGTCGAGACGACTCTCGCGCTCTTCCGAAAAGCAGCCCCGGGAGTTAGGGTTGACACATCCCAGCTCCCGGACCCCTCACGACTTGGCGACCCGATTATCCCGATCGCCGAGAAGGGCCTGCGAGAGTATCAAAAAACGGCAGTGAGGTTTTTGATCACTCGCGGAAAGAGTGGAGTAATCCTTGGGGACGCCATGGGATGTGGAAAGACCCATTCTGCCGTAATCGCAGCCCGCGCGCTCGACAGCAAGACCTTAATCGTGTGCCCTAATTTCGTCAAGGGTGTTTGGGCAGGGAACACTTTTGAGAAAGGCCATATCGAGCGCTTGTGGCCCAAGGGGTTCGCAGATATTTCGCTTCCTAGCGGCCGCAAGAAAGCCTTTCTAGACCCTGTCTTACCTACTAAGATCGTAGTCATAAATTACGAAATCTTCGCGGCGTGGGAGAAAGCGCTCCTAGCCTGGCACCCCCGAGTTCTCATCTTGGACGAGGGTCACGTGCTGGTCAAACCTGACTCACAAGTCGCGCAGAGTATTTCGCGAGTCGCCGCTGCCTGTGAGTTCCGCTGGCTCTTGAGCGGCACTCCACTCACGAACCGCATCAAGGATTTTTGGACGATCGCGAATATCCTCAGCCCCGGGCGATTCGGGAGGGAGTTTTTCAAGTTCGGGGTCCGCTACTGCGGAGGGCAGCAAGTCTTGATCGAAGCACTGCAAGAAACCCGCTGGAATTTCGACGGGGAGTCCAATCTCCCTGAGCTACACTCTCGCCTGAATCGCTGGAGCCTTCTACGCCGGACAGCTGCAGATGTCTCTCTCGAGCTCCCGAAGAAGACCCGGCAAATCATCTGGGTAGAGCCGAGAGGGGCTAAGAGCTCCCCTCGCTTCGATCGAATCAAGTCTGCCGCTGCGCTCCGGGACGCACTCGACCTCGCGGCCGACCGGAAACTCGATACCGCGATAGAGTATATCCTGAACGCCGCCAAGGGAGCTTGGGTGGTAGTAGGCTGCTACCGCCGGGGAGTCGCCGAAAGCGTCGCCCAGGCCTGTCAGGGAGCTGGGGCAGAGGGGTTCTATATCCACGGGGGAGTGCCTGTCGCGCGCCGCGACAAGCTCCTCCATGAGATTCGGGGGAAAGCTCGAACCGGAAGTTACGGCGTTTTGGCCGTAACTCTCGATACCTGTGCGACCGGGATTGACCTCACCTTCGCGAGTGTCGGTTGCGTCCTCGA
>Ga0307475_10002154_pt1 | contig 11833 bp, 8 predicted proteins | sample atmos_gasesECM1C_FD_203317 | JGI IMG/M metagenome (GOLD analysis project Ga0307475, IMG submission 203317) | Hardwood forest soil microbial communities from Morgan-Monroe State Forest, Indiana, United States - atmos_gasesECM1C_515 | ecosystem: Environmental > Terrestrial > Soil > Temperate...
ACGCGCATTTGTCGCAGGATTACCTTGCGATGTAGAGGGCGCAGCATGCAGCGCCCCTACTCGGCGACGCGCAATCTGAAGGAATCTTTGGCTGTTGACCGCAGGCAGCCACTATTTCGGCGCGCTCGGCAGTGGCGGCGGCCGCCGTTCTATTTCCGTGGGAACCGCAATCGACCGGGCGCCAGTCTTGCCCACAGCGCGCACCGCAAAAAAATGATTGTCCGTGGAGACGCCCTTCAAAACCGTTTCGCCCGGCGCTGCCGCAAAATCATAAACCTGCCAGCGTGGATCGGTGGTTTCGCGCCACAAAATCTCAAATCCCGCCCGCTCCGCATCATCCGCAGCCGACCACGACACTTTCGCATCCGGCGTCACCGCACCAGTTAGCTTTGCCTTGCTGGGCGGCTCCGGAGCCAGCGCCAACTGCTGCAGCGCTTCCGCATTTTCTCGCGCCACATCGCCCATAAACGTGAAGTTCAGATATTTTTCAAAATCTCCGTACTCGATTTCGTTTTCCGTGCGCGGTGTTTGATGCTGGTGATTGTAATCCTCCAGCGGTTCGGTGAATCGCACCGCCGGCAATCCCGCTTTGTAAAACGGATAGTGGTCCCCGCCGCGGCCATACCGATCCACGCGGAAGATCATTCGAATCGCCCTGCGCCCGTCAATCTCTTCAATCGCCCGCGCCAGTTCCCGCGAAGGCGAATCCGCATCATCGATTTCGCCATTTCCGGAAAAGAGCCGCACGCGATGCGGCGCGCCTGCAGCCGGGTCCGCCCCAACGATGTCGTCATCCAACATGCCGCCCACGGTGTAGCCCTGCTGCTTCACCCAATCCACCAAATGCGTGCTGCCCAGCAGCCCTTGCTCTTCTCCGGAAACCACCGCAAAAAGTATCGTCGCCCGATATGGCGACGCGCTGCCCTTTGCACCCGCGTTGCTCAGCAGACGAGCGCACTCCACGCTCACCGCCACTCCGGATCCATCATCGTCCGCCCCTGGAGCATCCGCCTCCGGGTCCATCACGTTCGAAGGCCGCGAATCAACGTGCCCCGAAACAATGAAAATCGTTTTAGCCAGCTTCGGATCCGACCCCGGAAGAATCGCGTAGACATTTTCCAGTGCAATCGGCTTCCCCGAAGTCCGCTCCGAAGTCGATTCGAATTTATCCACTACTACCTGCAATTTCCCTCCGGAATCCTTCGCGATTTCATTCAATCGCGCCACGATGGCATCCCGCCCGCATCCGATCCCGCGCTTCGGGTCCGTCCACGACGAAAGCGTCAGCCGCGTCCCACAAGCGACCAGCTTCCCGATCAGCGCGCGCATCGATTTCTCGTCGATGGACGCACGCGCAATCGCCCCCGCTGGCCGCGCCATAATCTTAGGCTGCGGCTTTCCCTTGGCAGGTTCCGCCGGATCCCGCGTCACAACCCCTTGCGCCGCCGCCGGCATTGCGCCAATCACAAAAGCAAAAAACGCCAGTGCAACCAACCCTCCGATTTGTGCGCACCACCGATTTCCGCAATTCGTCATGGGTTTCCTTGCCTCACTCGATTTGGCGTTATTCGAAGCCGTCATTCTAGCGCAGTATCACCGTCCACCTCCCGTTTTGCCGATTTGTCCGCCTGTGCTAACGTTTTTCGTTTATGAAGAAGTGCATAGGCGTGCTCTTAAGCGGCCGCGGCTCGAACTTCGAAGCTCTCGCGGACAGCGTCTCGGCGAGCCGTATTCCCAACGCGGAAATCGCCGTCGTCATCAGCAATCGTGAAGGCGCGCCCGGCATCCAGCGCGCCGAATCGCGCGGAATCAAGACGTGGGTGATCCCATCGAAAGGTCTCGAACGCGAAGTCTACGACCGCCAGGTCGCCGCCGTTCTCGACGAGCACAAAGTCGATCTCATCTGCCTCGCCGGATACATGCGCCTGCTCTCTCCCTTCTTCGTCGCAAAATATCCAAACCGCATCCTGAACATTCACCCTTCTCTGCTCCCCTCTTTCCCGGGCCTCGAATCGCAGCGCCAGGCCCTAGAATATGGCGTGAAGTTCGCCGGCTGCACTGTCCATTTCGTGGACGAGAATCTCGACGCCGGCCCCATCATTTTGCAAGCCACCGTCCCCGTCCTCGATGAAGATACCGAAACAACTCTTTCAGAAAAGATCCTTAAAGAGGAACATCGGATTTATTCTCAAGCAGTAAAAATGGTCCTTGAAGGAAAATTCAAAATTGAAGGCCGCCGTGTGCTTCGGAGCGGCTGAATTCAAAACTCATGATGCCGGCAAAATTCAAACCCGTCGAAGAACAACTCGCCTACCTCAAAAAAGGCGTCGCTGAAATCATTCCTGAGGACGAATTCAAGGCGAAGCTCGAGCAGTCGGCGAAGACCGCAAAGCCGCTCCGCGTTTACCTCGGTGTGGACCCGACAGCGCCGGATATTCATCTTGGACACACGGTGGTCCTTCGCAAGCTGAAACATTTTCAGGATCTCGGCCACACCGCGGTATTTCTGATTGGTGATTTTTCTGCGATGATTGGCGACCCCACCGGCGTATCGGAAACGCGCCCGCCGCTGACACGTGAGCAAGTTGACGCCAACGCCAAGACCTACCTCGAACAGGTCTTCAAGATCCTCGACAAAGAAAAAACCGAAGTCCGCTACAACAGCGAATGGCTCAGCAAAATGTCGGCCGAGGACGTTGTTCGGCTCTGTTCTCACTATCGCCTTGCACGCATGCTGGAACGCGAAGATTTTCGTTCGCGCCTGGACAAGGGCCAGCCGATTTCTGTTCATGAACTGCTGTATCCGCTGCTGACCGCGATTGATGCGGTCAAATTGCAGTCCGATGTCGAGCTGGGCGCCACCGAGCAAAAGTTCAATTTACTGGTGCACCGCGAGATACAGCGCGAGTATGGCTTGCCTGGGCAAGCCATTCTGACCATGCCAATTCTCGTCGGACTCGACGGGCAGCGCAAAATGTCCAAAAGCCTCGGCAACTACGTCGGCATAACCGAGCCTCCCGCCGAAATCTTCGGCAAAATGATGTCCATTCCCGACGAATTGACGTGGTCTTATTACGAACTGCTCACCGACCGCACCCCCCAAGAAATCGCGGCCTTAAGGAAAGAAGTCGCTGGCGGCAAATTGCATCCAATGGATGCCAAAATGCGCCTCGCAAAGGAAGTCATTTCCGATTTCCACGGTGCCGATGCTGCCAAAAAAGCCGCCGAACATTTCCAGCGCGTCTTCCGCGATCGCGAGACGCCGATAGAGGTTGAGGAGAAGCGATGGCATGACTGGATTGGTCCAACCACACAAAGCCTTCCCCTCGCCAAGTTGATCTTTGCCCTCCGACTCACGACTTCACGCAGTGAGGCTGAGAGACTCATAAAGCAGGGTGCTGTGGAATGGGATGGCAACAGAGTTGACGACCCTTCTTTTCAAGTGAGTCTAGAAGACATTAGAGACGGAAAACTCCTTAAGGTTGGCAAGCTTCGAGTTGTCACAGTTACACTGTAATGGTGTCAACAGGGCTCTCCTCTATAAGCTTGACCCATTCCTATGCAGCGACTAGGTTGACAATCCAAGCCTTATGGTTGACAATGTGGGTGGTGTTAGTTGACAATGTTAGGCTTAAGATTGACAAAGTCTGGGTAGGTTTTCATGACTAGGGTACGAACGCGTGGAGAAGAGATTAGACATTTCATCCTGCAGAACGTCGAACACAACGCGGGGAATGTCAGCAAATTAGCTGCTGAGAAGTTCAAAATCTCACGTCAAGCGGTCAATAAGCACTTACAGAAGCTTAGGGCAGAGCACGCGCTCACAGAGGCAGGCAAGACGCGAAACCGGACCTACAAACTATCCCCCTTGGTCGAATGGAGGAAAGAGTATCAGATCTCTCCAGGATTGGCTGAGGATGCAGTTTGGTCAAATGACGTTGCACCGATAATTGGGGAAATGCCAGAGAACGTAGTAGACATTTGGCGTTATGGATTCACGGAAATGTTCAACAACGCCATCGACCACTCCGGAGGCACTTCAATTACCGTCTACATCACGAAAACAGCCGCAACAACCGAGATGCTCATAGATGATGACGGCATCGGTATTTTCAAGAAGATTCAAACAGCCCTAAACCTGTTGGACGAGCGACACTCAGTCCTTGAGCTCGCTAAGGGTAAACTCACAACTGACCCCGAAAAACATTCGGGGGAGGGAATCTTTTTTACGTCCAGAATGGTCGATTCGTTTGACATCCTCTCGGGTGGAGTGTTTTTTACCCATGAATTTGGCGATTCCGAAGACTGGATCTTGGAGAGGGAGAAAGTCGCAGACGGGACGACCGTCTGGATGAAACTAGACAACCATACCGCTCGAACAGAAAGGAAGATATTTGACCGGTACGCCTCTGGCGATGACTACGGATTTAACAAAACGATCGTTCCGGTCAAACTGGCTCAGTACGGGAGCGACAAACTCGTCTCACGCTCTCAGGCAAAACGAGTCCTTGCCAGGGTGGAGTTGTTCAAGACCGTCATCTTTAATTTTGAAGGCGTGGAGACTATCGGACAAGCATTCGCTGACGAAATTTTCAGGGTATTTTCCTTGCAGCATCCCGAAATCGAAATACATAGCTCGAACGCTAATTCGGCGGTAAAACGAATGATCGCGCGGGCAAAGTCTGGACTGGTGTCAACAGAAATACCGCCGCTACCATCCTCTACCCTCTCGTAGGTCCTCGAGGAGTCACAGGACACGGATCACGCCGCACTACGTCAGCACTTCAGCAACAAGCTTCCCCACATGCTCCGCCACCGCGGGCGCAGCGGTAAGCCCGGGTGACTCCATTCCAACGAGATGAATCGCCTGCGCCACTTTGGGATCGCGCGTAATCACAAAATCCACGATGCCCTTGTGCTCAGGGGGCGCCAGCTTCGGCCGCAGCCCTGAATACCCAAGCTGCAAGTCCTTCTCCTCGATCTCAGGCAGCAGCGTTTTCGCGCTCTCCGCGAAATCCGCAATCGGCAACCGGTTTTTCTCGTAATTGTCTTTTCCCTCGACGTACGTCGCCGTCGGCCCCAGCAAAAACGTTCCCCACAGCGTCTTCGTAAAGTGCACGCCCAGGCTCAATCCATCGCTGTGCGGCAACGGATACACAAGATTGTTGATCAGCAACGAACGCGGCCCGCGCACTTCGCAGTATTCCCCGCGCACCGGATAAATCTTCCACGAACGATTCCCCAGCATCGCCGCCACTTCATCCGCGTACAGACCCGCCGCATTGATCACGCAGCGCGCCTCGATCGTTTCATTCTGCGCGTCCTCTTCATCACCGATTCTTAATCCGACTCGAATCGTTTCCCCAAACGGTTCCAGCGAAGTTACACGCGCGCGCGGCACAATGTTTGCTCCCTGATTAGTCGCGACCCGCGCATAGGCGTGAACCAGTTCCTCAGCCGAAACGATGCCCGTAGAAGGCACATGCAGCGCCGCGACGCCTTTAATGTGCGGCTCGCGTTTGCGAATCTCATCCGCGTCAATCAGGCGCAATCCCTCAACGCCGTTGTCTTCTCCGCGCTTCTTTAGCGCGGCTAGCTCCTCCACTTCGTGAGTATCCGCGGCCACCACCAATTTTCCGCAATGGCGAAGCGGCACGTTGTGTTTCTTGCAGAATTCATACGTAAGCCGGTTGCCTTCTACGCAAAACCGCGCCTTCAATGAATTTTTCGGGTAATAGATGCCGGAGTGGTTTACGCCGCTGTTGCGCGTGCTGGTGGCCATCCCGAGCTTCGGAAATTGCTCCACCAGGAATACGTCTTGCCAGCGTTTCGAAACGGCGTTGGCGATCGCGCACCCAATCACCCCGCCGCCAATAATCAGAATGTTCGCTTGATCCATAGGACCAGAAAATAGACATAGAAAATGGAAATTGGAAAATGCAAAGACATCATGCTTTATTGTAGCCGTTCATGGTTTGATGCGCACTGCGGATATGGCCTTCCTGTTTCTAATTTCTATTTTCCATTTTCACTTTCCTTGAATCACTGGTCGCCGCCGATTTCGTCGAAGAACGGCTTGCAGGGGACCAGCCGCGCCTCCGTCCCATCATGCACTGCATAAGCAGCCTGTTTACTCGCCTCATATCCATTGCGCCATAGAGAGGCGGCCCCGTGGATGCCGTCCTTGTTGATCGCGTAAAAATAAACGTGAAACGTCCCCAGCTTTTTCTTGTCGTTCTTGTAATTTCGCGCGATCCGCGCCATCGCTTCCAGGCACGCGTCGGTCGGCGATTTCCCCTGCCGCATCATTTCAATAATCGTATGCCCGCCGGAGATCTTGATGTTTTCCTCGCCCTTCCCCGTCGAGCCTGCCGCGCCCACTTCATTGTCCACGCAGCATCCCGCCCCGATGATGGGAGAATCCCCGACGCGCCCCGGAATTTTCCACGACAGCCCCGAAGTCGTTGTCGTTGCGGAAATGTCTCCGTTCGCATCCACCGCCATGCACGGAATCGTGCCCGTTCGCGGATGAGCAATCACCTGCTCCGCATAAGCGATCTGCTTTTCATTGCCATTGAAAATTGCCGACATGTGCTCTTTCCACTCCGGCGAATCAATCCCCGGCCGCCAATTAAAAGAAGTCTTCGCCTTCCACGCCAGCCAGATTTTCCGGGAATGTTCCGTGAGCAGATTCATCTCCTCGAATCCTTCGGCAACCGCAAATCGCCGCGCTCCATCGCCCACGATCATCACGTGATTGGTCTTCTCCATCACCGTCTTAGCCAGCCGCGAAACGTTTTTGATTCGCCGCACGCCCGCCACCGAGCCCGCCCGGTGCGTCGGCCCGTGCATCACGCTGGCATCCAACTCCACCTCGCCCTCTTCGTTGGGCAGCCCGCCGTAGCCAACAGAATCATCGTTCGGGTCGTCTTCGACGACAGTCACAGCCGCAACCGCGGCGTCCAGCGTGTCTCCGCCCTTCTTCAGAATATCCATCCCTTTATCCAGCGCATGCAATCCATTCGCGCTGGAAATAATCAGCGGCCTCTTCCCCTGCGCAACCGTCGCAGAACTTGCCAAAGTGGACAAGTTGCCGCCGTTCGAACGCGTCCCTCCAAACAATTTCCCCGCGCTCGCGACTGCGCTCCCCGCCAGCGAAGTCAGAAAAAATTTACGCCGTGACCACAGTTCCATGGGAATCCCTCCTCATCATGCGCAGGAAAATATACAACACTTGCCGGCCCACAGTTTGGCGATGAACGAGTCTGGTGGGTTAGTGCGACTGCAGCGATTCGAACGCTAGCCGGCTTCTTGGCTGGCAGCGACAGTCTTCGCGGGGAACTCTCCTTCCCACCGAGCAATAACGACGCACGCAACGCAATTGCCGAGAACAGTTACAGCCGTCCGCCCCATGTCCATGAGTTGATCGATCGCGAACAGCAGAAATAGCGGCTCCATCGGCAAGTGAAATGAAGTGGCCGCGCCGAAAACAATCAGCAGTGAACCGCGCGCTACGCCGGCGGTTCCTTTGCTGCTGATCATCAGCGTCAAAATCATCAAAACTTGCTGGCCAATGCTGAGATGAAGTCCCGCGGCTTGCACCACAAAAAATAATGCCAACGATTGATACAAACTCGCGCCATCCATGTTGAAGCTGTATCCGGTGGGCAGAACGAACGCCACGATTTGCCGCGGCACGCCGAACGATTCCAGTTGCTCGATCGCGATGGGCAGAGTGGCCTCGGAACTCGCGGTTGCAAATCCAATGGTGACGGGCTCTGTGACGATGCCGATAAATCGCTTGATGGGAATGCGGGCCCACAACGCAATCGGCAGCAAAACGCACACGATGAAGAACGTAAGCGCGACGTACATGGTTGCGAGTAACTTCAGAAGCGGGAGAAGAACTCCCAACCCCATGTGGCCCACGGTGTAAGCGACCGCTCCGAAGACGCCGAGCGGCGCGGCGTACATCACCAGATTCGTGAACTTGAACATCGTTTCCGAAAGGCTTTCGGCAAACGCCAGCATCGGACGCCGTTTCGCATCAGGGACCAGAATCAGCGCCATGGAGAAGAGCACGCTGAACACGACGATTTGCAAAACTTGTCCTTCCGCAACGGATTTGGCAATGCTCTCCGGAAAAATATCGGTGATAAGTTGCGTTGCCGTGTGCGGCGAAACATTGAGCGATTGCGCTGATGAAGACGGAGGGAGGTGGACGCCTTCGCCGGCGCGGCTTATGTGGATCGCCGCGTAGCCGATGAGCATCGCGACCGATGATACGATTTCGAAATAAATCAGCGACTTGAGGCCGAGGCGGCCGACTTTTTTCAGGTCGGAGTGGCCGGCGATTCCGACGACGAGGACGCCGAAGAGCAGCGGCGCGATGATCACCTTGATGAGGCGAAGAAAAATCGTGCCGAGCAATTGCATATTGACGGCGACCGCGGGCGCGTCGTGGCCGAGTTCCGCGCCGGCGAGAAGCCCGACGAAAATCCAGGTCGTCAGCGAACGCCGCGAAGTGGCGTACGCGGCGATAAGAAGAATTGCCAGACAGCGCAGTAGCGTTGGAACCAGGCCCGGCAGCGGCAACATCCCTGCGGCGGCGAGCAGGGTTGCCGCGACCGCAATCGATGCGGTGACGGCGGCCGCGGAGAGTAATTTATTTTTCATCGGCGCCCGACGAAAGTTTTCATCGGTGCCGAAAGGTATTCTGCTTAGCGGCCTGTGTCAATGGCGGGCCCGAAAGAAAACCTCGATTCTTCGCAGGCCACTACGGCCACTCATTCGCTGGCAGCCCGAAAACCTCCAATCCGACTGCGGCAGGACAGCTACTAAATCCTCGCGCGATGCGGCGGCCGGTAATTCTTCCGCAAGGCGGGCGCATTTACAAGTACCGCACAGGCGCTCGCCCTCGCGTAAAGAAAAAACCACACATCGCAGCGCGACCGCCGCTACTCCACGCGGAGCGCTTTGAGCGGATCGATGCGTGTGGCGCGATACGCGGGAAGGTAGCAGGCCAGCAGCGCGATGCCCATCAGCAACAGCGTGATGCCAGCATAAGTCAGCGGGTCAGTGGCGCTCACACCATAGAGCAGGCTGCCGGCCATGCGGGCGACGGGCAACGCCACCAACAAGCCTACGCCCGCGCCAATCAGGGCCAAGAGCATGCCCTGTTTGAGCACGAGCCCAAGTACCTGGCGCGGCTGCGCGCCGAGGGCCATGCGCAAGCCGATTTCACTGGTGCGCTGCGCGACGGAATACGCCAGCACGCCATAAATTCCAATCGATGCGAGGATGAGGGCCAGCGCGCCGAAGAGTCCAAGCAACGCGGCACCCATGCGCGCGGCCCACAGCCCTTGCCCCAAAATCTGCTGCACGGTCTGGGCGTTTGTGAAGGCGAGATTCTTGTCAATGGGCTGGACCTGCGCGCGCACTGCGCCGATGAGCGGTTCGGGATTGTTGTTGGTGCGTACGACAAGCGTCGCGAAGGGCGAGTATTGCTGCCGCATCGGGAAGTACGCCACCGGCTGGGGATCCTCCCCAATCTGGCCAATGACAGTAGTTCCCACGACGCCTACTACCTGGAGCAGGTTTGGTTCTTGCACGACCGCGAAGCGCTTTCCGAGCGCTTCCTGGCCCGGCCATACGAGATTGGCCATCGCCTGATTAATAATGGCTACAGGAGTGGTGTTCTCGCGGTCGAAGTCGGTGAAGTCACGGCCGCTCAAAAGCGGAATGCGCATAGTCTCGAAGTGGCCGGGCGTCACCTCGTCAAGATTGACGAGCGTTCCGCGATTGTTGGGATCGGTCTGTTCCCCTTCGCGAAAGATGGTGGCGGAGATGCCGCCACCGAAAACGCCGTTCGCGGATACCGACGCATCCACGACGCCAGGAACAGTTTTCGCGCGCTCGATGACATCGCGGAAGAACTGCTGTCCATGATTCTCGTCGTAGCGCAGGGCGCCGAGATCAAAAAACATTTGAAGCAGATTCTGCGACTCGAAGCCAGGATTGTATTTTTGGGCGTTCTGCATGCTGCGCAGAAACAGCCCGGAGCCGACCAGCGCCACCAGCGCCAGAGCGATTTCCGAAATTACCAGCAAGCCGCGCAGGCGGTTGTGCGTCCAGCCCAGCGCACCGCCGCGGCCGCCGGTTTTCAAGACTTCGTTGATATCAGTGCCGGAAGCCTTGATGGCGGGGATGATGCCAAAGACCAAGCCGGTCAGTAGCGAGATGAGAAGGGTGAACCCGAGCACGCGGGCGTCGAAGGAAAGATCAATCGAGCCGTCGAGAAGAAACGGCGGACGGAATGACCACAGCACGTTGCGTCCCCAATAGGCGACGAGCAGTCCGGCTATGCCACCGAGCAAGGAAAGGACGGTGCTTTCGGTCAGAAGCTGGCGGACAAGACGGAAGCGCCCCGCGCCCATCGCGGCGCGAATGCTCAATTCCCTTTCGCGTTTGGCGGCTTGCGCGAGCAGGAGATTGGCCAGGTTGACGCAAGCGATCAAGAGCACCAAGCCAACTACGCTCATCAGAACGCCGCCGGCAAGAGAGAATTGCTTGCGCTGGTTGATTCCCAGCGCGGATTGGTTCAGCGGGTAGAGTTCGACGGTGCGGCCTTTGTTTTCGCGGGGATACTCTTTCTCCAGGCTGGCCGCGATGGTTTTCATCGCGGCCTGGGCTTGCGCAACGTCCACTTGCGGTTTCAAGCGGCCGACGGTCGAAACCCAACGGAAGCGCCGGTTGTTTTCGAGAGACTTGAGCTGCCCGGTGAGGACGTAGTCGCGCATGGTGATGGGAATCCAGAGGACGTCTGGCCGGCCGAGCGACACGATGCCTTTGAAGCCTGGCGGCGTCACGCCCACGACCGTGTAGGGCGTGCCGTTCAAAGTGATGGTCTGGCCGATGAATTTGTTGTCGGAGCCGAATTGCCGCACCCACAAGCTGTAGCTCAGTACCACTTCGGGGTTGCCGCCGATTTTCTTGTCCCCGTCGGCGATGAAGGTGCGGCCGCGATACGGCTTCACGCCCAGCACGTCGAAGAAGTTGCCGCTCACGAGCGAAGCGTTCAGTTGCTTCGGCTCGGCTTGGCCACCCCAGTTCAGCGGTATGGGGAAGGTGACCAGCGCCAGGCCGGAGAAAACATTGTTCTGGTCGCGGTAATCCTCGTAGTTGGGGAGCGAAGTCGGAGTGATCTGGAAATTGACGTTGGTGTCGACCGTCAGGGTGTCGCGGGTGAACATTTCCGCCAGGCGGGAGGGTTCCTCAACGGGAAGGGGGTGCAGGAAGACGGCGTTGATAATGGTGAAGATGGCGGTGTTCGCGCCGATACCGAGCGCCAGAGAGAGCACGGCGACGAAGGTAAAGCCGGGGCTTTTCTTCAGCATACGCAAGCCGCCCCGCAGGTCTTGTTGAAAGATTCCAGCCATAACGTCACCCCCACTCAACGATTAGGACGGTCGAGAGGGATATTTGTTTCCATGATTCGGCTGTCTGGCTTGGGTGGCTTGGATCGAGGGTCGGGCTGATGTCCGGCCAGGACGGCGCGGACATAGCAAGCCGGGCCCTTGATGCCAGATTCGTGCGGGGGGCCGGACCAGTCGCTGAAGTCGAATTCAAGGCGTTCTTCCTGGGGCTTGACGGTATTGTCGCGGGCGATGGCGCGATGGGAGTGGAGGAGCTGGTTGGTAACGTAGGCCATGACGGAGGCGCGGCGGGGGGAGACGCGGCCTCTGGTGATGAGGATGAGGAGGCGGGCGAGAAACTTGTGGATGTCGAGGCCGGAGCTGAATTGGGAGAGTTCGGGGAGGAGTTCGGCGGAGAG
>Ga0307475_10002155_pt1 | contig 11829 bp, 16 predicted proteins | sample atmos_gasesECM1C_FD_203317 | JGI IMG/M metagenome (GOLD analysis project Ga0307475, IMG submission 203317) | Hardwood forest soil microbial communities from Morgan-Monroe State Forest, Indiana, United States - atmos_gasesECM1C_515 | ecosystem: Environmental > Terrestrial > Soil > Temperate...
ATTTCTCCAAGGCGCTCGACCGCTTCGGAGCATTCGTAAAGGGTTGGTCGGTGAAGATGGTCACAGCATGACGGGAACTTGCTGCGACTCGATCCGGCGACAAAGTGGGCCGGTATAACTCTTGAGGAGTCAAAAGCTCCTGGCTCGATCCTGCTGAACGATCCCGATCCGTTTGTGCCCTTCGCAACTGCGTTCCCGACCGTCTCTGTCAAGTTGGAATTCGTCGCCGATCGAATGGCGCAATGGGGATTAGGCCCACTCGCAGGATACGCCCGCGAACGAGACGTCGCAGCGTGATACGAGCTCGCCCGCGACTACCCGTTCGCCCTCATCACACCCGCCAAAACACGGTCGCGAATTGTGAATCGGCCTAACGTCCCAATCGAGGTGCTTGACACCCGATGGTCGACTGTCTACCATACTTCCTGGATCGAGGGTAGAGCGTCTTCTATGGAAAAAACACAGCAACGGACGGGTCTTCTTCAAGGCACTCTTGACATGCTGATCTTGCGAACGCTTCTTTATGGACCGGCGCATGGTCACCAGATTGGCAAACATATTCAAAGGAGTACGAACGACTTCCTACACATGCAGCACGGTTCACTATATCCCGCCCTGCACCGGTTAGAAAGAAAGGGCTGGGTCATTTCCAAATGGCAAATGGCTCCGGATCGCAACCGGGAATTCAAATATTACCGACTAACGGATAAAGGGAAGAAGCTGCTTGTCGTTGAAGAGTCAGAGTGGAGGCAAATGGCGGAAGCTGTGGCTCGAGTGATGTGGCCAGCCGTAGAGGAGAGTTGAGATGAAATGGTGGTGGCAGCTAAACAAAAGCGCGATGGACTTAGAACGGGAGCTGCGGTCTGATCTGGAGTTAGAGGAGGAAGAACAACGAAAAAGCGGTTTGCCGCCAGAAGAGGCCAGATACGCCGCGCGGCGCGCCTTCGGCAATGAGGTCCTCATCAAAGAACAAACTCGTGAAGCATGGGGCTGGGTGCCATTCGAACGTGTGTCGCAGGATGTTCGATTTGCGATCCGACAGTTAGCGAAGAATAAGGGTTTTACAGCGCTTGCGTGATTACGCTGGCGCTCGGGGTTGGTGCCACTGTCACAATCTTCACCGTCATGGATTCTCTGCTGTTACGACCCCTGCCGTATCCGAATTCTCCGCGTGTAGTGAGAATCTGGAACATCTTCGCTCCCCGCGGGATGATGGAGATACCCGTGTCGGAGCCTGAGTTTGTTGAATATCGTCAGAGTCACACCTTCGCTCATTTAGCTGGATTCTCGGTTGGAGCGCTCACCCTGACGGAGAGCGGAGATCCCTTGCGTGTTGCGGCTAGCTGGGGAACGTCGGATTTCTTTGCGGTCATGGGCACCGAGCCTCTCCTCGGCCGCACCTTTTCCGCTGACGAACTGCAGCCGGGACACACACAAGTCGGAATTCTAAGTTACCGGCTTTGGCGGAATCGGTTTGACTCGAATCCGAAGATTGTCGGCAAATCGATCCTCCTCAATGGTCAAAGCTGCGTAGTTGTCGGAGTCATGCCACTCAACTTCAACCTTCCTAGTAATGACGTGGACATATGGCAACCTCTACCAATTGCGCCGGCAAGTTCCAATCTGGGAAACCATTATCTTAACCTCATCGCAGACCTTAAGCAGGGAGCAACGCTGGAGCAGGCTAGATCAGAAATGGCCACAATCCTGACGCGAATCCAACGTAAATATCCAGCGTACTACGAAGAGGCCGTCGGGATGGGTGTCAGTCTCGTTCCCTTGCGCGAACAGATGGTCGGAAATCTGCGACCCACAGTTGTAATCCTAATGGCTGGAGTAGGGTTTATGCTCCTAATCGCTTGTACAAACGTGGCCAGCCTGCTTTTGGCTCGCAGCGAAGAACGCAAGGAGGAGATCGAGACCCGAACAGCTCTCGGGGCTACGCGCTGGCGCATTCTCTATCAGGTGATGATTGAGAATCTGCTTCTGTTCCTTTCTGGTGGGGTCCTCGGGTTGCTGCTTGCACTCGTCTGTTTAAAAGTGCTTACCGTGGAAGACTATCTGAGGGTCGCGCAGGTAGGTGGTGTGCCACTCGACCTGCGAGTGTTCGCCTTTGCGACAATCGTCAGTATCTTGACTGGACTGCTTTTCGGCCTGATTCCGGCCCTAAAGGCATCGCAACTGAACTTCAACGACACGCTCAAGGGCCGGGGCCGAGATGCGATGGATAGCCGTCATCGCACGGGCACTCGGGGTCTCTTAGTGAGTTTGGAGATTGCGTTCTCGCTGGTGTTGCTAACCGGCGCTGGACTCATGATTGGCAGTCTGGTGAAACTGCTCGGCATCAGCCTCGGCTTTAATCCGGAGAACGTGGTTACGATGCGACTATCGTTGCCTGAAGCTCGCTATCCTTTGAGGCAAACCGCCACCTTTTACAATCAGTTGCAGGATCGGGTGCGAGGGCTGCCTGGTGTTCAGGCAGTCGCAATCGTAAATCAGTTGCCGATGAGCGAGGTTACGGCGAATTCTTCCTTTGAGGTGGAGGGTAGACCTTCGGGCACCGATATCAACGTCGCCGATACGAAGATCATCAGTCCCGATTATTTCCGGGTGTTGGGCATCTCGTTGATGCATGGCCGAGACTTGAATGAAGAGGACGCCAATCTGCCTGCCGCCTCCCTCATTGTCAATCAGACGTTTGCCCACAAAGTCTGGCCGGGGATAGATCCGATCGGCAAGAGAATCAGGCTCCGTTCGGACGCTCCTTGGCTTTCCGTGATCGGAGTCGCAGCCGACATCAAGAATCATGGTTCGAACACCAGTACAAAAGCCGAGATGTATTTCCTGCTCACCGACCAGCCGTTTGGAATCTGGACCGATCTCCGTTCGATGACACTGGTTGTCCGCACCGCTTCAGGACCGTCGCAAATTGTCGGCGCGATTCGTGGACAGCTCAAGGAGCTTGACCCAGAGTTGCCAATCTATCAAGTTTCAACGTTGGAGGAGATGGTCTCATCGTCTGTCTCACAGACCCGATTTCCTGCGATTACGCTTTCTCTGTTTGCGGCTGCAGCTCTCATCCTTGCGGCAATCGGCGTTTACGGGGTTCTCGCGTACACCGTAGCCCAAAGCAGGCACGAGATTGGCGTGCGAATGGTGCTGGGTGCTCAGCAGAGCCAAATTCTGGGATTTTTTCTCTGCCAGGGAGTGCGCTGGGCGGTATTCGGTGGCGGTGCGGGACTGACAGGTGCCCTGATGCTGGTGCATTTCATGCGCAGTACGTTGTTTCAAATCGGCCGATACGATCCCAGGGTTTTTCTCGCCGTAGCGGCCGTCTTTTCAGTCGTTGTGCTCATGGCCTGCTTCATCCCTGCGTTGCGAGCGACTAGGGTCAATCCGATCGTTGCTCTTAGGAGCGAGTAAAACCCTCACACGAAATCCTCGCGCGGTACCGGCTTTGGGGAGCGGATCACGGGCTAAGCGGGTCCGAACAGTCCCACCTTTGAACAAGGCATGTGTGAATGAACAAAAGTAAGTGGGGATTCCGGAAGAGCTGAACGCCTGTTCCGAAGGAAGCCGAACGGTATTGCGGGACGATCCCGAACACCATCGGCGCGCAGCACGCTGGCTTCTCGATTGTGCTGGGAAGTGTTCGGCTGCCTCAAGAGAAACCTGTCCGGAGCGCTCCAACAGAAAATCCAGCTTGCTGCAACACGCAAGGGATCTCCGCTCTCCGTCAGAGTGAGCGCGCAGTGGAGGAAGAACGCCGCCAGCGGAGAAAAGGGTTCGGGAAAGCGGCGACAGCCCTTGTCCCTGCCTCAACGCTGAAGTGGCCGGAGCGCGCTGCCTCTGAATCGTTCCCGCCAAGAACGGATCAGACGCTGCCCCCCGGACGCCGACTGAAACCGTCGCCTGCGCCCCTGGCTGCAAATATACCTTGACACGTATATGCTCCTAGGAGTATATAAAAAGCGTGGAATCCGTATTCGAAATCATTGCGGAGCCGAACCGCCGCGCGATATTGAGCCTCCTGGTGTCTTCACAACAGTCGGTTGGAGAGATCGAGCGTCAACTTCGTGTGTCGCAGCCGACTGTGTCAAAGCACCTGCGAGTACTGCGAGAGGCCGGTTTCGTAGAATCCACGGTGGACGCACAGCGCCGTCTCTACCGGCTGAAACCTAAACCGTTTCAGGAGGTGGATGCCTGGCTGGCTCAGTTCCGTCGGTTCTGGTCCGGTTACGTGGATGCTCTCGAACGCCACCTCGACCGCATGGATCAATCAACACCAACGAAAAGGAAGACTAAGGAGAAAACGACGCGGCCAAAACCGCGAACGTGAAAAAAGGTGAGAAGACATGAAAATCAAAGTGACCACCCTATACGTCGACGACCAGGACAAGGCCCTGCGCTTCTATACGGAGATCCTGGGCTTTGCGAAGAAGACGGATTTCAGTCAGGGCCCATATCGCTGGCTGACCGTGGCCTCGCCCGAGGAGCCGGACGGCACTGAGCTGCAGCTGGCGTTGAACAACAACCCCGCCGCCAAAGCGTATCAGCAGGCGATCTTTCAACAGAGTCAGCCCGCGGCCATGTTCTTCACCGACGACGTCCAGGGCGACTACGAGCGGATCAAGTCCCGCGGCGCCGAGTTCACCGTGCCGCCGACCGACGTGACCGGCTCGACCATTGCGATGCTGAAAGACACCTGCGGCAACCTCATTCAGCTCACCCAGCTGGCACGCTATTAAGACCAGGAGAAGATCGATGACCGATCGCGAGCAGTACATACCGGGTCCGGCCACGGGGGCGCAGGTAAGAAAGGACCGGCTACAAAACGGCGAAGAAAAGTGGACGCTCATTCTCGTCCGGGAACTGCGCCACTCGCCGGAAAAAGTCTGGCAGGCGCTCACCGACCCGGCGCATCTGCGCGAGTGGGCTCCCTTCGACGCCGATGGGAACCTGGGCACGGTTGGAACCACGGTGAAGCTGACCACCGTGGGAGCGCCCGCGCCGCGCGTTACCGAAACAACGGTGACGCGAGCCGACGCTCCCGAGCTGCTTGAGTACAAGTGGGGTGGCTTCGACATGCGCTGGGAACTCGAACCCTTGGGTAGGGGCACGCGCCTGACGCTGTGGACCAACATCGGTCACCGCTTCATCGCCATGGGCGCTGCCGGGTGGCACATTTGTCTCGATGTTCTGGATCACCTTCTCGGCGGAACTCCCATCGGCCGCATGGTTGGCCCCGAGGCCATGAAGTTCGGCGGCTGGCAGCGGTTGAACGCGGAGTACGCCAAGCAGTTCGGTATCGAAACGCCCAACTGGCCGCCTAAGGCCGCTCAAGAGTCGTGAATCAAGGTGGAACCCATTTCGTCACGCTCGGCGGGCAGGGCTCTCGCCGACGGCGGTTATGTAGTTGTAGCTGTAGTTTGCCCGATCCGTGTCGGGTTGGTCTTCAGAGGAGGTCACATTGAACTGGAACAAATGGATTCGGCAGACCCACCGCTGGCTGTCCGTGGCCTTTACGGTGGCCGTCATCGTCAACATCATCGCCGTGGTGCAGGGGAGGTATACCTCTAGGGTGGGCCTCATGGCGGTGTTCCCGCTTGCCTTGCTCTTGTTCACCGGTCTGTACTTGTTCGTGTTACCGTATGCCACCAAGTGGGGCAGCGGGCGACGCGCGGACTGAGCGGGCGGCCAGTCGCACGAGGACGGCCCGGAGGCGTGGAGGCTGGGGACTCTCCGTATTTCTTCTGGCGCCGCCCGCAGGCCACGCCGGCGAATGCCTGACCGCACACCGCCTTAGGTCGTAGGAGTGCGAGGAGGCGGCCCGCGAACGTGCGACAGAGAAGGCATGCGCGACCGCCGTCGGTCCGTAGCGAAGGCTATATATCTCACGCGCTGAGGTGAACGCAGGAACATCGACTCTTACTCTTCACAGGGTACTGTGCCAGAGTTTTCTCAGGCTCGATCTGGTGGATGAAATCAGATTGGCGATTATGCCGGTCCTATTGGGTGACGGTTGCACTTTTTGACAACTCCGGTACCGAAAGGAGACGGCATCTGAAGGACGTAATCGCTTACAAGACGGATGTTGTTGGGTTGTTGCATCGGAGCCAGTCAACCAGCTCCCAGCCCTCAAAGGGGCGAAGCTAGGCGTGAGGGAACATCATGTCGAAGAACGGTGGCATCATCGGGGTATCAGATCACGGCGGTTGGGCGGTGTTGGTGACGGTGACGCGCGATGGGACGCTCCTCGACCGCCGCCGCGTAGAACTTGTGGGCGAAGGCTTGCCGAAGATTCCGCATCACAGCGAGGGCCAAGGGCTCCCGCTCGACGAGGCCGTGGAGTTAGTAGAGCGCGTGCGCGTGTCGGCGGAGAGGCACGCGGTGCTTGCCTTGGATGCTGTCACGACGGCGGTGCCGCATATCCTCGGTGTCGCCCTTCGCAAGTGCCCACAGCTTCCACCCACGATTGCCGAGCGAATCAAGGATTACCGTGCGCAGAACGTTGCCGACTGGGTGATGTACCGCAAGGCCCTGGCCTCGGCGGCCGAGGCACGTGGTTGGCCCGTCCACTGGTACGACGCGAAGGGCGTATTGGGTGCGGCGGGCCAGGCGTTGCGTGTAGAGAACCTCGACGACCACTTCCTCCAGGTGCGGAGGGCCATCGGGCCGCCTTGGAACAATGATCACAAGCTCGCCATGGCGGCGGCCATTGTCACGGCGTCCGCGGCTCTGGAGTAAGCCGCGGAACCTAGAGTAAGGCTCTTTGCAGCCCTGGAGCAGGTCTTGGCGCGGATGAACTGAAATCTGCCGGCACAATCCAAAGCTAGGCCAGCGCAAATGACGCGGTGTCGCCGATAAATGGAGCACAAATTAATCATGAAAGATGCCCCCAAATGTTCGATTTTTCGCTGGATTCACCTCGCCTTTGCCATTCCGACAGTCGGTTACATCTATAGTCCGTTTGACCAAGTTCCAAACTATACCCCCGCTACTCGGTTTGTCTTCGTCACGGTACTTGTCCTTTTGGGATTGTGGATGTGGAAAGGCCATGTCGTTCGACGACTTATTTCGAAGAGATCGGCGGGTGCCACAAGTTCGTGCACGAATGTGTGATGTACGATAGGCGATTGCGCAGCAGCATCGCCGGCTGTTTAGGTCGCGGGAGTTGAGGAGGCTGTGACACTGGCGGTGGGGAGCCCGGTAGGAGGAGGAACTATGTCACATAGCGAAGGAAATGCAGAAAGACGAAGCGTAACTTTGCACATGGTTTCCAGTCTGGATGGTTTCATCGCCAAGAAGGACAACGGTGTCTCCTGGCTAGACAGCCCTGGAAGCGTCTACGAAGCCGGGGTTTCCATTTCGGAAGAAGAAGCTGCGATCTTCGTCAAAACAATCGACTGTTATGTGCTCGGTTCCCGCACGTATGAACATGCGCTTGAACTGGGCTGGCCATATGGCGATACTCCGGTCGTAGTGGTGACCGGCAGAGAATGGCCGCCGGCGAGGAAGAGCGTTGAGTTCTATTCCGGCGATCTCAAGACATTAGTTGACGTGAAACTCGCGCCTCGATCTCGAAACATCTGGCTCGTGGGCGGGGCCATGCTGTGTCACCGTTTTCTCGAACTCGGCCTGGTGGACGAAATCAGGTTGACGATAGCGCCTGTCCTATTGGGTGAGGGACTCCGGCTGTTCGGTGGTTCCCTGACGGAGGAAAGGTGGAATTTGAAGAACGTGGTCGCTTACAAGAATGGCTTTGTTGAGCTCTCATACTCCGCTCCTACCGCGTGAAAGCTTTCCCAAGACTATGGCGAACCTAACTCTTTCAAGAAAACAGTGTGAAGAACTACTCCAAGCATTGAAAGCTCGCTTTGAGAAAAACAAGAACCGCCACAAGGGCCTTCAATGGGCTCAAGTACAAGTTAAATTGGAAGCGAATGCTGAAAAACTCTGGTCACTCAATGAAATGGAAAAAACCGGCGGTGAACCGGACGTTGTTGCTCATGACAAAAAAACGGGCGAATACATTTTTTATGACTGCTCAACCGAAAGTCCGAGAGGCCGCCGAAGTATTTGCTACGACCGTGAAGCGCTGGATTCAAGGAAAGAAAATAAACCAAAAGATAACGCTATCGGTATGGCAGCTGCCATGGGCATTGAACTTTTATCGGAAGAACAATATCGAGAGTTGCAGAAACTTGGAAATTTCGATACGAAAACTTCGAGCTGGGTGAAAACACCTTCTGCTATCCGAAAACTCGGCGGCGCCCTCTTTTGTGATCGCCGCTACGACACCGTTTTCGCGTATCACAACGGTGCGGAGTCTTACTATGCCGCCAGGGGATTCCGTGGCTCGCTAAGGGTCTAAATTTGGACTTCGAATTGGTTTCACGACGGAAGCATCGCGGTCGCCAATGCCTACAAAGATAAAGTGAGGCTTGGCACGGTTATCGCCTACCGAGCTGCGCAACAGCCGAATAGAAACACAGCACGACCAGAATCAGATTCACCAGCAGCAGCCAGAAGAAGTGCATAAACACGTAGGGAGGTTGGTGCATCAGCAGAATGGCGCACACGGCGAGCCAGGGGAAAAACAGAAGCAGTGCCGCGCCGGACCGCTTCCAGGACCGCGCATACGTTCTGGGCCTGATGATGGCATAAAGGATCAATGATTCGATGGTGGCGATCACGATAAATGTAAGTACTCCCCCGACTGGGTAATGCGGATTGGTATGGTGCACAGCAATCGCGTAGGTATCCGAATCGGACCCCGCCCACCAATAGAGTGGCAGCGACAGCAGCCAGAGGCCCGGGATCCAGTACTTCCTCAACATCGCAACGCGCTCCTCTGTCCGGGCTCGGTCCCGGGCAACTGCTCATACCTTGACGCCCGGTGACCTGGTGTCCTCGATTTGAGGAGTGCTCAGGCCGGTGTCGTTTTCCGGATCAACTTTTCCGGCCGCGACCGACTTCATGTGAGCCACAATCGCTGTTTCCCCGTTCATCGCCTGCTGCGCGATCTGCTCTGCAGCATACTCGCTGAATTTCTTCCCCGGCCGATATGCATACGCAGAAAATGCCTTGACCTTTTTCTTCAGCAGCACAGACAGGGCAAGATTCGATGCCTCCGCCATGGCCTGGCTCTTGATCGAGTTGGACATGTAGAGTGTGGGATTGGTGGCGTGCTGAGCCTGCCAGACGTGGCCTAGTTCGTGAATGATTGTGTCGTGATAATCAGATGTCGATTTCGTCGGGCCCACGTTCATAATGATTTTCAATGGGGAAACCAGCGTCGGCGGGATGGTAAGCGTGAACGCCCGGTCATCGTATCCGGTCTTATCCGACAGAAACACGGTTGAGCTGTCGATGCTGCTGCCGTATAAGGCGGTTCCCATTGCCTCTTCGGCGCTGCCCGCATAAGGCCTGATTTTTGGTAGACTGGGCAACTTGGGAAGGGTTGGTACCGGGAAACTGAAAGCCAGCATCACACCTGGCTTACCGGATCCCGAAGTTGCTGGCAAGGCCCCGGCAGTGGAGGAGTCCATCATGCCCGCCGATTCTTCGTGCTCTGGATTTCCATTGTCGCAGGACGGGTCACACAGGAAGGGGGAGCCCGGGTCCGATCCGGCTTCAAGCAGTTTCCCCCACGTCAACGGTCCGACGATTCCATCGGTCTCCAGTTGTTTCTCGCGCTGGAACTTCTTGACGCGCCCTTGAGTTTGCGTCCAAAAAATTCCGTCGACAGCGAGCGGTGTCTCTCCCGGCAGCGATATGTTCAGCCCGGCCTGCAACACGGCAACGTAGTGGTCTCTCATTCCGATGGTGAGTGTTTTGTACATTGGGGCCACCTCCCTGTTCTGCCGTCGCTTGCCACAAGCCGCAACTGGTTGCAGGCTTCCTCATAAATGGTGAGTTGCGGCCACTGGTCCGTTTCATCGACTTCCCGGTTTCTTCAAAAACGGCCTAACTATACACCTGTTTGGCCTGCTGACGTAGGGGGAGGAACTCTTGCGGGGACCCTGCCGACGTAGAGCTCGACCTACTTTAAGGCCGGATCTCAATCGGCAGGCAGCCGAAACCGGGGACAGACGGAACGTTCACCAGTTTATCCGGTAACTAGTTTGAATCACACCCCAAAGAGAAGCGTAGGGCAGCACACACTTCATTCATCCGTGCGGCACTAAGCTGGGCCACGCGTCTTCCTAATCGCTGTTGAGATACAGTGACTGCGTTGTGCAGGTTTACTGCGCAAGGAGACTTCATGCCGTCTTCCTCGTTCAGAACGACTTCCGATGGCACGCCGCGAATGGTCGAAGTGACAGGCGCAACCGTGACTGTGGATAAATACATGACGGCGCTGTTGCGGGTGAGCACGAGGACCGCTCGTTTCTTGTCGGGCGCGGCAAACTGGTAGAGCCGAACTTCGCCTCGGGCTATTCTTCCGGCCACGTGGCCTCCGATTCCCAACCCGGCGCTTCCGCGTCGGATTCCGACTGTCGCGAGTAGCCCTGGCGGTCGCGCGCTTCACTGACGCGCAGTTCCAACCGACGGAGATATTCCCGCAGGGCGTCGCGCACCAGAGCGGACCGATTTCGCCTGGTGCGCTTCGCGGCTTGGTCGGCGGCGTGTAACAGCTTTTTATCGAGCACGATTTGAACGATTTCCATATGTGGAATTTATTCCACAGTATACTACACATGGAGTCTAAATTTCGCAACGAACGCGAAATTTAAAATGGGCTTCTCTCCTTCCACTTGCAGAGGTTGCAGGTGACGCGGAGCGCAGCTAAATTAGGTACGAGAATTGGAGCTATACGTGAAAAGGAGGGCCCCGATGGAATCTGCTTCTGCAATCATCGACGCCAGAATCAAGGAACTTGGGGACTGGCGCGGGAAGATGCTCGCGAAAGTGCGCACAATCATACACGAGGCAGACCCTGAGATCGTCGAAGAGTGGAAGTGGGTCAAGCCGACATCGCCGGGGACTCCCGTCTTTTCCCACGGCGGCATCGTCTGCACGGGAGAGACGCACAAGACCGTCGTTAAGATGACATTTGCCAAGGGAGCTGCGTTGAAGGACCCTTTCGGTCTATTCAACTCCAGCCTCGAGGGGAATGTCAGGCGCGCCATCGACATCCACGAAGGCGAAACGATCAATGAGGCGGCCTTGAAAGATCTCATACGCGCTGCAGTGGCCCTCAATCTCAAGGGCAAGAACAAGCCAAAACCGCCGCGGGCGAGCAAGCGGGCCGACGGTGACACATAGACGATTCCCCGGGATTATCTGGAGCGGGGTATAGGACGGAGCGGTAGTGTGCCAGTACAGTTGCGTGCTCACGCCACCGGACCATGAATAATCGCGTCTCGACCGATCGGATTGTTGAAGGGAGCGACGAACACGTCTGCGCCAGTGTCCTTGGCGGCGCGGATCGCTTCGTCCATGTTTGTGACCAGATAGGCTGTACGCTCCAAGCCGAATGGATACGGGAGCGGCGTCTTGAACCCAAAAACCGATAATGTTCCTACTGGCGGGCGTTGGCTATATCGGTGACCGTGATGCCTAGCTTCGCCATCTGATCAGGCTTCACCCATAGCCGCATGGCATACTGCCCTGAGCCGAAAACCTGGGTCTGGCCGACGCCGTACGAGCGCGCGATCGGATCATTGAGATTGATGTAGGCGTAATTCGCCAGATGGTTCGAATCGCGACCGCCGTGCGGCGAGTACAAGGCGATCAGCATGAGCGGAGCGGTGGTCGACTTCTTCAAGGTGATTCCGTAGTTGTTTACCTCGGGCGGCAACTGACCGTTGGCCAACTGTTGAC
>Ga0307475_10002156_pt1 | contig 11828 bp, 11 predicted proteins | sample atmos_gasesECM1C_FD_203317 | JGI IMG/M metagenome (GOLD analysis project Ga0307475, IMG submission 203317) | Hardwood forest soil microbial communities from Morgan-Monroe State Forest, Indiana, United States - atmos_gasesECM1C_515 | ecosystem: Environmental > Terrestrial > Soil > Temperate...
TTGCCTGACCGGAAAATACTAAGGTGAGTGGGCAGGCGACAGCACCCAGCGGAGCTTGCGGAGCCGGGTTATGTTGTGTCGGTGTGGAGTTGGTTCAGGCGGCAGGTTTGAGGGTGACTCGGTAGCCCATGGCGGCCAGTTGAGCGATGTGGTTACGCATCCGGCGTTCGATGTTGATGCGGCTGGCGTGGTAGTTGGATCCGAGGTCGCAGAATCGGGCGGTGGGGTCGAAAAGCAGCTGCCAAACGATGACGAGGATGGAGCGGGCGACCGCGACCAGGGCCTTGAGTTTGCCGCGGCGTTTGACGATGCGCCGGTAGCGTTCGCCGAGGAAGGTGTCTGTTTTGGCGGCCGCGGTGGCGGCCTCCCCGAGTGTGCCTTTCAGATACGGGTTGCCCCTGCCGGTTTTGCCGCCGCGCGTCATAGGTCCGGACTGAACGGTGCGTGGGCACAGTTTCGCCCACGACACCAGGTGTCCGGCAGTCGGGAACTGGGCCATGTCCAGTCCGACTTCAGCGAGGATGATTTGCGCTCCGGTCATACCGATGCCGGGGATTTCCTTGAGGCGTTCGACCGTGGACAATTTGCTGCCTGGCGCGGGCTCGCCGGTGAGGTTCGCGCAGCCGTCGTGTTCGCTCGGGCCGGCCGCCACCAGCAGCTCACCGATGCGAGCGGTTAGGGTGTTGATCTGGGCGGTGAGGCTATCGATCTGATCGAGCAGCATGCGGGCCAGTTCGGCGTGGTGGTCGTTGAAGCGTCCGTCGAGGGCTTTGATCAGTGCCGGGCGTTTGGTTTTCATCCGTGTCCGGGCCAAATCGGCAAGCCGACGCGGGTCACGTTCGCCGGCGATCAAGGCCTCGATCATGTCGCGCGCCGAGAGTGTGTCGAGGGTTGACCGTTTCGTGTTAGCGGTGATCCCGAGTCGTAAACGCATTACGCAAAAGATCAGCGTGCGATTCGCTCGTCGCCCGTTCCGCAACAATATATGCGGGCCCCTGTAATTCGTAAGGACATACTCCATGGACTATTTCAACTTGTTTTCTCACCCCCAGGAGCCTGAGCTTGTCTCTTCAGGCGATACCGCAACATGGGCGGTGGAGCAACCCACTTTCTCAGACGGGCCTGAGGCGAATGGTCACTGTGCCACAACGCCATCACCGTGAACGGCATGAGGGGTGCGGCTATCCCTGGACCAAGAGGCCGAGAAGCGTTACTCGGCGATGGATTCATGGGAGAATGAACCATGGGACACCTTGACGACGATCTTGAGGCATTTGCCGAAATGGCCGAAGATCAGGTGGGGCTCGCCCGAAAGATCGTCGCTGCCAATGCCGTTGATGCCACTGATGCGGCCAATCTGATGATGGCGCTGGGAATCCATCCCTGTCAGGAGGTCAAGGACGAACCACTGCTGGTTGGGGTGACTCATCATTTGTCACGGATAACAGACAGGCCAACGCCGCCAGGGTCACACGACGGTCGGTGAGGGCCTTGACGGTCTCCAAAATGTGCAATGTATTGCGTCCTAGCCGGTCGAGTTTCCAGACCACGACGGTGTCGCCGTCTCGGACGTACTCCATCAGCGCGGCCAGACCGGGACGGTCATCGCGAGCGCCGGACATGGTGTCGGAGAAGGTCTTTGTCGCCCCTGCCGCTTCAAGGGCCTCGTTCTGCTGATCGAGGGTCTGGGTGATGGTGCTGACCCGCACGTAGCCCACGCGAAGTCCACCGCCACCGCCAGCCGCTCTGGGTAAATGCGTATCAGTCTGCGCCACAACAGTTTACAGCAAACCAGCGGCGAGATTTATTCCCGGAATAGGGGTGACCGTAGTGAGCTTCGTCGGTGTTGTGCGGAGGTACTCGGCAGCACCTACCGAACCGTCTGGACCATCGGCGCTATGGCTTCCAGCTCGCGCAGGGACTGGATGGGTAGCCGGGCAGTGGACGCTTCGACGTCCGCCGCAACGACAGAAGTTAATGACGCTGTGCGCTTAGGGACTTCCGGAAAGGATTCGTTCGACGGGCCAAGATTGCCGGTCCGGTGGCCGCCTTCACTTCCAGCACGTCTGCAAAACTGGTGGGCATGGATGAGCTGGCCCTGCTTGGCGGGCGAGCGTTGCGGCCCGCTAAATCAAAACGAGGAATCCTCCCTGGACCACCTCAGGCGGGGGTCTGCATGGATCACCGGGAGTGAGTACGAAGTCGAATTCACTGCGCGGTGACGCGCAGCCGCCATTCTCGTGCGGATTAGTTTTGGTGCACCAAGCTGTCGACTGCGGTCGCGATGGCCGGAGCTTGGTCTTCCTGAAGGAAGTGGCGGGCCGGGAGCAAGACGGCGGTGTCGAGCGCTAGGGCGTCCTGAACGGCGTGGCAGCTTGCGCACAAAGTCGCTCGGCATCGTTGCACTCCTCGAAGTAGCGGCCGCCCGGCCAGTGCCTGCGCGGGACGCGTTCGACGATCTGTAATGAACTATGTCAAGTGCAGAGGGAGGCGAAATCACCTCTCCAAGACCCAGAATGGAGACATCATGAGCCAGCTCACGGACAAGACGGCGCTCATCACCGGGGGAACATCTGGTATCAGTAGGAGGCCGACAGCTTCCAGGTGCGTTCGTAGTCAACGTGGGGATCGAGGCTGGCGATACGCGTGGCGATCCACTCGTAGCCTTGGACATCTCGGAGTCGGTTCCTTTCACGCGTAGATTGACTTGTAGGTCAGGTAGGCGTTGAGCGAGTCGGGGCCGAGTTCGCGGCCGATGCCGCTGTCTTTGACTCCCCCGTAAGGTGCACCGGGGTCGGGCATGTACCGGTTGATGCCAATGGTGCCGGTCCGGATCCGACGGGCCACCTCTTTACCGCGCTCGGGGTCTGCGGTCCACACGGTGCCGCCGAGCCCGTAGGCGGAGTCGTTGGCGATTCTGACGGCCTCATCGGCGTCGCGGTAGCGAATGACCGACAGCACGGGGCCGAAGATCTCCTGCTGCGCAATGGTTGAGGCGTTGTCGACATCGGCGAACAATGTGGGTTCAACGAACCATCCGCGGCTCCGGCTGCTTCGCGTCCCGCCGACGACTACGCGCGCGCCGTCCCCCTTGCCTTTCTCGATGAAGCGCTCGACCCGCTCGCGATGCGCGCAGCTGACCATCGGTCCGATCATGGTTGAGGGGTCGAGTGCATCGCCGACCGGCAGGCTGGTGACAAACGCCGCGAGTGTGTCAATCACCTCGTCATATCGATTCTTAGGGGCCAGGATTCGAGTGCTGAGATAACAGGTCTGCCCGTTGTTGACCAGCAGGCTCTCGAAGAGCCGTTCGCCGACCGTGGCGAGGTCGAGGTCAGCGTCGTCGAGGATGATCGCTGCGGACTTGCCGCCCAGCTCGAAGGTCACTGGTCGTAGCAATCGGCCACAGGTTTCGGCGATTTGGCGGCCGGCGGCTGTGGAGCCAGTGAAAGCCACCTTGTCGACGCCGGCGTGACCGACGAGATAGGCGCCGGCGTCGCGGCCACCGGGCACGATGTTGATCACGCCGGGCGGGATGTCTGTGGCGGCGACTGCTTCGGCGAACAGGAACGAGTCCAGCAAGGTCTCCGGTGCGGGTTTCAGCACGATGCTGCATCCCGCCGCCAGCGCGGGAGCGTGCTTGAAAGAGGCCAGCGTTTGGGGGTAATTCCAGGGCGCGATTCCAGCAACCACACCGATGGGCTCGCGACGCACAATGGTGGTGCCGCCCATCAGGTGCTGCTGTTCGCTCTCAAAACTGGCCTCGCGCAGCAGGTTTGCGTAGTAGCGAAGCACAATGAGCGGCCACCCGCCTTCGAGCTGGGTGGCGATGGAGATCGGCATGCCGTTCTGGCTGGACACCCGCCGTGCCATTTCGTCGGCGCGGATCTCCAACTGATGGGCAAGCTGTTCGATCGCGTCGGTACGTCTGGCCGGCTCCCAGTGCGCCCAGCCGGAGGGATCGTCGAAGGCCTGGCGTGCTGCTGCCACAGCACGATCGATGTCAGCCTGGCGGGCCTGGGGTACCGATCCGATCGGTTCCTCGGTGCTTGCCGATGTCAGCTCGTGGACCGCGGTTGAGCTAGGTGCGACCCATTGGCCGCCGATGAAAAGTTTGTCGTAGGTGATCATTTCGGTCTCCGCCCGGCCTGAGCCGAGCCTACGTTGTCAGCGCGATGGGCAGTGACTCCCATGCGCGCAGGGTGTTGTTGTGGTGACGGCGGGGGGTGTCGATCAGCTCGATGCGGCGAAACCGTTTCACCATCGCCGTCACGAGCGCTTCTGCTTCCAGCCGCGCGACGTGCTGGCCGATGCACTGGTGTATTCCCATCCCGAACCCAACGTGTCCGGAAGGATCGCGGGTGAGGTCGAAGCGGTCGGGCTGGGTCCATGCGCGCGGATCGCGGTTGGCTGAACCAAGGAACATCAGGATCTTCTTGCCGTCGGGTACCGTGGCATCACCGACCCGGATCGACCGCGTTGCGGTCCTGAAGAACGTCTGCACCGGGGACTCCAGTCGGACGGCCTCATCGAACGCGACACGGGCCAGGGAAGGGTTTGCGCGTAGCCTGTCCCACTGATCGTGATTAGCGGCGAACACGTACAGCAGCGCCGCGATGCTGTGCACGGTGGTGTCGACACCGGCCGACAGCAGTGACCGTACGATCATCGGCGCCTGCTGGTAGGTGATGTCGCCGCGGTCGGCGGCCGCCCAGATCTGCGCCCCGAATGTCGGATGACCGTCGGGCAGTGTGGTGGCCAGTGAATCACGCGCGCACTGGCTATTCACCCAGCTCGAGATGGCGGCGATGCGCGACATGCCTTTGGCGACAAGATCATTGGACGGCCCAAACGCATTGAAGACGTGGTCGCCGTAGGCCAGCAGATTCTCACGGCAGTCTTCGGAGATCCCGACTGCATCGGGGAAAACCCTCAGAGGGAACACCTGCGCGATGTCGGTGACCGCATCGAGGAGCCCACGATCGGCGATCTCGTCGACGAGGTGTTCCGCGTCCGCGAACCACCCGTCGCGCAGACCGCGCAGCGCGCGCATACTCAGGATCGGCGACAGCACCGCACGGGCAGCGTCGTGATGAGGCGGATTGGTCTCCAGCAGGAGACTGGGCGGCCGCCACGGCTTCTCGTAGCGGAAATTGCTCAGTCCGACCCCGGCTGCGGATTCAAAGGATTGCCAGTCGCGAAGTGCGGCGTGGACTTGTTCGTAGCGCCCCATCGCGTAGACGTCGTGGCGGCTCAGGTAGACCAGCGGGCCCGCGTCGCGGAGCCGCCGATGGAAATCGTCCGGGTTTTCGAGGATGTCGTGACTGAACGGATCGTCGTTCATCGACGGTTGCGGCGCCGTGGGTGCTTCAGTCGACATGTCGTGTGCCTTGCTCATCACTACAGATCCAGGACCAGGCGGTTTGAACATGCGCGCGACACACAGACCAACATGCAGTCGCCGCGGGCACGCTCGTCATCGTTGAGCAGTGAATCTCGGTGGTCCGGCGTCCCGCTGATCACCGGTATCTCGCAGGTCCCGCAGATCCCTTGCCGACATGACGACAGCACGGTCACCCCCGCCGTGGTCACCGCATCGAGCACTGACGTGCCCGGTGGGACCGTCACCGTCACGTTGGAACGTTGCAGATGAACTTCGAACGGATCGTCGCGGACGGGAGCATGCGCCGTCTTCGGTATGAAGCGTTCGATTCGGATGCTGCCTTTGGGCCAGTCAGCCCCGATTTCCTCGACCGCCGCCAGCAGGGGAGCCGGCCCGCAGCAGTACACCTTGGTGCCGGCAGGCTGTGCGGCGAAAGCTGTTGGCAGCTCCAGCAGGCCTTTTTCGTCCTGAGGCCAGGTTGTTACCCGATCGCCGTAGTAGGACAGTTGGGGCAGAAACGCCATTGACCGCGCCGACCTCCCGCCGTACAGCAGCGACCACTCGACGCCAAGCACCTGGGTCTGATGAATCATCGGCAGCAGCGGAGTGATCCCGATACCTCCGGCGATGAAGAGATAACGCTCGGCGGGTACCAACGCGAAGTTGGTGCGCGGACCGCCGGTTCGTAGCCGGTCGCCGACGTGCAGCTCGTCGTGGATGTAGAGCGAGCCGCCGCGGCCGTCGGCTTCCCGAAGAACCGCGATCTGATAGATCAGGGGATCCCACCTGTCACCGCACAGCGAATACTGACGTACCCGGTCGCCGGGAAGGATGACGTCGATGTGTGAGCCGGGGGTCCAGTCTGGCAACCGGTGTCCGCCCGGCTCCCGTAGCGTCAACTGGCACACGCCGTCGGCGATGATGGCCTTTGCCGACACCTCCAGTGTCAGCGCATCGGCGGCGCAAGCATCGAATTCGGTATCGCGTCCAATCATCACTGGGTCAGCCTTTCTTGTGGGACGTCAGAGCGTGTGCTCGGCTTGGATGCAGGATTTCCGCGGCGCGTTCGCCGATGATGACGCACGGCGCCATGGTGTTTCCGGTGGTCACGCGGGGCATAATCGACCCGTCGGCGATGCGAAGGTGTTCTACCCCATACACTTTCAACGAGCCGTCAACCACCGACATGGCGTCGTGGCCCATCTTGGCCGTGCCGGTCTGGTGCCAGTAGGTCGAGGCGGCGGCGCGGATGAAGCGTTCGAGTTCGGCACCTTTGAGGTTGCCCGGCATGGCTTCACGTTTGGTGAAGGGTCGAAGCGGCGCGGAGTTGCCGATCTCGCGGCAGAGCTCCACGGCGGCAATCGCGGCCTTCAGGTCATCGGGGTGCGACAACATATTCGCCTGGATCTGAACCGGGTCGGTCGGATCAGGGCCGGTCAGACGGATTTGGCCGCGGCTTTTCGGCCGCACCACACCGGCGAACAATGCCCAGCCAAACTCTGGCAGGTCAAATCTGACCGCGGTCTCGGCGCTGGAGAATGGAAATTCGCCCTGGCCGGTCTGGAGGTCGGGGGTGTCCAGACCGGGGTCGCTCTTCCAGAAATAGGTCGCCTCGCAGCCCGTGTTGCGGGGTGGCAGCGGCTGCTGATATTCCCAGACACAGCCGAAACCGGGATGATCCTGCAGGTTTTGGCCGACACCGGGGAGATGCTGGATCACGGGGATACCGAATCGCTGCAGCTCGGCATGGGCGCCGATGCCCGATTGCATCAGCACCTTGGGGGTGTGGATGGCGCCGAGCGAGAGCACCACTTCCGATTCCGCGCGGACGCGGTGCACGGTGCCCTGGTGGGAGAACTGCACGCCGGTGGCCCGGTTACGCTCGAATGTCACCCGGGTCACCAGCGCGCCGGTGAGCACCGTCAGGTTGGGCCGGTCCATGTACGGGAATACGTAGGACCGGAACACCGATTGGCGGTATCCGTTGCGGGCTCGCACATCGATGATCGATGCGCCGCCGTCGCCCTCCATCATGCGACCGTTCTGATTCTCAAAGGTCGGAATCCCCACCGAGCGGGCACCTTCGAGCGCGGCGGGAGCGATCGGGTTGGGATCAGGGGCCGGTTCGACGTACACCGGGCCGCCGGTGCCGCGGTAGTCGGGGTCAGGGGCACCATGCCAGTCCTCGATGCGCCGGTAGATCTCGAGCACCGATTCATAGCTCCACGCCTTGTCGCCGGCTTCGACGGCGAAGAAGTCCCAATCGTTTTTGTGCCCGCGCGACCACGCCATCACGTTGATGCTCGATCCGCCGCCCAACACCTTGCCCATCGAGAACGGAATCGCGCGCCCGTTGAGGTGCGGGTTGGGTTGGGTCACAAAGTTCCAGTCCCGCTCGCCGCCCAGATTCCGCGGCCACTGCTCGGCGCGCATCACCTCGGGTACGTCATCGTGGCCGCCCGCCTCCAACAGCAGCACACTGACGTCCGGGTTTTCGGCCAGCCGACGCGCCACCACGGACCCCGACGAGCCCGATCCACAAACAATGAAGTCGTACTGGGGTTTTAGATCCGAACCGAGGTGCTGCTGATTGCGACGAACGCGTCCAGCGAACTCGGCTGCGGCACGGTCTGTTTCGTCGAAAGTCCTACTCATATCCTCTTCTCATTTCGATGTGTTGGGTGGACGTTCGCGTGGGACAAGGTCAGGCGGGCTTTATTGAGCGGTTTCCGACATGGCTTCATTGCTACCCCGGTTGCGGCGATGTTCGAAGATGTCGGGATGGGAAAGCACGCCCGTTGGCTAATGATTCGCGGTCGGCGGACGTTGTTGACAATTTGCGGAATGACTGACATGTCGGGAGATAGTTAGACGAACACGGGTCATACTGCTGCGACGACAAGTACAAAACCGCGGCTTTCGAACCGCAAATGGGATCGACAACTCGACCAAATCGTGATCCAATTCCGCTGCGCGCTAACGAAAGCGCTTGGGATTGGTGAAATTAGCGGGCAGCGCGCAGGGCTTGTCGCGGTGTTTCGCCGAACATCGTCTGGTGCGCTGCGGCGAACCGGCCCAGGTGGGTGAACCCCCAGCGGTGAGCGATCGAGGCGACGCTGCTGTGGGAGGGATTCGCCGAGCGCAGATCCCGATGAGCACGGCGGAGTCTGACCACGCGCAGATAGGCCATCGGTGACATGCCCAGCTGGCGGCGGAATCCCTCCTGCAGTGCGCGGGCGCTGACGTGGCATTGCCTGGCCAGTGTCGAGGTGGTCAGCGGCAGATGCGGTCCGGCTTCGATGAGGTCCATCGCGTCACGGACCGCTGCCGGTCCCGGTTGCGCGGGCGCCGCAAGTGCTTGTCGATGCGGGTGATCGGCCACCAGCAGCAGGCCGTGAATCAGGCCTTCCACCAGCGGGTCCCACACCAACGGATGCCGCATCAGGCTGTCCGCGCACGCGAGCTGACGGTGCACCATCAGCACTAACCGCACCCAATCCTGGGCGGCACCGGCCTGCAGCGATAGTGCCCCGTCGAAGGCAATGGGCGAATCTAGCGCCGTGTCGAGCAGTGCCCCCAGGGCCCTGTCAAGCGCACATTGGTCAATCTTCACCGCCAGGTGGCGACTACCGGCGGGCCAGCGGGTCACCGTCAGCTCCGCGTCAGGCCGATATATCGGGGCCAGCCCGGGAGTCGCGGTCAACTCTTCGCCCCGATGCCGCGACCGCAGCCAGCCTTTCAGGGGAACACAAATGTGGTAGCTGGCGCGCGTCTCGTCGACACCGAGCGAGACATCGGTGTCGTAGGTGACGTCGCCGATGGTGATCGGCCCCACCCGGGTAACACGCTGGCTCATGCCAAAGCTGTGCGACGGTCCCAACAGCGCGAGCCGATGCGGGTAAAAAGACGCCGCGCACAGATAAATCGCCTCCTCGGGCGACCGCGTGCGAAACCACGGACCCAACGCCGCCGAGGCGGTGTCACCCATTGCGTCTTCGCATCGTCGTCACTTCCTACCCACGAGGTCAGTCACTAGTCAACACGATCGAAGCAGACGGTCTGTTCGTCATCAGGACACTTGCAGCCGTAGCTCACAGTCATAGCGGAGGTGACCGACGACACATCTCATCGCGTAACGGCCCTCGAGTCCCTCGCCGATCTCACCTGTGATGGCCGCAGTCCCCGCGAAACGACCGGCTGTTCGGTGCGGCGCACGCCATCCGGCAAGCGCATCGCCGAGGCCCGGCTCAACATCCATCACGCCGATTACGAAGCGTCGGTCGCGGTGGTACGGAATGCTTCGGGCGACGAGGACTTCCAGTCCGCATGGGCCGAAGGAGCCGCACTGTCCGTCGAGGAGTCCAGTACCTGCTGCGGGATGCCGCCATCTCGTCGATGTCGGCCGGCGCTGAAAAGACGCGATCGCGCAGTGCATTGATCTTTATTGCATGGCGCAATGTCAACATCACGACCCCCTCTTTGAGAGCAGCGGCGGAATGGCAGGCACCTCGGGCGCATTGACAATTTCGTCGACGGTCATCTTGAAGTCGTCGGGGTAGGCGGCGCGGTCGGTTCGCCGCGCGGGTTCGCTGGTGCGCCAACAGTATAGACATTGCTGGCATTGCAGTACGTCCCACACACCGGGGACTGGAGAGGTGTAGAGCTGCTCGATCGTGTCGAACGCGCAGCGCGGACAGATCACGTTGGTAGCCATGGCATTCCTTTCGAATTGGGTCAGCGGTTGGCGGCCAGCTGTTGGAGTTTGGTGAGCCACTTCCCCATCTCGGGAAGGTCGCGGACTTGATTGCCGTAATTGCCCCGGTGGTCGGGCTCGATGGGAGTGGTGGCGTCGATGATGAGCTTGTCGACGATGCCGGGGGTGTTGGCTTGCGGTGCCAGCGCAAGGATGGACAGATTGGGCACCCGGATCAGGTCGCCGGCCGGGTTCATTTTCGTGGACAGCGCCCACATCACCTGCGGCAGGTTGAACGGGTCGACATCGTCGTCGACGACGATCACCGTCGCCGCGTATCCGAGCCCGTGCGGTGTGGTGAGCACCCGCATCCCGACCGCCTTGGCGAAGCCGCCATAGCGTTTCTTGGTGGACACGATGACGACGAGGCCGTGCGTGTACATGGCGTTGACCGCCTGGACCTCCGGGTAGTCCTTTTTAAGTTGTTCATACAGCGGCACACAGGTGTTGGCGGCCAGCAGATAGTCGATCTCGGTCCACGGCATACCCAGATAGAGGTGCTCAAATATGGGGTGGTCGCGGTAGGAGATGCAGTCGATGCGGATCACGGTCATGTTGCGCCCTCCGGAGTAGTGGCCGGTGAATTCGCCGAACGGACCTTCGATCTCACGCTTGCGTCCCTGGATGAACCCTTCGATGACGACCTCCGAACCCCATGGCACCGGCAGGCCGTGCAGGGGTGATTTGGCAATCGGGGCTGGTTCGCCGCGCAGCGCGCCGGCCAGTTCGTATTCGTTTTGGTCATACTCCATCGGTGTGGAGGCAACGATGGAGATCACCGGGTCGTTGCCGACGGTGATGGCGATCGGCAAGTCCTCGCCGACCTGTTCGGCCTTGCGTAGGTGCTGGGCGATGTCGTGCATCGGCACCGGCTGCAGCGCAAGTTTGCGCTTGCCCTTGACCTCGATGCGGTAGACGCCGACGTTCTGCTTGCCGGAGTTCTCCGGATCCTCGGGGTCCTTGGACACCACCGCGGCCTTGTCGAGGTAGAACCCGCCGTCGCCGTCGTTGAGCCGGATCAGCGGAAGCACCTCGAAGATGTTGACGGCCTCACCGGTCCGGGTGTTGTTCGCCCACGGCGGGTCGTCCCGCCACAGCGGTTTCACCGGGAACTTCGCCCAGCGGGCAATGAACTCGTCGACCTGGGCCTTGACGCCGGTGTCCTTGGGCAATCCGAGCGCAAGGGCGTGGTTGGCCCAGGATCCGTGCACGTTCATCGCAATCCGCGCATCGGTGAATCCCTTGACGTTGTCGAAGTACAGCGCCGGGGCGTTATCGCCCAGCCGGGGCGCGGCGTTGGCGGCCGCGGCGATATCCGGTTCGGGCATCACCTCGTCGGTGATCCGCAAAAGCTGTCCTTGCTCGTCTAGAGCTTTCAGGAACGCGCGCAGGTCGTCGTAGGCCATCGGATATCTCCTCTCGTGTGAGAAGTCAAGCAACAGTGTGGATTTCGCGCGCGCCGCGCATGCCGGCCCAGCGCTTGGCATCGGGTGCCGGCAGGTCGAATTGGTCGAGGATCCGTACCACCAGGTGATCGACGATGTCGTTCACTGACTTCGGGTGGTTGTAGAACGCAGGCATCGGCGGCACGATCCGCACGCCTTTGCGTGCCAATTCGAGCATATTCTCCAGGTGGATCTCGCTCAGCGGTGTCTCGCGCGGGACCAGCACGAGCTTGCGGCGCTCTTTGAG
>Ga0307475_10002159_pt1 | contig 11823 bp, 14 predicted proteins | sample atmos_gasesECM1C_FD_203317 | JGI IMG/M metagenome (GOLD analysis project Ga0307475, IMG submission 203317) | Hardwood forest soil microbial communities from Morgan-Monroe State Forest, Indiana, United States - atmos_gasesECM1C_515 | ecosystem: Environmental > Terrestrial > Soil > Temperate...
CACATTCCGTGGCACCGTTGGAGCGGCGTGGTTCATTCTCAGCCGGATCGCCCTCTACTATTTCCGCCGTCGAAAGAACAGCACGCCGCGGCCCGCGTGAAATGCCGCGCAGCAATCTCTATGAAAGCTCGACCGAGCGGTGACACCTTTCGATGAAATCAACGAATCGCACGCTCGTCATCATGGCCAAGGCACCTAGACTGGGCTCGGTGAAAACGAGGTTGGCTGAGCGTCTTTCTCTGCAGGAGGTCACGGAGTTGTACCGATGTCTTCTGAACGACACTATGGCTCTGGTGCAGGCACTCGATCAAGTGGAAATCGCCATTGTGTGCCCCGCTTCCGATGTGGAAGACCTATCGCGCGCGGTTCCTAAAACAGTGCCGATCGTGCCTCAGACGGGCCAGGGCCTCGCCGCAGGCCTAGATTCCGTGTTTGCCCACTTTGCCGCTCCTGGCCACCAGAGGGTCGTGGCCTTCAACAGCGACAGTCCGCACCTTCCGGCATCAATACTGGAGACCGCGTTCGACGCACTCGGAGCCTGCGACCTGGTTGCAGGTCCCACGCACGACGGCGGCTATTATCTTGTCGGTGCGAAAGCGTCCTATCCAGGTCTGTTCGCCAGTGATGGTATGGGAACGACGAATGCATTTGAGGCGTTGCTGACGCGCGCCCGTGCGCTAGGGCTTTCGGTACATCTAACCGATCCGTTCTACGACATCGATGTAGCGGCTGATCTCACTCAGCTTGCGGATGAACTGCGGCGCATGCCGGGGAAGGCGCCAAGAACGGCTAAATGGCTTTCCGAGTGGGCAAGTACGGGACGCGAATAAAGGATTTCCGTGGAAAAGTTGATTCCGATCTTCCGGGGCTATATCCGGCTCCTTAAGACTCATTGGCCCCGTGGCAGTGTCACGCTAGGCCTCGCTGCGCTGGCAGCAGGGTTGACGGCTATCTTCCGTTGGGTCGCACGCCAGCAGGACTTGGACGCGCGCATGCCGGAATTCATCGGCCTCCTTCTGCTTGCGGGCATCCTGTACGTCATAGGCGTGTTTTGGGTCGAGAGGTTTCAGCTCAGAGTAACCGCTCTCCTCATCATCCTGGCGAGCGCGGTTTTGTTTCGCGTCACGCTGCTGCCGTCCCGGTTGACGCCTTCCGACGATGTCTATCGCTACCAATGGGATGGCCGGGCGCAACGAGCTCACCTGAATCCATACCTCGTATTCCCCAATTCGCCGGATTTGGAATGGCTGCAAAATCCCGACCACCCTGAACCGCCCGGCGAGGAGATTCCGACCATTTATCCACCTCTGAGCGAATTGGCATTCAGGCTGATCGAAACGGTGCCCGGATACAAATGGGTCTCGACGCTCCTCGATCTGGCAAGCGCTGCTGTGCTGTTGCTCCTGCTCGCGGCAATGAAACAGCCTCTACATCGTGTGCTTGCCTACGCGTGGAATCCTGCTGTGCTTATTTCGTTTGCGATGTCCGGCCATTTTGATTCGCTCGCCATCGCCACATTCCTGGTGGCGCTCTTTTTCCTTGTTACGAATCGACCGGCGCTTTCGATGGGTGCGCTCGCCCTGTCGGTTCTGTCCAAGTTCTTCCCGGTCTTGCTCTTGCTTACCTTCCTGAAGCGCGCGCGCCTCGCTCATGTAGGTATTTTCGTAATCTTGGTTGTCGCATTTTATGTTCCGTTCTTGGATGCTGGCTCGCATCTACTGGATGGTGCGGGGAATTACGCTCGAGATTGGGTGAACAACGCCAGCTTCTTCCACCTGGTACGTCTTGTTGCGGGGTCGAGTGCCCGTGCCGAGCTGGTCGCAGGCTTGATGGTGTTAGCGGCCATTGGCTACTTAGCGAAAAGACGGGCGGCGCCGTTGTGGTCGAGTCTCATTCTCACCGGAGGAGTGCTCCTGGTGTCGCCGACTGCCAATCCCTGGCATTTCACCTGGTCGATCCCATTTTTGTGTTTTTACCCAAGCGCTGCGTGGCTGCTCATGAGCGTCACTAGCGTGCTGGCTTACACTCCTGCAATCGTCTACGGGGCAGGAGAACCGCTCAAGAATTCTCTTCTGACGTTGTCGCTTGAATACGGCCCCGTCTACCTTTGGCTGGCCTACTATTGCTGGGGCGCGCGCAAGACGGGGTTATCTCCGGGTCCGCAGGAGGTTGGGCTTTCGGCGGATGGCATGCAACACTACTTTGACGAATAGCACGCTCACTTCTCGCGACGCGTCGGTTTAGAAAGAAGGATTTCCATGACTTCTCAGGGCAAATGCGCTACATACTTTTCAACAGAAATCAGGACACTGCTTCGTCGTGGAATGAAGACTATCTCCAACCGATCGCGGCGATCTCAAGGATCCCGGGCATGACGGAAGATTCGACTCCTCCGATCCTCGGCCACGCGCTGGATCAACCGTCCGCATTCACCCCCGAGGACTTGATCGACGATGTGCGAAGAAGCCGGCAGATACCGGCGGGAATCGTTCCCCCCGTGTGCATCCTGGAGTTCGATGGAGATATCACCGACTGGCTGGTTCAAGATGGCATAGCCAAGCCCTTCGCGCCCTGGGCGTGTTTTCACACCTCGATGTTCGCGATAGATCTTGAAAGTGTTGCCTGCGGAATCATCGCGCGAACCATCGGTGGACCCTACGCGGTACTGATTGCCGAGCAGCTCCAAACCGCGGGGGTCAAACTCATCATCGGGCTGACCTCCGCCGGCCGCGTGTCTCCCGATTTACCGCTCCCATGTCTCGTTGTGGCAACCAGCGCGATTCGTGACGAGGGAACTTCTTATCACTACCTCCCGCCAGACAGGGAGGTCGCGTGTAAGTCGCCGCTGGTCCCGCTTCTCGAGAGGGAGCTGATCGCCACCGGATGGGCCGTCCGCTCTGGTAAGGTGTGGACGACGGATGCCCCTTACCGCGAAACCAAAACACAACTCAATAGACGGGCCCGGGAAGGCGCACTCGCGGTCGAGATGCAGGCCGCATCGCTTTTTGCCTTTGGCCTTGCCAGGCAAGCTTCCGTAGCCTCGGTTGCCATGGTCAGCAATGCCGTCGATCATGCGGGAGCACAGTTCGATACCGGCTCACAGGATGACGGCCTGCGAGTTCTCAAGGGGATCGCCCGAGCAGCCCAGTCTCTTTTCGCCACTGAGTGATCCGTTTAATCTGACTCAATGCCGACTCGATCAATCACCGGATGATTTCTTTTGAAAATAGATGCCTTCTGAAAGGGATTGTTGGGGGTTTCGAGGTGGAAGTGGCCATGCACGGGAGAGCGATGAGGGCAATGCAGATCGTTGCAGAGGGCAAGGCGGAGGCGGGCTGCGTGGTGCAGACTGTCACTTGTTCATTTCTGCCAAGTGGGCTTCCAAAGCCACAGCAAGCTTCCGGGCAAACGATTTCTGATGTAAGTATCTAAAGACTTTGGGGTTATCTTCTTGCGAAATCGCAAAGACTTGCCGGATGAAAATAGATATTTTGATTGTGGAGCATCGGGTGTGCCCACTGGGGCATACTTGAGGTGTGCTTCGGGAGGGCGCGAAGCGCGGAACGTCTTAGTGATTAGCGATAGCGTGATAGAAAGGGCCATGTGGCAGTTCATTGGATGGCCAGCAAGCCGGTAGGGCCAGTTATGCAAGGAGTTCAAATGCACGATGGCGGCAGGCAAAGCTTAAGCGATGATTCCTTTTTTAGCTAAATCAATTTGCCAGGAGTTTCCCGGCGCAAAACGAAATCGTACCTCGCGAAAATGTGAGGTACTGGAGGCGCAATGCGTGGTGTCCTATTAAGTACAGCCTTCCTGGCGTGCGCCATATCGGCAAGCGCCCAGAACCCCAGCGGCACTGGATCTGTTACGAACGCAGCCTCCATGAACATGAATCGGCAGATGGTTCGGCGCCCGGCAAAAGCCGCCGAGCAGCCACCGACTCCTGTCGATCTACCACCCGATACACCGGTTGTGACTCTAAAAGGAGTTTGCGATCCAGCCGAGAAATCGGAGAGCCAGGATTGCAAGACGGTGTATACCCGACAGCAGATAGACAAAATCGTGGCGCAGATGGCGCCAAGCACTCCTCAAGCGTTGCGCCCGCAAGTTGCCATCAAATATGTGCGAATGCTCGCCGCTGCGAAATTGGCTGAAGAACGCAAGCTAGAGAACAATCCCACGGTTGCCGCGCAGCTGGAGAAGCAAACAAGACTCGGCCGCATGCAAGTGCTGGCCAAGGCCTTTTACCGGCAGATCGAAGAGGCCGCCGAAAATCCGACGATGACCGAACTGCAACAATACTATGCGGAGCATTTGTCCCAATTTGAGGAAGGCGAAGTGTTGCGATTGTCCATCCCCAAATCTGTATTCTCGCCGAGGAGTGGGCGATTGGATCCCGCGATGGGGAGAGCGGAGGTTGATAGTCTCCGCGCCCGTGCAGCGCTTGGCTTTGATTTCGACCAATTGCAGGTGCAGGCCTACGCAGATTTGGACATCAAACAAACTCCCCCAACGACTAGGTTGACGATGGCACGGCGCAGCAGTATGCCGCCAGATCAATCGGCGGTGTTTGACTTGCAGCCTGGGGAAGTTACTCCGGTGATCGACTCTTACACAAACCTCGTGATTCTGAAGTTGGTGTCGAAACGTAAGGCTACATTCGAATCCGTTTCACCGGAAATCAGGGCCGACCTTAAGCAGACACGGCTTCAGCAAGAAATCCAAAATGCTTGCAAGAGCGTGACAGCGGACTTTAACCTGCAATACCTGGGCATGTCCGTTCAACCGCCGCTATTTACCCTCGGCGATAGGCAATCATTTGCGCAAGCCGCAGTCAGGTCAGATTCGCGGAAACGGACGACCTCTCGTCGACGGCTGGCGGCTAGCCCCACCTCCACTACGACGCAGTCAGAGGGGGAATCGCGCCCCTAACCAGGATATTCTTAGACCCAAAGATGGGGTGTGCCTCGGCAAAACTTTGGTCAGCGCTGAAATCAATAACATAGCAGCAGACCCGATGCCAGCACTCGTTGGGGACGGGGAATGAGGAAGTTATTGACGCGCCTGTGGTGAAATATCAGCAGCAGCCAAGCACCGATAAGAAGGGAATGGAGAGCATCCTGAAAGAAGCGGCAGGGCAGTATCGGGTGCCCGATGCGCTTCTCGCGGGATGCGGTCCGCTCCGCGCCGGCCAGGCGCTTGGCCTCGAAATCGGCGAGCACATCAGCGAAGATTGCCGTCACTCGACATTCGCCTGAAGGCGAAACACGGGCTGATTCAGGAGTACACAAAAACCACAAGAGGAACAGAACTACGTTGCCAGGGAGAAATCATTGGCAGGGATGTTGACCTCCGTACGTCGCTAGCGGCGCGTACTTAAGACGTGAATATCGAGATCCACGATGCGGCCCTTGAGGCCAGAATTGGACGCATGCAATTGGAACCAATCGTAATCAGTGACCGCGACGAAGAAATTCATCGAGCGACTCTCAGCAAAACGGCGTTGCGGTGAAACTCAAGAAATTGTCGCTGGCTACTAGTAAAGGTACCGACGTTGGTGATCCCCTTCGTTTCGAGGCCCATCCTTTCGAAGGAAGGCTTGTGGGCAACCGGCGAGATGATGAGATTTCCGGACTCCTCAAACCCGATAAATCCGCGGTCGAACAAAAGGTCAATACGAGGCGTCAAGAGGAAGCCGTTTTCACCGTTCAGGTGCTCTTCATTTGAAGAATCTCGCCGGGGCTTACAGTGGCTGGCCAGAGGGTAACTTGGGTTATCGACACCCGTTATGCGGCAGTGGGTTTCAATTCGCATGACGCGCCGCTTGAAAGGATTTCGGACGGCAGAGCCTCCAAGTTCAACAAGGACACCACCGCAAACAACCCGCGCGGAGAATCTTTCGAATCGATTCTTCCATTCTTCAATGTGTGCCGATGGGGCAGGACTAAAGTGTAGCTGACGTTTTGGCGTGCATTCCTTACGGGATCGAAATTAACAAGCCGCCGCTTACGCCAAGCGATTGTTCGTGTCCACGGCCAAAGTTCCGCTCGTAGCCCGGTTCCACATACCAACCGAATCTGTGTTTTTTTGAAGGCCAAAACATAACATCGATGACGGCTTCGCCGCTCACTGAGTTCGGTGATTTGCTTGTTTCGTTGGTGTGAATCCACTCCGGGCCTATCCCAACCATTAACTCCACTTTCCTAGACAGTGTCCAGGGTTTCTTGAAAAGAAGATCGGTGCCCCACTCCGTGGAATGCCGACTGAACAGTGGCGTCACACCCGCTTCCAGTTCGAGCCATTTCTCGATGGGAGTGACTTCGACTGCGACAGTGGGTCCAAAAGACGACCCGCCTTTGAAATTCCAACCAGCTGCTGTTCCAAGTTCGATGACCGCAGCTTCTTTCTCTTCTTTGTCGGCTGACTGCGCAAAAGCGCTCCCGGAGGAGAAAAACAAAGCCGCTATCATTATGAATCTTGTTGCGTGCGCCATATTTGTTCAGCCCACTTTTCGTGAACGTCATCGAAATAGAAGTTGGCTGTGTGGAGTATCCGGGCAGGTTGAGATTTTAGCACAGGACAACTTCGTGCTCCGCAACCTTACAGCGGGTCGCCCGTCTTGTGCTCTTCGATCTGAAACCGCAAGAAGCGGTGGATTGCCGCAAGCGCCTCCTCATTGGCGGTAGAAATTACGACCCGACCACCTACCGGAGTTTCTTCAAACGTGTGCGAATTTGCTTTTGCAACCGCTTCATTTCCGGCACGCCGGGAGGAATGGTGTCGTGAACAAACATCGGAATGCCGAAGTCGCTGCTTTGAAACGCCCGAGCGATGTGGCCTAAGTGTATCCGTATGTTGTCCCGGTTGGTTTCGTCCTTCTGATCATTGGTTTCTACTTGAATCATGCCGCCGTACTTCCTCAGAAGGAAATGGTGTGTAGTGGCGGTTTGCGAAAAGCTCATACCTTTCTCGCCCCGCTCCTTCATCTGCGCATGAGCGTCGTGCATCGGACATTCGGTCTTTGATTCAGGTTTTTGGCTCGATTGAGCGGACACCACGGCCAATGCGACTAAGATAAGCCGCTTCATAGCTCTCCCCGTTTGCGAATGCCGCGAGCCGGAAATCGTTTCCGGCTCTTCGGGTGGAAGGACTTAGCCGACAAGGTCGCGACCTCTTGTCAGTCCCGCTTGCGATGGTCAGATTGGTCGAGACTTTGGAAGGCCTGGCCCGAGTTGGGCTCCCATGATGCGACCGACTCGGGCTAACGAGCCCAATGGCTACCTTCTCGGCTCATACCGCATCGCCATCGCCCCCGAGCCGAACTCCAGCCGGCTCACGAGTCTCAAGTCGACACGCTTCGATAGCCCCGCGAACAACGTCGGCCCGTGGCCCGCTAGCCTGGGCTGCACCACGAACTCGTACTCATCGATTAATCCCAGCGCCGCCAACGCCAGCGGGAGCTTCACGCCTCCCATCAACAGTCCCTTACCCGACTCCCGCTTGAGCTGCTGAACGGCCTTCCCTAGAAAGCTAATACTCTTGTTTCGATTTACGAGCCAGCGTTTGGGCCGTGAAAGCCGCAAGCCTGCTGAAGAGCGGTTCGGCAAGAGCTTCCTTTTCTTCGGGTGGCAGTTTCAAGTGCTGCTCCACTTCGGATTCCATGTTCCGAAGCTCTTCAGAGGGCGCAATATCCCTCAGTCGCTGGAAAAGTATCTTGTGTGCTCGCCTCCGCTCCATAACTTCCAGTCCATCCAGCATCTGGCGATGTGACGTTCCCTCCCAAATCGCGAGAATCATCGCTTCCCGCAGCCAGCGTTCCGCGCCATGTTCGGCCAGCACGCCCAGCCCACCGTGCACTTCCATGGCCCACTTTGCTGTATCAACCGCGAACTCGGCCGTCCAGTATTTCGCAAGATGTGCGACGAGTCGAAACAGATGGTAGCGATCGGAGTAAGGCCGCCGCTCCATCCACACATCGTTCAGCAGTTGAACCGAATCCCACGCCAGCGCAAACGCAGAGCGAAGAGCGTTCAGCCGTTTTTCAAACTGATGACGAAGCAGTGGCTGATCGATGATCCGCTTGCCGAACGCAGTGCGGTGCTCGGCATACGAAAGCGCAGCGGCCATCGTGCGCTGTGCTAACGCGACACTCACTACGCTGTTCGCTACGCGCGAGAGGTTCAACACTTCGAGTATCAGATAAATTCCTAAGTCAGCCGAGCCGAGCAGATAGCCTTCGCTGTCTTTAAGCTCTATCTCTCCGGTAGGAACTGAATGGGTTGCAATTTTGTCTTTCAGCCGCCGGACAAAGTAGTTGAGTTCACCATCATCGCGGTTTCGCGGCACTAGGAACAAGGCCAGCCCGCGCACACCTGACATAGCTCCTTCCGGGCGCGCCGCTACAACAGCTAATTCCGCGTTGGCATTGCTCGCAAAATATTTGTCGCCAGTCAGTAGCCAGCAATCGCCAGCGCGCCGGGCAATAGTCTCGACAGCGGCTCCCAAATCCGAGCCACCTTTAATCTCTGTCATCCACGTGGCACCCTGCCACACAGAATCGTCCTTTCGCGAGAGTTGAGGCAGAAAGCGATCCTGAAGTTCGGAGCTACCATATTTCGCAAGAGGAACCGCCGTGCCTAGTGAAACGGTGTAAGGGCAGCAAATCCCGGGATCGTGGAACGAAATGTTGTAGATCAGAAGATACGAAGAAATCAGCGATTTTTCTTCCAAAGTGCGCCAAACTACTCCGGACCGGTAACCCCTCCTCAAAATCGTTTGATATTCGCGAGGGTAGAGAATTTCATCGACGCGTTTTCCAAGACGATCGAACATCCGCAACCACGGCGTTCCGGTGCGGTCAATTGCATCCGAAATGGCCACGCCTTCGTTCTTCCACCACCTTTCTTCGGCGTTGAGCACATCGCGGTGCGGGATATCTTGAAGCCTGCTCTGCAGAAAGTTCAAAGGTGAAACGAGTGCGTTGAGACCTGTCATTTCAGCGCATGTTAGGTCGACAGCATGGGCGAGTCAAGCTGAGCAGGTTGGTCTTGAGCAGGTTGGTCTGAGCAGGTTGGTCCCCGGTCGAATGCTTACCAAGCACAACCCCTGATTCACACATTTACCGGAGCAGTGACCTGTCGTTCGCCAAATCGTTGGGCCCTACTAAAAAGACTGGCGCTCCGGCATCTCCTCGGGTGGATGATCAGTGGGGAGCGGAATTCCTTCAATTGCGTATTGAAAGAGAGTATCGTTGCTTTCCGGTGATTCCGTGGCGATCACGAACGACCTTCGTCGCTATCCTCGTCTTTCCTCTCCCAAAGGGACGATTTTGGCCTGGCAATGCGCCAGCATTCGACACGTCTCGCGTCTTGCCAATCTTGGATTGGGTGGGTTGTACATCCGCACCACGGAGCCTCCGCCGCTCGGAACTTTTATTCAGTTGCTGTTTGATGTGCCAACAGGGGAAGTACGAGCGCGCGCCGTCGTCCAACGCAGCGAACCCAAAGAAGGCATGGGTGTAAAGTTTATTGCGATGCAACAAGAAGACCGAGCGCGCTTCGCTCGATGGCTGCAGCATCTAACATCGGAGCAGGCATAGTGGCAGGTGTACTCATTCAGCATTTCATTCCACCCAGAGGGCAAATGCCACACCTCTACGTGCTGCTGGCCTTCGCCATAGCCTTGGCATTGGTGAACGCAAAGTTCTTCTGAAAACAATCGGCATCGGCCCAAAACCACATATCCCTTAAGGCGCTAAGGCGCGCTGACCACCTGATAGAGCATGACGATAGTGGCGATCATTTTGATCGACGCGGGTATGCCGCTCCCGAGGTAAACGTCATACTTCAGTAGTCTGTCGATCAGTTCAATCGACTTCGCCATATCCAGCTTCCTATGAATCGGCACGAACACCGCAAAACGGATGACGACCATGAGAAAGTGAAGCACTGCTGTGAGCATGATCAACCATGTGGAAATAGCGGGATGGTGAAACCAGATCAACAGAGTGTTGACCAACACGAGTAAAACAAGAACGGGGCCGAAATAGGGGAGGATCCGCCTGGAGACTGAGGAATGAACTGCGGCAAACTCTCCCTCGCCGACCAGTTTCCAGGATTGGTAATACCCGAGGGTACTCATCACGCCGCCGCCGTACATGTAGATTGCCAGGACAAAATACGCCACGGTCAAGATATTTCTTATTTCCATATCGTGTTCCTCCTCGTGCGCAGCACTGGGGGCCCGGCGGGATTGTCTTCCTCCTGATTGACTCTTCCCCCCGAAGAGAAGGCGGCGGGGGTGTATCCACTTTTTCCCGCCCTATAACTACCCAGTCAAGAAAACGCATCAAGGTCTATTCAGAACGTGGGTAGACAGCCAGTCCCGCATCGCCTTTAGATACTCCGGATCGATCGCGCGCGTTGCCTCGCTCGTTACCAGCCGCATCTCATGGTCAACGTTCGGAAATACACGGATCGTAAAATCGCGGTGCCTGTCTTCAGCCAAAACTCGCTGGAGGACCGCAACACTCTCATCCACCGGTATCAACTGGTCGTGGTCCCCAAACAGGAAGAGCGCAGGAACTCGCAGCGCTCGTAGCGCAGGAACCGGGTCATACACAGCCTCTTGCTTGAACCAAATTGCGCTGCGGCCCACCGGTTTGCTCAGCTCCGCGGGTGTCGGGAGCGGCCCGAATGAGTCGTCCTGCTGCACTCTCGCCTGGCTGTACCACCTTTTCGTGCGCGCTTCATCCAGTTCGGCTTTAGTCTTCTCGTACCCGAGTCCGCTCGACATGTAGCTCCAAATGTCTCGGCGCACCGTGCTGGCTTCTCGAACATCGCCTTCCTCCACGCCTTGCCCGCGCAGCTCATTCGCGTAGTAGACGATCATCTGTTCGCCAGGTGACACACCGGGACCGGACACGGCGATAACGAAGGCGACATCCGCCGAACGCGACGCTGCCAGAGGTCCCAACCACCCTCCTTGGCTCAAGCCCCACACACCAATCCGTTTCGCGTCAATCTCCTTCCGCGACTTCAAGTACTTGATCGCGCCAAGTCCGTCATCGCAAAGTTCCATGAACGGCACCTTGCGAAAATCTCCACCGGATTCCCCCACACCGCGCTTGTCGTATGCTAGGGCCGCGATGCCCTCGGCCGCGAACCACCGCGCCGTAAAGAGATCCCTCTTCTGCGGACCAGAACCATGGACAAGAACTACCACTGGATGTGGCTGAGACCCCTCCGGAAGGACAAGTGTGCCGGCCAGGGTTATGTCGCCACTGGCAAAGTGCACTTTTTCTTCGCTGGTCCCGCGTTTCTCCGATGGCCTCTCGATCAATCCACGCTGAGTGCAGGCTATGGCCGGAAGGACGACGAAAAAGATGAAGATAGTGAGCGACCCTCGCGAGCGCCACGCAGAACTCAAACGAAGGTGTGTTTTAAGTCGTGATACGGGCTTGCGACTCAGGGCATTCATACCCAACCGGACTCCGGCCAGTATTCCTTATTCAACGTCGGTCCACGCCGTTTGTTTCGCCGGGGTCCTAGCCTACTCAGCCTGGTTAAACAGATGTACTCACGATTATGGCGTAGCGAGGGGTTTGTAAATAAGACCGATGACTACTCCGATGATAGTCCACTGGACGAAGTAAGCTACAGCCTGCCCCAGAGCGAGTTTCAGCCCGATGTTCAGGTTCACGTAGTTGTGCAGCACAAATGCGCAAACCACGAAAATGCCAATGAGAACGCCGAAGCGCGCACCTTCCGTAGTGCCCGATCCGTTCTGATGTATCATTGCGAAAATTATGGCGGCAACCAGGAT
>Ga0307475_10002160_pt1 | contig 11823 bp, 10 predicted proteins | sample atmos_gasesECM1C_FD_203317 | JGI IMG/M metagenome (GOLD analysis project Ga0307475, IMG submission 203317) | Hardwood forest soil microbial communities from Morgan-Monroe State Forest, Indiana, United States - atmos_gasesECM1C_515 | ecosystem: Environmental > Terrestrial > Soil > Temperate...
ACGGGCGGAACCCCCAGGGGGGCGTACCCTTGGCCTTTGGTCAGATTGTTGTATAGATCGTGCGCGTCGGTCACAGGAACGTCGCGCACCCGCAAAGAGGCCACTCCCTCTTCAAAGTCAATTTCGACTGAATCGCGCGAGGTGGGAATCACCCAGAACAAACCGTTTGCGGCTATCCCCGGACTGTAGTCATGGATCTGTATCAGAGGGTTCGCGACGCCTACCGTACCGGAGGCGTAGATGTCGAGTCAAATAAAGACGAAAGAACCATGGTGGGGTCTTCCGTCCTCGCCTACATATTCGCCCTGCATCGCTCCCATGTCAGCTCGAAACGAGACTGGCATGCTTAGGCCGGTACCGGTGCCCAGCCCGCGAATCTGCGTGTCAATGATCATGCCGTTGAAATCACCGATTTCGGACGGATCATTGATTTGCGTGAGAGCTGTTGGCACGGCAGGCAGGGGATTGTGATGAATCGCGACTCCGGCTATCGTACTGCCTCCAGGGATGGGCTTGGGTTCCGCACCCTTCTCCTCGTCTGCCATACTCAACCGGGGAACCGCGAACTCCGACGCGACTGCCAAGCCTGCCGCACCGGTGGCTGTGCTCAAGAATCCTCGCCGCGTCAAACTCTTGCCACCCGAGTGAAACACCGCGAAGTGCTCATCGGTCTTTCTTTGCAGCAGCCTTTTCCAAGGAGGTACAGGGGGTTTGTTCATGGTTCTTTTTCTCCTTTCAGCAAAACTGTGACGCCATTTCGCCGCGGGGGACCTACGAGGGTAATTAGCGCGGAAGTTTACACTTCTTATAGTCGCAGGTCAACATGATTACTCGAGATTCTCGAGATTACTCGCCGACGCAATGCTCGATGAATCTAAATTGCCCTTGGGATTGGCCAAGTCCCCGATAATGTGGGGTACTCGGACATCTGTGCCGGTCACAGGCCAGAGACAGTCTCGAGGTAGCTTGCACTTCTCGGGTGTCTTAGATTTTTTGTGACCCATGGCCCCATTTCTTTAGCAAGTCATTCATTTTCAGGTGTAAGACATCTTGGCGAAACGATCACACAAATTCGGCGACAAAGTCACCGCCATGACCGACCTTCCCGGCAATCTCGCCCCCCCCATCTACTAGCAGCCCACCGACCAGAGCTTCGAAGGCGCCTTTGCGCTCGCCTCGAGGAAATCCGTAAGCTAAAATCCAAATCGGTGGCTGAATTCTGAGGTGATCTAATGCGTTGCGCCCTTTCGATGATAACTCTCGCTCTGCTTGCAATCCCACTTGAAGCGCAAGACCAACCCACGCGCCCGCCCATCACCGGCATCGCCCACATCCGCCTCTATTCCGCAGATCTTCACAAATCGCTCGTTTTCTACAGCAAAATCCTGGCCCTCCCGCCGCGCAGCGGTGGCTGTACCGGCATGATCGGTCCGTGTTTCATCATCAACGACCACCAACAAATCGGGTTGTCAAAGACGCCTTCTGCCGCTCCTGCAAGTCTCCTTGCCGAGGTCGCCTTTACCACGACTGACGTTGCTGCGATGCGCCGCTATCTGCTCGCACACAACGTCCCAACCGGTGCCATTATCAGGGATTTTAACAGCCTCCAGCATTTCGCGCTTCGCGACCCGGAAGGCAATCCCATCGCCTTCGTGCAGCATCCCGGGTTGCAACTCCTCACCGCGCGCCCGGTGCAAGCCGGCTCCCGCATGATTCATGCTGGCTTCATCGTCAGAGACCGCGCAGTTGAAGATCGCTTTTACAGGGACCTCCTGGGCTTCCGCATGTACTGGCACGGCGGCTTCAAAGACGCGGATAACGACTGGTGGGAAATTCAAGTCCCCGACGGCACCGACTGGATCGAATACATGCTCAACATCCCGGCTAATGCGGACGCCAAAGAGCGCGGCATACAAAATCATTTTTCTCTCGTCGTCCCGGAAATTAAAGCCGCAGTGTCCAAGCTCAAAGCCGACGGTCTCCAGATCACCGACGCCCCCGAAATCGGCCGCGACGGCAAATGGTCCTTCGACATCTACGATCCCGATTTAACTCGCGTCGAACTTATGGAGTTCAAGCCGGTTAAGGAGCCATGCTGCAATCCCTACACCGCTGAGCACCCTAAACCATGACCTGTGGCTGGCGACTTGTTATCTCGCCCACGATTCCCCAGGCTGGATGTCAGAAAGAATTTCTCTGCGACCTCCAATCGCGTGAGGAGTTTTTTTCTCGACATCCTTGTGCTGCGCAATATTCCACATCGACGGATTCCAAGTTGAGGTGAACGCTGTTTATCGTCAAGTGGATTATTTTCGAGTGGCCGTGACTCAGGCAGAGTCCACAATGTGGGAGACGCACGCCGAGAAATCCAGTCGCATCAGTTAGCGATATGTAGACCCGTAACTGAACAATTTTTGGCATTCCTGCCGGAGGAAACCGCCGATGACGGGGATGTGGTGATTACCCTTGCTCAAGACGACCCGGCAGGGGATAAGACAGGCCCGCCACTTGCGGTCTTCCGTACCATGCTTGCGGCCAAAAACGGCAATGTCTTCTTGGGAAACGCCGTACACAACCGCTCCAATTCTAGACCACACGCAGGCACCTGCGCACATGGCACAGGGCTCATGCGTAGAATAGAGGACGAAATCAGGCAGGTAGCGGCCATAGCCGCTCGATACGTATTTGAGCGTTTCCAGCTCTACGTGCTTGATGCTTGATCCCGAAGTTTTCACCCGGTTCCCTGCACTGGCAATGACCACTTCGCGCCCGCTCACAAGTCGAGTGATGACCGCGCCAATGGGATAGTCGCCTCGATCACCGGCGCGCTTCGCCTCTGAGATAGCCAGCTCCATGAACTTCTTTCGTGGTTTGTAGGAAGGAGGAATCATGTCGATAGCTTACATCCATTTGTCGCGAGTTCTTCTCAAGACACGGAAGAACAAATTGAACGGTCCCCGCACAAGATGGCTGACGCCGGGAAGAAACCAGAAAGCGTTCAAGAGCCTCTACGTTGCCTGAGGTTGAGGGATTTTCATAAAGTTTCGCGGGCCGGAGGCCATAAAGGACAGGGGGGATGAGAAGTGGCGTTGCCGGAGAAGTTGTTTGCTCCTAACTAGCACGCGCCGCTGGGGCGGGTGGCAGTTCCGGATTCCTGAGTGGGATGCGTCTGGGTACTTGGCACCATGTAGGATGTCGTTCCCGCCAAGTTCGCGACACATTGCAGTATCACCTGCGGAAGCGCAGGAAGTGTGGAGGGAAGATTCGGAATGGACAGGTCAGGTTTTTTGAAATTCAGCGCGCTAGTAAGATCCCCAACCGCCGCGCGGCGCCAGGCGCTCAAATTGGGCACTTCCGCGCCAAAGCGAGTCTCCAGGAATCGCAAGACGGAAGTGTGATCGAAGAGGTCCGATGACACCAACCCACCTCGACTGAACGGCGAGAGAATCAGAGTGGGGACGCGAAAACCCAGTCCAATCGGGCCGGTTATCGCGGGGCTGCCGATTACGGTGGGGTCCGGTACCGCGGGGGCGGTTACATATTCGCCTGGCGTGCCCGGCGGCGCGGTTAGTGGAGCGACGTGATCAAAAAATCCGCCATTTTCATCGTAGGTAACAAACAAAAGTGTCTTTGCCCACAGTACTGGGTTCGCTGTTAAAGCGCTAAGGATAAGTGAAAGAATGTTCTCACCAAAGAGGGACGGGGAAGGAGGGTGGTCCGAGGTTAGCACCGAGCCCACGAGCCAAGAAACTTGTGGCAAATTGCCGGAGGCCACATCGGCCAGGAAGTCCACTGGAAATTGAGGCCCGAAGGCATTTTGATGCAGCGGTGAAGCCGGATCCTGAAAATTTTTGAAGTAGGAGAGAACATTGTCCGAGAGAATCCCGCCGAGAACCGTCTCATCCGGCGATGAGTAGACCTTCCAGGAAACCCCGCGAGCCTGAAGCTGCTCGGGCATCGTCGTATATGTCAGACGCCCGTAAAAGGCGCTGCGATTTGTGATGATGGTTTGCAAAATGGGTCCGCCGTTTTTTCCATCTGGGTCCAGGGAAGCAGCCATGGTGTAGAGGCGGTTGGGATCGGTGGGGCCCATGGCCGAGCAAAAAAAGTTGTCGCAAATGGTGAAAGCGTCGGCGAGAGCGTAGTAGTACGGAATGTCTGCTCGAGTGTAGTAGCCCATGCTTAATACGGCATCATTGGAATTAATGGGAAGGCGTGAGGTCACAAAACCGTCCATTGCGCCGTTATCCCAGCTCTGATGCTGGGGCACCCAATCGTGGCTGATGTCGTGGGTGCAGGCTGCGTTCGTCGTGGAGGTGTCCAAGTGGAAGGGTAAGAGCGCCCCCACCGGAGAGGTCGTCGTGTTCGCTGGATCAGGCTGCTCGAACGCCAGGCTTTGATCGGAAAATCCACGAACGCCGCGGTAGCTTCCAAAGTAATGATCGAAAGATCGGTTTTCCTGAATCAGGATCACCACGTGTTCGATGTCAGTTAGTTTGGAGCAAACTGAGGGAAGCGGCGGAGAAATGATTGAGCCACTGCCGCATCCGTGCAAACCCAAGGATGCCAGTTCTGTAACGGCTGCTGCAGCACCGAGTTTCAATAATTCTCGGCGATTAGGATTGTACATAGAGTCGTAGTCTTAGATGCCCCTTGCAGAGCAAAGGTAGGACCGCTTAACAAGTCCCGGTTACTCCGGAAACCGGACGTATGCCCGGCCAGCATTCACGCTGGATTCCACATCGACGAGTATGTTGTCTAGGGAGCAAGAATGGTAGAAACGCTTTTCGATATGTCTTGAGGGCTGGCCTCCAGGCGTTGTTTCAATTTCAGCCAGCTCCTGTAGCCGTATTCCCGTGCGACTATGAACTGGGCGTCGGCGAGCCTTGCAAGGAACTTTCCAGCTTCGCAATCTAGCGAATAGTGCCGTCTGAGTGCGGCAGCGTCCCGGCGTCGCAAGTCATGTAGCAGTTCTCTTGCTTCTTTCCTAATATCTTCGAAATTTCGTTGGGAGGGTAGACTACGAGACATTCTGGCACCCCTTTCGTCGCCCCCGTTTCATGCCGGACCAGGCTAAAGAGCCAACTGACCGGTTGGGAGGCCAATGATGAAATTCCGTATGAGCGGACGCTACTGGTCACAAGGTCAGTTTCGGGGCAAGGCTCGCCACCCCTCGTCCGATTAGCGTTAAGCAGGATTTGGCCGCGCTATACTACATCTGGCCTTCTAAACCGAGACGTAGAAAGCTGACGGGACAGGGGTGTCTATCATGAGCAAGTCACTGCAAAACATGACCTTAGCCCTTCTTCTGCTAGCTACACTCCTCTGCTCGTGGGCGAAAACTCCCCCTCAAAACCTCGCTAAGCCTGCCAGTTCTAGAAAACACGCCGCCATATTGATCTTCGACGGCGTACAGATCATCGATTACGCGGGGCCATGGGAAATCCTCGATTCGGAATTCGATGTATTCACAGTCTCGGAGAAGATGGATCCCATAACGACATCGGCGGGTATGAGCGTCAACCCGGGCTATACCTTCGAGAATTCTCCCAGGGCGGAAATACTGGTCGTGCCGGGAGGTGGCAGCAGCCGCGCGGGTAAGCCGGGCGTCGGAAGCCAAATGGCCAACCCGAAGGCACTTCGTTGGGTGCAGGAAGAAGCCAGGGATGCACACTATGTAATGTCTGTGTGCAATGGCGCCTTTATATTGGCACAAGCTGGACTCCTCGATGGGCAAACCGCGACCACAACAGCAGGATTCATTGACATGCTGAAGACAGTGGCGCCACGAACAAAAGTCGTGGCAGACCAACGGTTCGTGGATAACGGTAAGATTATCACCACGGCCGGGCTATCGTCCGGCATCGATGGCGCGCTGCACATTATCGATCGAGTGTTTGGGAGGGGAGAGTCACAGTTCGTGGCCGTAAACACGGAATACAACTGGGACCCCAGCGGCCAGTTCGTTCGGGCACAGCTTGGAGATATGCCCATGTTGAATACATTCGTGCAACTGAGGTTCCAACTCCATGCCCGGCCGCTGCGATACGACACCTCCCGTCAGTTTTGGCACAGTGAGTGGTCGGTTGAAACTAAGCAGTCCGTTCATGATGTCATGGCCGCGCTCAATGATACCGTAGCAAATCGGGATCACTGGAGCCGAGTTAACTCGGGGAGCGACGGCGAAAGCTCGAGCCAATGGGTAATTTCGAGCGGCACGTGGGGTAATTGGAAAGCATGCGTTCATACCGAAGCCGCGTCCAGCGGCGACGGTCAATTGAAAGTCATCATAAGTGTGGACCGGACCTGAACGATCGGGTGTCACGACATCAACAAGAAAGTCCTCGAATCCGCCAAATACGTAGCCAGCCGTTCTGTGGCGCTTGCGAGAACGAGGCTCTGGACCGGGACCTCGAAACTTGTTGTTTTTGGCGCGCTTTTCTCTCTCGAGGACCACATAACAAGCCGGGTAGAGGATCAGTTTCTGACTAGCGACAATTCCCCCGACCACCTGAACTTTAGTACTCCCTAGACCCCACGCCTGTACTATCGACGCTTTTTTGCCTAGAGCCGATACTCGCGGCACGTACAAACTCAATGCAAGAGGGCCTTGTCCCCCTCGTGGCCCTTCCGATTCGTTTGGGAGCTCAGCTCATGTCTGGCATCCATGAAACAAAGCGCACCTCCAACAGCAGCGTCCTCAAAACGACCACTTGGGGCGCGGTCATTGCGCTCTCTGCCACCATCGCGGTGGCGGGGCTCGTTGGATACAACCGTTGGTCAAGTTCTGGCAACATTGCCGATTCGACCCCCAGTATTGCGCAGAGAGAGTTGTCGGCGTCCGCTCAGCCGACCCCGACCCCCAAAGATAGATCTTGGTTTGGACATCCGTCTGCCAGAGCCCTGCCGCTCCAAGGCAAAGCGTTGCCGACGCAAACCGGAGTGGCGCAAGCCTCCGTTGCGAAGGCTGCCATCGCGGAGAGCCCGATCCGCTCGAATCAGGCTGACTTTAGCCACTCGAGAGCGTCGAGCCATGACATCGAAGCCGCTTCTGCCAGTGCGAGCCCCGACGACGACGAGTCTGTAGTAGCCGCAAAGCTCGCCCCGGACCTAAAGGGAGTCGACCCCGACGCCGCAATAGACGTTATCGTCCAGTTCAAGAATGACGCGACGGACCTGACGGCAGACGGCGCAACTGCAAAAAGCGATCTGCCCCTGATCCACGCTCAGTTGGTAAACGCCAAGGGTAGCAGCCTGAGCAGCTTGGCCTCACACTCCGGCGTGGCGTACATCTCCCCGGATCGCCCTGTAACAGGCACTCTCGATCACGCAGTCACGGCGGTAAACGGGGATGTGGCCTACGCCAGCGGCTGGAATGGCACGGGCATTGGAATCGCCGTCATTGACAGTGGTGTCAGCAGTTCTTATGACCTAAATACCGACAGTAATCAGTCGTCGCGCGTCGTTTATAGTCAGAGCTTTGTGTCCGGCGATTCCTCGACCAGCGACGCGTTTGGTCACGGAACGCACATTTCCGGAATCATCGCGGGGAACGCCTTCGCTTCCGCGACCTCATACTATCCGGGCGTCTACCGTGGCATCGCCCCAGAAGCAAAAATCATCAATCTTCGCGCGCTGGATTCCAATGGTGCCGGCACAGATAGCTCCGTGATCTCGGCCATCCAGCAGGCGATCAATCTCAAGAATACCTACAACATTCGAGTCCTTAACCTGTCCCTAGCACGCGGCGTGTATGAAAGCTATACGCTTGATCCGCTCTGTCAGGCTGTGGAATCCGCATGGCAAGCGGGCATCGTGGTGGTAGCTGCAGCCGGCAACATGGGTCAATACAACGGTGCCGGCACAAACGGTTATGCAACCATCGGCGCGCCGGGTAACGATCCGTACGTCATAACGGTTGGTGCGACCAACACGCACGGTACGGGTTCACAAGCATCGCAGACGATGACAAGCTACAGCTCCAAGGGTCCGACATCGTTCGATCATATCGTCAAGCCCGACCTCGTCGCCCCAGGCAATCAAGTGGTCTCACGCATGTCCTCTGAGGGCAACGGGCTAGTGGCGTCGTACCCCGATCTGGCCGTCTATCCGTGCAACTCTTCGCGAACCAGCTGTGGAGCAACATACGGCACTGCTCGGTACATGCGCCTCAGCGGCACCAGCATGGCGACGCCGGTGGTCAGCGGCATCGCGGCTCTCCTGCTGCAGAAGACACCCTCACTCACGCCCGATCAGGTGAAGGCTCGATTGATGAAAACCGCCTGGAAGGGGTTTTCTTCTTCTGCGACCGCCACGGACCTTGCCACAGGCATCGTTTACACGATCGAGCAGGATCTCTTTGCGGTGGGCGCTGGCGCAGTGGACGCTTCGGCTGCCCTGGCCAATACGGATCTCGCTCCCTCAAGCGTGGGCTCAGCGAAGTCCCCTAAAGTCATGTATGACTCGTCGACGCACATGGTCTCGATCGTGAGCGATTCCTCAGTGGTTTGGGGTAACTCTGTGGTCTGGGGCGACTCCGTCGTTTGGGGCAACTCCGTCGTTTGGGGCAATTCTGTAGTTTGGGGCAACTCTGTGGTCTGGGGCGACTCCGTCATTTGGGGTAACTCCGTCGTTTGGGGTAACACCGTTGTATGGGGCAACTCGGTGGGCAGGGGCCGCCAAAAGGGCGGTATGGGAGATAAATACTAGGCAAGCATAGGGGGAAGCGGAAGATGCCAGGCCTTGCCAAAGCCTACATCGCAATGATCGCCGCACTTGCCACGGCCGTACTTGTTGTCGTGGCCTCTCGATGGAATCCGGCAAACCTTGGTCACTTCGTATTGTTTTTTGCACTAGCGTTGCTGGCTTCTGCAATGAAGATTCGCCTTCCGGGCTTTAGGGCGACAATATCCGCGAACTCTGTCTTCATTCTGATCGGCATCGCCTTATTCAGTTTTGGCGAGACCGTGCTAATTGGTCTTGGCGGCGCGCTCGTCCAGTCCCTTTGGAAAACGCAGCAGCGGCCCAAGCTAGTGCAGGTGCTTTTCAATGGAGCATGCCTGGCGGTCTGCAGCGCCGCGGCATTTTGGGTTTCGCACAGTGCCCTGGCAATGCTCGACTTGAGTTCTCTTACCGCCATGATGGTCCTGGGAGCCTGTGTTTATCTGGTACTGAACACGGGGCTTGTCTCGCTGGTCATTTCTTTGGCCGAGGGGCAAGCGCTGAAGGATATCTGGCCCCAATGCTATGAATGGACTTTCCCCTACTTCCTCGTGGGCGCGGCCGTGGCGGGTGTTGCCAGCACCGCGAGCCACGCCAGCAATCCAGGCGTAGCGTTGCTGGCGGTGCTGGCGATGTATTTTGTCTACCTCTACTACCGGATGCACATCTTTCGCGTCGTGCTCGACAACATTTCCAACGTGAGCCGGGAGAGCGAAGCCTTCATCGCTCGTTCATCTCAAGGCCAGTAGTAGTAGTGTCCCAACGTTTTGCCTCTTGCCTTCCATAAATCTCCATAAATCATTGATGAAGAACGCGTAAGCGACAAATCTCCTGGTCTCGATTTGAAAGGTGAATGCCGATTCTGCCACCCTCGGAACCATGCTGGGTCATCTGAAAGCCAGTTCCTCGCCCTCGGAAGCCTTCTCAATTTAGTGGAGAAAGGTTTGTCTTGGCTTGGTGAATGGGCTAGTGCAGGGTGGTCATGCGCAAAGTAGTGGTGGGGCGATCGACCACCAATTCCCGGTGTTCGCGGCGGAAGGTTTCGGCGACGTGGCAGTTCCAGCAGACGGGCCAGTGGGTGCTGAGAACTTCCTGGAGGTTCTCGGCAGGAATGTCGTTCCACTGGATGGTTTTGCGTTCGGCATCAACCAAAGCGGGCGGATGATCGTGCCAGTGGATGGCGCCGAAGGGTTTGTGGCAGTAGACACAATTCTGACCTTGATACCACCGGTTGATGATGGTCCAGATGAGGCAGGCCTTGGGCGATTCCTCGATTTGCCCCAGGCACTCTTGTCCGCAGCTTTGCATTTCGGGCCAACGAGAGCAATTGCTCAACTTCAGGTGCTCGTTGCCGAAGGATGCCCCACAAGCGGCCTTCCCTGCGGCCACCCGGACAGCCGCGGCTTTGTGATTTTCCGGACAGGAGATGATGCGTTCGCCACGGAACTTCAGGTACGTGTGCAGAGCGCGACGCAGACCTACGAAAACAAAGACAGCGGCGGCGGTCGCTACCATTATCAGGATGAATTCCATGGGCGGTTCCTTTCGGGCGCCATTCCTGGAACGACCGGAGCCCTGGTTTGAAACAGCGCCGTTCTAAGCGACCCGAGAAAGCGATTGGCGGTGGAAAGGTGGTTTCCTGAGCGCGAATGGTGATGCTTCTCTGGGCCGCATCCAAGTCTTATTGCACCGGTGGTCATCGGTTGGCTGTGCCCAGGCTCACGTTAGTACGTGACGGTGGTCACCTAACTGGATGACGTGTGAGGATGGACACCAGTATTGGCTGGGACGGGGGTGGAGCAATTGGCGTGAAGATTTCTTTTGAGATGAAAAATGAGTAGAGTAGCGTTTCGCGCGGAGGTCACTGTAGAAGCTGGGTGGAGTTGAGGAGACGATGAAAACAATCAAAGGCCCGGGAATTTTTTTGGCGCAGTTTGCAGGGGATGCGGCGCCCTTCAATAGTTTGAAGAGTATTGCGGGTTGGGCGGCGAAGCTGGGATATAAAGGGGTGCAAATTCCTTCCTGGGATGGGCGGCTGTTTGATTTGAAGCGCGCGGCGGAGAGCAAGGCTTATTGCGAGGAGATTCGCGGCGTGGTGGCGGGGTTCGGATTGGATATTACGGAGCTTTCGACGCATCTGCAGGGGCAATTGGTGGCGGTGCATCCGGCTTATGACCTGGCGTTTGATGGATTTGCGCCGGAGCCGATGCGGGGCAAGCCAAAGGCGAGGCAGGCTTGGGCGGTCGAGCAATTGTTGATGGCGGCAAAGGCTTCGGCGAATCTGGGGCTTACGGCGCATGTGACGTTTTCTGGGGCGCTGGCTTGGCCGTATTTCTATCCGTGGCCGCAGAGGCCCGTAGGGTTGGTGGAAACGGCGTTTGACGAGTTGGCGGCGCGGTGGCGGCCGATTCTAGAGGCTTTTGATCAAGCGGGAGTGGATCTTTGCTACGAGATTCATCCGGGGGAAGATTTGCACGATGGGGTTACCTTTGAAATGTTTCTGGAGCGCGTAGGGAAACACCGGCGCTGCAACATGCTTTACGATCCGAGCCATTTCGTGCTGCAGCAGCTGGATTACCTGGAGTTCATCGATTTGTATCATGAGCGGATCAAGATGTTTCATGTGAAGGATGCGGAGTTTCGTCCTACGGGACGGCAGGGTGTTTATGGGGGATATCAGGCTTGGGCAAACCGGGCGGGAAGATTCCGGTCGCCGGGAGACGGACAAGTGGATTTCGGGGCGATTTTTTCCAAGCTGACACAATGTGATTTTCCGGGATGGGCAGTTCTGGAGTGGGAATGCTGCATCAAGAACAGCGAGCAAGGAGCGGCGGAAGGGGCGCCGTTTATTCAGAGGCATATCATTCAGGCGGTGAACAGCACGTTTGATGATTTTGCGGGGTCAGGGGCGGATCAGGCGGCGAATCGGAGGATGCTGGGATTGGGGTAGCGACACCGAGAAAAAGAATTTACACAGAGTTCGCGGAGACGCAGACAAGCGCACTACTCTGGGCATCTGCCGGACGCGTCTCTAAATTGAAAAGGGGCGAGAGGGATGACGGCGAATCTGAAAGCGAATGATGGAACAAAGCGGCGGCTGCG
>Ga0307475_10002161_pt1 | contig 11820 bp, 9 predicted proteins | sample atmos_gasesECM1C_FD_203317 | JGI IMG/M metagenome (GOLD analysis project Ga0307475, IMG submission 203317) | Hardwood forest soil microbial communities from Morgan-Monroe State Forest, Indiana, United States - atmos_gasesECM1C_515 | ecosystem: Environmental > Terrestrial > Soil > Temperate...
AATGCGGCGATCGGCGAGGAGGTCCATGAGTGCGGGGTCATTGATCGCGGCGATGCCGTGACCAATCCTTTCGACGCCGAGAAGCTCGACAGCCTCTCGAATCTTTTCGGGGCCGCCAATTTCGCCGGCGTGGATCAGCCGGTGCAGGCCCAGAGTTGCGGCTTGATCGTATACCGATCGCAATTCCCTCGTGGACACGCTCAGCTCATCGCCGCCGATGCCAAAGGCGACGATGGATTGCGATGCGCACTGCTTCGCTGTTTCCAGAACGCGGCTCGCCGCTTCGGCTCCGAATTGACGCACAGCGTCGAAAATCCAGTTCATGCGGAGACTGCGGTTCGCGAACGGCTCGGCGGCCGCCAGGATTGCGTCGAAGTTACGCTCCGGGCGCTGCTTGCGCAAAAGCATCACGCCAATCGAAATCGTCACCTCGGCATACATCACGCGCTGCGATAGAAGATACTCCGCGAGGTCGCGGGTGATGAGCGCGTAGTCCTGGGGGTCACGCAAGAAGGAGGTGACCCACTTGAACGTCTCCAGAAATTCCGAAAAAGTCGGATACGCGTAGCGGTGACGCACTTCCTGTTCGGTGACCGCGACGCCGTGCCGCGCGGCCAGCATGCGGACGGTGCCGGGCTGAATAGAGCCTTCCAGGTGAAGGTGCAACTCCGCTTTGCGTAGTGAGGCGACGCTTTCGGGGAGCATGGTGGGCGGAGACGACACTAGTGCGGCAAAGCAGGCTTGCCGGCATTGGTCCAGGCGGTGAGCCAGTAAGAGCCGACATCGGTGGCGGCATCGGACAACTGGCGGATCAGCGTGCCCGCTGAAAGATTGTAGAAGCGATCGAAGTATTCATCGTTGTAGGATTTGCTCTCCAAACGAGCGTTGCGATCCGCGAGCTGAATCACCTCGAGCCAGCTATGCCCGTTAAGGCAGGCGTCAAAAGCGTGGTCGGTGGGATCGCTGATAAAGGCGGCGTCATTCGGACGCATTGGGAAAAAGGACGAGAAGCGGTCGATAAGCGTCGTTCCAAATCGCTCATTGATCCCGGTTTGGTTTGTCAGGTGACCGTCAAAATTTTCCGTGCAGTTGAACGGGTCGTGCGCCTCCGCGACGTAAAAGGCGAGAATTGCGGCGTCGAGCCTGGCTTCGTCCCAACGGCCAAGCTTCATGGCTTCGGTGAGTTTCTGGCTGTATACGCCAATCTCCCAGGGAAGCAAGCCAGTGGAATCGATCTTCGACTTGCCGAATTTGCTCACCGCGGCTTTATAGCTGCGCGGCAAAGCTTCAAAAGGGAAGCGCCCGTACTTGTCCAGGCGGATGAAGTGGTTGCGCCGATCGGCGGGATTTTTCGCCTCGGTGTCCAGCGGGTCGGTAACGTGCTGCACGAAGAAGGAGCGATTGTTCTCGAAGTACGCGCGCAGGTCGGCGGGCAGCGTCTCGACGGCTTGATTGACGACAACCCTTTGGCCGTTGCCGCCCCAAGCGCCAGCGACGGTCGGAAACAACGCGAGACTCACTGTGATTGCAACGCTAGCGTTGAGATACTTGCGGAGTGGATTGAGGAACATGCGCCCCATTTCAAAATGCTCTAAGCCGCATTGGCGGCGCGCAGCGTGCTGCGCCTCCGTCCATAGTTGTAGTAAATCACGAGTCCGATTGCCATCCACAAGAAGAATCGGATCCAGTTCGTGATGGGCAGGCCCGCCATCAAAAGCAGACAGGTGACGATCGTAACGATGGGGGCAAGCGGGCCGCCCGGAGCGCGGAAGGCGCGCGGACGGTCAGGCTCGCGGTAGCGAAGGATCAACACACCCGCGGCAACCAGAGCGAAGGCGAAAAGCGTTCCGATGTTGGAAAGGTCAGCGAGGGTCCCGATGTCGAGAAGGCCGGCGGGAATGCCTACCACGAAGCCGGCCATCCACGTGGAAAAATCTGGTGTGCAGAAGCGCGGGTGGACGCGGCTGAAGATGCGGGGTAGCAAGCCGTCGCGGGACATGGCGAACCATACGCGCGCCTGGCCAAGCTGGAAGACGAGCAGCGAAGAAATCATACCCATGAGGGCGCCGATTAAGACGATAAGGCGAACGCCGGTGAAATGAAGCTTCTTCAAAGTATTGATTACGGGAGCAGCATCGTCCACCAGCGTCTGCCACGGCACGAGTCCGGTCAAAACCACGACCACGCCGACATAGAGAACCGTACAGACAACCAAGGTGGCGATGATGCCAATAGGAACGTCGCGCTGCGGATTCTTGCATTCCTCGGCGGCCGTGGAAACGGAATCGAAGCCAATGTAAGTGAAAAAAACGATCGAGCCGCCAGTAAGAATTCCCGGCCACCCGTTGGGAGCGAACGGATGCCAGTTGGCAGGGTGAATGAAGCGTGATGCGAAGGTGATGAACACGAGGATAGCGACGATTTTCAGCAGCACCATCACATTATTGGTCTCGGCCGACTCGCGGATTCCCCGGACGAGGATCACTGTCAGCAACATTACGATGATAAACGCCGGCCAATTGAAGCCCAGGTGCCAGCCCGGGGGATAAAGCATGTTCCCCTGCAAGTCGGAGAGGCCGCCCGGAAGGTAGGCGGGAGTAATCCAGCGCAGGCTCGGGTGGATACCGAACCAATCCAGCAAACCAACTATGTGCGCTGAGAACCCTACGCTGACGGCCATATTGCTGACTGCGTACTCGAGAATCAGATCCCAGCCGATGATCCAGGCGATGAGCTCGCCCATGGTGGCGTAGGTGTAAGTGTAAGCGCTGCCAGCAATCGGGATCATAGCGGCGAGTTCCGCGTAGCAGACCGATGCGAAGCCACACACAATCGCCACCAGGACGAAGGACAATGCGATGGATGGTCCGGCGCCGGGACGTCCGAAGGAAGCGGAATGGTAAATCAAATATTCCAGCAGGGGCGCGTTGAGAATGGATTTTACTTGGAGTTTTTGACCGGCGATCGCCGTGCCGACAATGGTGAAAATTCCCGAGCCAATCACGGCGCCGATTCCAAGAGATGTGAGGCTCAACCACCCCAACGACTTCTTTAATCGAACCTCAGCGTTCTCGGAATCTGACAGCAACTGGTCGATGCCCTTGCAGCGGAAGAGGGATGATGCCACTCGTACTCTCCGATCGCATCCGCGTGCGCTAAGGCTGGACTGCCGGATACGCTGTGTCAGACAGGATTGCGAGCCTCAATGTACCTTGAGAGGCGCAGCGGCGCAACACTGGTTGCTCCGCGCTACATCTGTTCCAGTTGCGCGTAGCGCTCGACGAATTTTTTTGTGCCTCGCCCGGGGAAACTGACGGAAAGGCGGCGGTCCTCGTCGTCGCCTTCGACGCCAACAATGGTTCCTACGCCGAAATTCGGGTGGCGAACCTTCTGGCCCAGCAGCGGGTTCGCGTTGGCGCCGCGTCTTGCGGGAGGCCGCGCGTACGAACTCGACCCGGCGGACCGGCGTGGCGCGGACGGCGGAACAGACTGGCCTCGCACGCGACGAAGGAATTCTTCGGGTGAGTACGAATATTCCGGATCGGGCTCATAGCGCCGCGTTTGACCGATCTCAGCCATTGAGCCACGCACCGTCTCCACCAGCTCGCTCGGAATTTCGGCAAGGAACCGCGACGGCAGGGAAGCCCGGAGTTGTTGCTCATTGCCAAAGATGCGGCGATACACGGCCCGCGTCAGGGTAAGCGATTTGCGTGCGCGCGTCATTCCGACGTACACGAGCCGCCGCTCCTCCTCAATGCCCTTTTCTTCGTTCAGCGCGCGGCTGTGCGGGGAGATGCCTTCTTCCATTCCGGTTAAGAACACATGGTCGAATTCGAGGCCCTTGGTGCTGTGCAGGGTGATCAACGTCACGCCGGGTTTGCCTTCAAACGAATCCGCGTCGCTGACCAGGGCCGCGGCGTCCAGGAAGTCGGTAAACGATTCTCCGTTTTCTATTCCTTCGGCGGCGGCGCGAACAAGTTCTTCGAGATTTTCGATCCGGGCAACGTCGTCGGGCGTATTGCGGTCGCGCAACATATCCATGTAGCCGGTTTCGTCGAGAACGGCGCGCAAAAAGGCAGGAGCCTCGCTCGTCGCAAGCGCTTCTTGCAGCTTGGCGATGAGCTCCTGGAACGCACGCAGAGGAGCGACTGCGCGGCCTCCCGCCGCTCCGGAAACAAATTTGTCGATCGCTGCCCACAAACTGGAACCGCCGGACCGTGCTGCGGCTTGCAGCGCATCCATCGTGGTTTTGCCGATGCCCCGCGGCGGCACATTCAACACGCGCAGGAGCGAGACGTCATCTTCCGGGTGCATTGCCAGGCGAACATAAGCCAGCGCGTCCTTCACCTCCGCGCGATTGTAAAAGCTGAAACCACCCACGAGCTTGTAGCGCAGCCCTCGCCGGCGGAATACCTCTTCAAACGCGCGCGATTGAAAATTTGTGCGGTATTCCACGGCGCAGGTTTGCGAAGAGTCTTCACTGAGAATGCGCTCGAGCTCACCGGCGACAAATTCCGCCTCCGCGTGCGCGTCCCGGCCCTCAAAATAATTCAAGTTCGATCCCGAGCCATTGTGCGCGCTCAGCGACTTGCCTAGTCGTTCGGGGTTGTTGGCCACTACCGCGCCGGCAGCGTCGAGGATTTGCTGCGTGGAGCGGTAATTGCGCTCGAGCTTGATGACCAGGGCGGAAGGGAAGTCCCGCGAAAAACTCATCAGGATGGACACATCCGCTCCGCGCCACCGATAGATGGATTGGTCTTCATCGCCCACAACACAGACGTTTTGTTTCGGGCCGGTAAGCAAGCGCAGCAGTTCGTATTGCACGCGGTTGGTGTCCTGGTACTCGTCCACGTGAATGTATTGGAAACGCGATTGCCACTTTTCACGAACCGCAGTCGATTCCCGCAGCAGCTTGACGGTGCGAATCAGAAGATCGTCAAAATCGAGAGCATTGCTTTGGCCCAGCAGTTTCTCGTAAGCGGCGTAAATATCTGCGACGCGCCGGCCATCCTTGTCAACGGCCTCACTGCGCATCTTCTCCGCGCTCTGCCCATGATTCTTGGCGTAGCTGATGCGGCTTAGAACAATTCGCGGAGTGAGCGTGTCGTCGTCAATCTCGAGATTCGCCATGACCAGCTTTACCGCCGCGGTTTGGTCATCATCGTCATAAATGGCAAAATCGCGAGGCAGGCCAGCATTGGCGGCTTCGCGCCGAAGCAGGCGCGCGCACAGCGAGTGAAATGTGGATAGCCACGGCTGTGCGGGCGGCACGCCGGCACGGAGCAGCAGATCCGAAACGCGGTTGCGCATTTCTTCCGCGGCTTTGTTCGTGAAGGTGACCGCAAGAATCGCTTCCGCCGGCACGCCGCTGGCGATGAGCTGCGCCATCCGAAAAGTGATAGCGCGGGTCTTGCCCGTTCCGGCGCCGGCCAGAATGAGCACCGGACCTTCTGTTGTTTCCGCTGCTGCGCGCTGTTCCGGATTCAGTTCGTTAAGAAGAGTTAGCATTGGTCCCGAGGTGGGAGAATTTCCTGCACAGTCATGGTAGCCGAGGGGAGCAAAGCGCGCAAACTGGCGCTAGCGAACCGCCTTAGGATAAGTCCGGCCTCGAAAAGCAAATCTCCGCCAGTTCCGCTTTTATTGACTTCCGCCCTGACTCAGATCGATATCGAAGTACGTTAGCGCGCGGTTTCCACGCATCAGCACCAACTCGGGAACGTAAAGGTGCGCGGTGTCGAGCAGATCAAACTGGCTCTGGAGGTCAAAGTACAGCAGCCCTTGCACCGTACTGTGCGGCGCGATGACTCCCGTTGGAACGCTGGCCTCCTGGGCCTCCCGCTGCAATTCATCCGCATTCTTGTCCTTGCCGCCCTGAGGAAGCGGTACGGGAAGAGGCAGCTTCTTGCGCGTAGCGGTTGGGTCCTTGCCTCCAGGTTTCAGCACGGCCTGCACCAATTCTTCCGGGCTAAGAGAGGGAAGCTCCTGGGTGTTCTCGGCATCAAGATGCACGGTCAGGCGAATGCGCGACAAATTGACCTTAACGCTGTCATCGGAATCGTTGCGAAACGATACTTGCACCGCCAAAATTCCCGCGGCATATGGCGACTTCTTCGGAAACTTCTCCTTGTACTTCGCTGCGTCGGTCCACGGCGTGGCGGAGATCGTCAACCCTTCGTGCGATTCCAGCGCGGCCGTTCGCAATGGCGACTGCTGTGCGCTTGCGAAGGATCCGAGTAAACCAGCCGCGGCCAAGGGAATTCTGAGAGCAGCCCCACGCATGAGGTTATAATAGACTTTTCTCATCTCGACGCCTTCGATTCCTGGGGGACATGCAGGGTTGCTCTGCGCCTCGCATGAGTTGCGCGGCGGCAGCGATAAGCGACGGGAGCCACGCTTAGTGTATTTTATCTATAGTTTTTTGATGGGGGCGGCAGCGCTGTTGCTTTTGCCGTATTGGCTGGTCAGGGGCCTACGCGAGGGAAAGTACCTAGCCAATTTGCGCGAGCGGCTAGGCCTGTCCACTGCCGCGCTCGACAAATTGCCGGCCGACCGAGCTGGCGCGATCTGGATTCATGCTGTGTCCGTCGGTGAGCTTCTTTCCAGCATCGCCCTCGCGAAGCACTTGAAGGAAGCCTATCCTGGCCGCCCCCTTGTGGTTTCTACCACCACGATCACTGGGCAATCGCTGGCTCGCGAACGAATGCCCTTTGCCGACGCGATCTTCTACTTCCCGCTCGACTGGACCTTTTGCGTGCGCCGCGTGCTGCTCGCCGCGCGGCCGTCGCTTGTCGTTATCTTGGAAACCGAAATCTGGCCCAACTTTCTGCGTGAGGCGCGCCGGCAAGATATCCCCGTGCTCTTCGTTGGCGGCAGAATCTCGGACCGTTCGTTCGCCGGTTACCAGCGCTATCTCTCCAAATTCGGTTTTTTCCTTCGTCCGTTTCTGCGACGTGCGTTCGGGAACGCAAGCGCATTTCTGATGCAAAGTGAGAAAGACGCGGAGCGAATTCGCGCTCTGGGCGCACCCGCCGAACGCGTCTCGGTCAGCGGCAACCTCAAGTACGACATGGAGCTTCCCGCCGCCACGCCCCTTTCAAGCTGGCTCGAAGCGGAAGCGCGGCGGCAAGGCCGTTCGCCGATCGTAGTCGCCGGCAGCGTGGTGGCCGCCGAAGAGCCACTCGCGTTGATTGCCTTCGGCGTCTTGCAGGGCGAGCACCCCAAGGCCCTTTTGGTTCTGGCACCGCGCAAGCCGGAACGCTTTGAAGCTGCCGCGGAGTTCATTCACGAATCGCGCCGCAAATTCATACGCCGTTCCCAGCTTGCCCTTTCCGGCCACGCGCAAGAAACGACGGTCGGCAACAATGGTTCAATCCCTCGCGATGTGACCGTGATTCTCCTGGACACCATTGGCGAACTTGCGTCGCTCTACCGCCTGGCTGACGGCGCGTTCGTCGGTGGTTCTCTGGTGCCGTCCGGCGGGCACAATATTCTCGAACCCGCGGCGTTCGGTAAAATTGCGGTGTTTGGACCTTCCATGGAGAATTTTGCGGAAATTGCTGCTCGCTTCGTCACTGCGGACGCTGCCATCCAGGTGGAGAGTCCCGAAGACGCGGGCGTAGCCTGGATCGAACTGCTGCGCAATCCGGAGCGCCGTCTGCGAATGGGTGAGAACGCGAAGCACTTGGTCGATAGCAGCCGGGGCGCCACCGACCGCGCCCTCGCTGAAATCTCCAAATTCCTAGGCGGCCCATCCCGATGAACCTGCCGCCGCTCCTTCGCGTTTTGCTCTGGCCGCTTTCTCAGATATACGGAGCGTACGTTCGCGGTCGCCGCGCCCTATATTCTCGCGGATGGCTGAAGCCGAGGCGCCTTAGAGCCACAGTAATCAGCGTCGGAAATTTGACCGTCGGCGGAACCGGCAAGACTCCCATGGTCCTGTGGCTCGCCGAAAAATTCCTGGCCGAGCGGAAAAGAGTCGCGATTCTCACCCGTGGCTACCGAGGCTCTCAGGGCAGCAGCGACGAAATTGAGCTGCTAAGGCAAAGGCTTGGTGGCAAAGCTCTATTCGGTGTTGGTCCTGATCGATTTGCCGCCGGTAGTCAACTTCTATCCGATAATGCAGTCGATGTTTTCCTACTGGATGATGGCTTCCAGCATCTGCAGCTCGCTCGGGATCTGGACATTGTGATGCTGGACGGTTCACGCAAACTAAAGAACGAGTGGTTGCTCCCGGCTGGCTCGCTGCGTGAGCCCCTTGCCGCCTGCCGCCGGGCTGATATCTTGGTGGTTTCGCGAAAATTTGAGAAACCCATTATTGATGCTGGGGATGCTCACGCGTTCTCCATATTTTATGCGCAGACCAGACTACTTGGCTTTCGCCAGTTTGGGTCCGAACCAGACAAGAAATATCTCAGTGAAATAGGCCCCGGTCCTTTCCTCGCCTTCTGCGGTATTGGCAATCCTGGCGCGTTTTTTGACGATCTAAGCCGCTGGCATGTGCCTGTCGCGGAGAAAACGTCCTTCTCCGATCATCACAAATATTCGCCAGGGGAGTTAGAACGCCTTCAGTCGCGTGCCGAGGCCTGTCGCGCAGTGGCCTTGGTAACCACGGAGAAAGACGCCGAGAATCTTCCCGATGCGAACCTTCGTTTGCCAATCTGGATTGCCGTGATCGATCTCGTTTTTACCGCTGAAAGCGAACTGCTCGCTGCGATTGACCGTAAACTTGCGGCCCGCGGAGCGGCCGCATGAAGATTCTGATTCGTGCCACAAACTGGGTTGGCGACTCCATCATGGCACTGCCCGCTTTGCGGGCCGCTCGTCGCCGCTTTTCCGACGCCAGGATTTCCGTTCTTGCCCGGCCTTATGTTGCGGACATTTATCGCGGCCAGAACATCTGCGACGAACTGATTTCCTACGATCACAAAGGCGCGCACGCAGGCCTGAGCGGCCGCGAGCGCCTAGCACAAGAGTTGCGAAAGCAAAAGTACGACGTCGCATTGCTGCTTCAGAACGCCTTTGATGCTGCCTGGCTCGCTTGGCGTGCGGGGATTCCCGAACGCGTCGGCTACGCACGCGACGGACGCAGCCTTTTGCTGACCAAGAAGATTCCCGTTCCGAAGCGCGGCGAAATACCGGCGCACGAACAGTTTTATTATCTTGAACTCTTGCGCCGCGCCGGCTGGATCGATTCGCTGCCCGGTGAATCCTTCGTAACCCTCGCCGTTTCCGACGAACACCGCCGCCAAGCGGAAGGAACTTTGTCATCCTTGGGCGTTCGCCAAAATGCGGCGCGAATTGCCGTAGGTGCCGGAGCCTCTTACGGTTCCGCGAAATGCTGGCCGCCTGAGCGCTTCGCTGATTTCGTAAACCGCTTCCGCCTTCACACGGACGCGGACGTGATTCTCTTTGGCACAGCAGCCGAGCAGAAAGTGTCCGAAGCGATCGCTGCGGGAATAAACGGCTCGTCCTTTAGTTTGGTTGGCAACACCGCTATCGCCGCTCTCCCCGCGCTCCTCTCGCGCTGCCACCTATTCGTTGGTAACGATTCTGGTGCCATGCATGTTGCCGCGGCGGTCGGCTTGCCGGTTGTCGCTATCTTTGGTCCCACGGATCCTCACGGGACTGCACCGATCACTCCGCGCTGCGCTGTGGTGCAAGAAAAACCGTATTGCAGCCCCTGTTTCTTGCGGTGCTGCCCGATCGACCATCGTTGCATGACCAGGGTGCGGCCGGAAGCGGTCGAAGCAGCGGCGCGAGGCTGGCTACGTTCTGCGGAGGTGGCGTCTGGCTGAAGCCGCATCTCTGCGTCCGGCCGTCTTCCTCGATCGCGACGGAACTATCGCCGAAGAAGTCGGTTACTTGAATCACGTCAGCCGTTTTCGTATCTTTCCCTTTGTCGCGGCGGCCATCCGGCGGCTGAACGAAGCAAAATATCCGGCCATCGTAATCACCAATCAATCCGGCGTCGGCCGTGGATATTTTCCGGACTCGCTGGTCCACGCGGTTCACGAATTGATGACAACGCAACTCGCCAAAGAGGGAGCGCATATCGACGCGCTGTACTATTGTCCGCACAAAGGTGACGATGCCTGCGCGTGCCGCAAGCCAAAGCCCGGAATGCTTGCGCGCGCCGCCCGCGAGCACGACCTGGATTTGCGTCGCTCCTTTGTGGTCGGCGATCGCTACGGCGATATCCAGTTGGCTCATCGCGTCGGAGCGCGCGCCATCATGGTGCGCACCGGCTACGGAGAAGGCGAAATTCAGTGGCACTCCGCCCAGTGGGCGGCGCCGCCGGATTTCATCGCCGAGAATCTCGCTGACGCCGCGGATTGGATCTTGAGACAGCCGAAATGACTCGGAAGCTTGCGCAAACGCCGTCGAATTCCGTGGACCTGCTCGCCCTGGCGGAGTGTCTCGAAAAGTTTCCCTCGAAAACAGTGGTGCTGCTCGGCGATTTTGTTGCCGACGAATTTCAATTCGGAGATATTTCCCGTGTCTCGCGCGAGGCGCCAGTTCTGATTCTGCGGCACCGCGAGACACAGGTGGTTCCCGGCGGAGGCGCTAACGCCGCGAACAACCTCGCCGTTTTGGGAGCGCGCGTGCTTCCCGTCACCGCGGTTGGCCAGGACCCGCAGGGTGACGCGCTCCTCGAATATTTCCGCGGCAAACGCGTGGACACTTCCGGAATTGTTCGCGTAAAAGGCTGGACCACGCCAACCAAGACGCGCTTCCTGGCCGGTTGGGCGCACACTGTGGGGCAGCAGGTTCTCCGCGTGGATCGCGAGCCGCAAGCTCCCCTTCCCGAAGCCGCGCGCAAGAAAATCCAACAGTTATTGTCGGCAAAAATTCGTTCCGCCAACGCACTCGCAGTTTCCGATTACGGTTTTGGCGTTGCCAGTCCTGACCTAGTTCGGCACGCCGCAAAGAAGGTGAAACGCGGACTCACGGTGACGCTGGACGCCCGCTATGATCTCGCGGAATACGCGAAGGCCGGAATTCTCTCGGCGACCCCAAATGAAGCCGAACTCGAGGCTTTGCACCATACGACCATCGGCGCGAACTTCGACGAGCTGACCCGCTGCGGACGAGCGACCCTCGCTGCCATGAAACTGGAAGCACTTCTCGTGACACGCGGTCGCGACGGCATGGCGCTCTTTGAAACGCGCGACCGTGTGACGCGCATCCCGGTACATGGAAGCGACCAGGCGGTTGACGTCACCGGCGCCGGCGATACCGTGCTCGCCGCGTATACCTTGGCCTTGGCTTGCGGCGCATCGCCCCTGGAGGCCGCGCACATTGCCAACATCGCCGGTGGCCTGGTGGTCATGAAGCGCGGCACAGCAACCGTCTCGCGCGCGGAACTCCTCGAGGCCATTCGGCGTGATGCCGGCGGCTCTAGCTCATAACAAATGCGCAGCGCCGACTCCAAAATCGTCACACGCGAGCGACTCCGCGAAATCCTTGGGGAGCATCGCAGGCGCGGCCAGAAAATTGTGCTGGCGAACGGTTGCTTCGACACCCTGCACGTGGGTCACACCCGTTATCTGCAAGGCGCGCGCCGCGAAGGCGATATCCTCGTCGTTGCTGTGAATTCGGATGCAAGCGTCTGCGCCCTGAAAGGCCCCGGTCGCCCCATCCTGCCCGAGACTGCCCGCGCCGCGTTGGTCGGCGCGTTGCGCGCTGTCGATTATGTTCTGCTTTTCAGCGAGCCTAGTGTAGAAGCGCTGCTGGAGGATCTGCGCCCGGACGTTCATGCCAAAGGAACGGACTACACAACTGAAAACGTTCCAGAACGTGCGACGTCAGCCCGGCTTGGTA
>Ga0307475_10002164_pt1 | contig 11812 bp, 6 predicted proteins | sample atmos_gasesECM1C_FD_203317 | JGI IMG/M metagenome (GOLD analysis project Ga0307475, IMG submission 203317) | Hardwood forest soil microbial communities from Morgan-Monroe State Forest, Indiana, United States - atmos_gasesECM1C_515 | ecosystem: Environmental > Terrestrial > Soil > Temperate...
ATCAGAAGCCTTTACCTAGAAACCCCTGGCAACAAAACGGCGTCTATTTAAAGGTGAGTGGAACGAGCGGACGGCGGTTGGAATTGGACGCAATGCGCGGGCTGATGCTCGTTTGGATCACGCTGACGCACCTGCCCACGTCCGCCAGCGCTTACGTAAACCAGCCGTTTGGCTTCATCTCCGCGGCGGAAGGATTTATTTTCCTTTCGGCGCTTTTTACTGGCCGCATCTACTTCCGCCTGGCCGAGCACGACGGCTATCGCGCGATGACTCGAAAAATGTGGGGCCGCACACTGCGTCTATATGGCTACCACGCGCTGCTACTCGCTTTTGCATTTCTCGTGGCGGTGCCGATTGCGTCGCGCGGCAACCGGCCGGGACTTCACAACCTCCTCGATTTTTATTTCATGGCGGGCCCCAAGCAGGCCATCACGGAAGCGGCGCTGCTGATTTACCGCCCACCGCTCCTCGATATTTTGCCGCTGTACATTATTTTTCTAGGGATGTCGTCCATTTTGATTTTGTTGGCGCGGCGCTTCGGGTGGAAGCCGATTCTGTGGGGATCTTTCGCGTTCTGGGTGCTGGCGCAATTTGGCTTTCGCGCCGCCGAGCATACTTTCATGATGCACTACATCCCGACCAGAATTCCGGTCCACGAGATGGGAGCATTCGATTTGTGGGCCTGGCAATTTCTCTGGATCGTGGGAATCTGGCTGGGCGTGCGCTGGGCCCAGGACAATCTGCCGATCGAGGCGAATGCGCGAAGGGTGGTGATCCCGGCGGCGGCGATCGCTGTAGTGTTCTTCATAATGCGGCGGCTGATTGCGCACGGGTTTCAGCTTGACGGGACGGAGTGGCTATTCGACAAGTGGCACCTGGGGCCGCTGCGGCTTCTCGATTTCGCGGCGGTGGCCGCGGTGCTGATCGTTGGGCAACGCTGGTTAAAACCCCTGGCGGTGCGGCCGTTGGTGCTGATGGGGCAAGCTTCGCTGCAGGTGTTTTGCGTCCATCTGCTCTTTTGTTTTGCCGGACTGACGCTCATGGGCAATGCGTCCATGTTGAGCGGCTGGCGGCAATTCGGGCTTTTAGCCGCGACGTTTGCTGCGATGCTGGCCACCGCAAAGCTTTTCTCGAAGAGCGAAGCCAAATACGAACGCCAACCAAAAAGTTCCCTTGGGGTTGGAACACAAATTATTTGGCCGCCGCAACCCGATCCTGTTTCCAGCGTGGCTGCTCCACCGCCTTTAGCCAAGAGTGACACGCCTCCACTCGCTCAGGCAGTGCGAAGTACAGACACTCATTTTTCCTAAATTCAGGGGTTTTCATACCTACAAGCTTTATCACTCCCGGTTTACAGCCCATGCCCGATTCTCGCCCTCACAAAATCTGGTAAGTGTGTAATAGCGAGGCTATCGGAATGACTTCAACACAAATTGCATTGCTCGTGATCGTCGTGATTGCTGTAGTCGCAGTGGCTGCCCTGCTCATCTTGCAGAATCGCACCAAGAAGCTCCGCGCGCGATTTGGGCCGGAATATGACCGGGCCGTCGTGGAGACCGGAAACAAATTCAAAGCTGAGGCGCAACTGGAGAAAGTTGAAAAGCGCGTCAGTCAATATCCTCTGCGCCCGCTCGCCGCGGCGGATCGAGATCGGTTCCAGCAGTTGTGGCGCACGATCCAATCGAAGTTCGTGGACAATCCGGCAGGCGCTTTCGTGGAAGCGGATCAACTGCTTGGGTCCGTGATGTCGGCTCGGGGCTATCCGCCGACCGATTTCGCGAATCGAGCCACTGAAATTTCAGTCGACCACAGCATGGTCGTCGAAGAGTACCGCGCGGGGCACGACATCGCGATTCGCCATTCGCAAAATCAGGCCAGCACGGAAGACTTGCGAAAAGGCATGGTTCACTACCGCGCTCTGTTCGACGAATTAATGCGAGAAGAACCAGTGCCGCTGCGCGCGCGCGCCGCAGGGCACAGTTAGCATCAGCGGGTGGATCGTCAGTGCGACTACTATTCGAGAAAATTTCAAGCAAATCGACAAAAAAGGAGTCACCAATGACAGAGCATCTCCGCAGAGATCCAAGCCTCAACCCCGATCTGTCCGCCGCTGCCGATCCAAACCTGCCGGTTCCGGAACGGCAAGTAGTGAACGATGCTGACTCACGCCCTTTGGTCACTCCGCCTCCAGCCGATCCTCGTCCTTCGGGCGCCGCGGGCAGTTCGTCAAGTGGTTCGGCTGTCGGAGCCGCAGTGGCACGCGCACCGGAGGAGGAGCGAGCCGCCCTGTTTGCAGGCAATGAAGCAAATGAACTGCGCGCGCGATGGGACAGCATTCAAGTGGGCTTCGTCGATGAGCCGCGAAAGGCCGTGCAGGAAGCGGACGCGCTCGTCTCCTCCACGATCAAACGGCTGAGCGAAGTATTCGCGAACGAACGCCAGAACCTCGAACAGCAATGGGGCCGCAACGATAATGTTTCCACTGAAGATCTTCGCGTGGCATTGCGAAGATACCGCTCGTTTTTCTCGCGGCTTCTTGCAATCTAGAACTGAGCTTCACTCGTAACGCAGCGCTACCATCGGGTCCACGCGCATCGCGCGTCGCGCAGGGATGAAGCAGGCGAAAAGCGCGACCGCGCAAAGCAAAAGCGCGACACTTGAAAACGTCAGCGCGTCCGTGCTCGTTACACCGAGCAGCAAGCTGGTCAAAAAGCGCGTCAGCGCGAATGACGCAGCGAGACCTAGCCCGACGCCGATGAGCGTCAGTCGCAATCCGTGGCCGAGAACCAGGCGCAGCACGTCCCGCTTGCTCGCACCCAGCGTCATGCGGATGCCAATCTCATGCGTGCGCTGGCGCGTAGTGTACGACGTAACGCCGTAAATTCCCACCGCCGCGAGAACCAGCGCCAGCAACCCGAACGCGCCCACAAACGTTCCAGCAACGCGCTGGCCGAAACTGGCAATCTGTTCGCGCAACTCCAGCGATGTGATGTCGAACACAACGAGATCCGCGCTCAGCTCGTGGATCGTTTTTTCCGCGGTCTTGCCGGCCGCCAGCGGATCGCCATTCGTTCGCGCGAGGACGATCATGGTCGCGCGGTAGACCTGATATTGCGGCAGGTACAGGAATGGCGTGGGCTTTTCGTTCAGGCCGTTCACTTTGCTGTCGCGCGCCACGCCGATCACCGTGAACCATTCGTGCGTCAGGTCTGAGTTCAGCTGCTTGCCCAAGGCTTCCTGATTCGGCCAGTAGCGATTCACGAATGTTTCGCTGACAATCACCACGCGCTGCGAACTCTTCGTATCCTGCGGCGTGAAATCGCGCCCCTTCACAAGCGGAATCTGCAAAGTCTGGAAATAATTCGGAGTGACGATGGCTACCTGCGTTTCCATCGATTCGTTCGCCTGCGAGACATAGCCCTCAGGGTTCACGGCCGTTGAGCCGCCACCAAATCCCAGCGGCACGCGGCTCGAAAGAGCTACCGACTGAATGCCGGGTTGCGCTTCGAGCTTCGCGACCAGCTGGCGATCGAATTCGACGCCGCTCGCTTCCGAATATCCGCCGGTAAAGAGATCGTAGGTGGCGATCAGCACATTGTGTGGGTTAAATCCCGGATTAATCTGCTGCGCGCTCATAAAGCTGCGAATGAATAATCCGGCGCAAATCAAGAGCAGCAGCGACAGAGAAATCTGCGCCACCACCAGCGCACTCGCGAGGCGCGCCTTGCGCATTCCTCCCGACGCGCTCCCGGTATCTTCCTTCAACACCGCGATCGGCGCCTCGCCCGAAGCCCGTAGCGCAGGAAGAATCCCGAAGATCACTCCGGTAAGCACCGAGATCACCATCGTCGCCAGCAGCACGGTGTGGTCCACTCGCATTCCCAGCGAAATCGGGAAATCCGTCTTCGGTATGAACTTCATGAACGTTCCCGCAGTCCAGAACGTAATCGCGAATGCAACCAGGCCGCCCGCTAGCGCCAGGATCAAACTCTCCACCAGTAGTTGCCGGACTAGACGCCAGCGGTTCGCGCCCAGCGACAGGCGAATCGCAATCTCGCGGCGCCGCGCCACTGACCGCACCAGCATCAGATTTGCCACGTTGGCGCACGCCAGCAGCAGCACCAATCCCGCGATGGTCATCAACATCGGCAGCAGCGTCGAGAGAAATTGATTTGCGCCAAACGGATTGCGCCACAGGGGATACACGCTCACGCTGTCGTGCCCTTTGTGCTCCTCCGGATAATTCTTCGCCTCCCGCTTCAGGCGCAGCGTCATCTCCTCCTGCGCCTGCTCGGGCCGGACTCCCGGCTTCAACCGCCCGAGCGCCGTTAGCCAGAAGTAGTGGTGGTCATGAATCAGGTCGCCCTGCGGCATCAACTGCTCTTCCATCATGATCGGAATCCAGATTTCAGATCGCAGCCCCGTCTGGCTTCCCTGAAATACCGCGGGCGTCACGCCGACAATCGTGTAGGGGTGCTGATTGATTTCAAGCGTCTGCCCAACGACATCTGGATTCGCGCCGAAGTGCGTCTGCCACAGCCGGTAACTGATTACGGCTACCGGCGCGCCGCCCGGCTTTGTGTCTTCCTCCGGAAGAAAACCGCGTCCAAGGATGGGCCGCACACCCAGAAGATCGAAATAATTCGCAGAGGCCACCATTCCCCACACGCGCTCCGGTTTGCCTTTCCCCGTCAAACTCATAGGAGCGATATTGGCAGCGGTGATGCCGACGAAACTCTGTTGTCCGTCGCGCATAGACTCAAAATCAGGATAGGTAAACGGGAAGGGATTGTCCGTGCCTCGCCCGAGGCTCAGCGCCACCACCTCGTTCGGGCTGGCGAGGCCGGGAATCGGATTCAGCAATGTCGAGTTGATCCAGCTGAAAATTGTGGTGTTCGCGCCGATGCCCAGCGCGAGCGTCAAGACGGCGATTGCGGCGTATCCGGGCGCTTTCGCGATCATGCGCAGGCTGTATCGAACGTCTTGCCAGAACGAGCTCATCTGGGGCACCTCCAGGGACAATCTGGAATGATTCAAAGCATGTCCCCGCCCATCGCAGGGCATCGTTTAAGCAAATGCTGGAGCGCTATTTACATCCATCGCGTTACTCGTAGATGAATGACAAGCGTTCGCTTGTGGGACGCGCCATCGGCAAGAGCGGACATCCGGGCAGGATTACTCTCGGCGAAAATCGCGCGAAAGCGAAAGGGTAAGTACTTTCGTACCGGCAAGGCTGAACCGAGGGTCTATCGACGCGGTTGGCGTCCCGGCGCACAATCACTGTGGATTCGGGGACTGTACGGCGACCGGCAAACGCTCACCCCCATGAGCGCTGGCCGCTGGATGGCAACCTCGAGTTTCTGCTCCTCCAACACCCCAATGCCCCGAGCGGCCGGCTCCCCCACCGGCCGCTTCTTCTTTTTGGGCTTCAGATTGACCTCAAGTCAGTCAGAAAAAATTGTTATGCGAGCCATAAAGTCAAAGTGCCTTGACTTCGCGCTTGCCCAGTTCTATAGAAGCATGCATTGGAGTAACGGGGCGCAGTGCGGTTAACACATTTTCAAAATCAGGTTTAGGGGCTCCGGGCGGGAAGTCGTATCTAGACCGCTCTTTCTTCACGGGGGAATCCATGTTTCAACGGGTGCTTTGCGTATCTGCATTTGTTCTCGTCTTCGTCTTGGGGTTTGCAATTCCGGCCTCGGCACAATTGAACGATGGCCGAATTCTAGGAACGGTAACCGACTCGCAGGGAAAGGTCGTCGTCTCCGCAAAAATTGCTATCACCAACACTGGCACTGGTACGACGCGGAACTTGGAGTCGAACGGAGCCGGGGATTACGTCGCGCCTGCGCTTCAACCCGGGCTGTATACCGTCACCGCGGAAGCGCACGGATTCAAAAAGGTAGAACACTCGAATATTCGGCTGGAAGTAGGAAACGACGTGCGCGTTGATATTCAGCTTGTTCCTGGCGCGGTCGACGAAACGATACAAGTCACAGCCGAAGCGCCACTCATTACAACAACGAACGACACCATCGGCGGCTCGCTTTCAAACAAAGAAATCAACGACCTGCCGTTGAACGGCCGCGACTACCAAAATCTCGTTGTGCTGCGGCCGGGAGTCGTCCGCTTTCCAGGTGGCGGATTCGAATCCATTGCTGCGAACGGCATGCGGCCGGAAGATAACAACTTTGTTGTCGACGGAAGCGACGACAACGATCCCTACTATTCCGGCAATATCATCAACGCCGAAGGCGTGCAGGGAACGCCGGGATCGATCCTGCCGATCGACGCAATTCAGGAGTTCAACACGGAAGAAAATCCGCCGCCCGATACCGGATGGAAGCCCGGTGTGACGGTGAATATCGGACTCAAGTCAGGAACGAATCAGATCCACGGCACGGCTTACGGATTTGAGCGCAACAATGCTCTCGATGCGCGGAACTGGTTCAACACGAAGCCCGATCGGCAGGTCGCCCTGCGCCAGCACCAGTTTGGAGGGACGGTAGGAGGGCCTATCAAGCATGACAAGACGTTCTTTTTTCTCGCCTACGAAGGAGTGCGGGGATTCATCTCGAACGCAGGAACCGCGCAGTCACCGGTAACGACTTCGCTCGGCGGCGATCCAACCAATAGTATTCCAGACGCTATCACCGATCTTGCCGCTCACGGACTACCGGTAAATCCGCTGAGCGCGAACCTGATCGGCATGGGAGCATTCGCCGGCAACGGCCCGTTCCCAGGTCTTTTTCCAGTAAATATGGGAACAAATCCGCTGGGAATAACGTCCGTAAGCACCAATTTCCCCAACGTGAATCGCTCCGACACCGGCGTCGCCAAGGTGGATCACCATTTCTCGTCGACCGAAATTCTTTCCGCGCACTATTTGATTGGCGACAGCAATCAGATCGAACAGGACGCGACAATTCTTCAACCGGAGTGGCGATCGGAATCTCAAATTCGTGCCCAGGTGTTTGGGGTGAGCCTCACTTCCACGCCATCAGGAAATTGGGTGAATCAGGCTCGATTCGGGTTCAGCAATTTCTGGCAGAAGATTCAGGCTGTGGATCACAGCGCGAATCCGCTCACCACGTACGGCTTGAATACCGGCGTTACGAATTCTTTGAACTTTGGTTTGCCGGAGATTGACGTTAGCGGCTTCACGTCCCTTGGGAATATCAGCGGTTGGCCTCTCTTTACGACTCCGAATCGAACCTACCAGTTTTCCGATGGCGTTTCCTATACGCGAGGCTCTCACACCTTCAAATTCGGCGCGGAAGTTCGGCGCGGTTCGACCGATAACGTTCGCGACCGGGCCGGAAAAGGGCAAATTAACTTCTCCGGAGGCGGAGCATTCGATGGGAGTTCACCTCTTGAGGATTTTCTCGCTGGCGTTCCTTCCACGGGCAAGATTTTTGTCGGTGATTCAGAGCGGCAGGTGCATCTGTGGTCATTTGCGTGGTATGTGGCTGACGACTGGCGCGTCACTCCCCATCTGTCGATTAACCTGGGGCTTCGTTATGAGCTGAGCACGGTGATCAAGGCGAACGGAAATCTGCTTGGGAATTTTGACCCGAACGTTGGCCTCGAGCAGGTTGGCGTCAACATAAAATCGCCCTACAACGGAGATCACAACAATTTTGCCCCACGCGTGGGTATTGCATGGGACCCCTGGGGCGGCGGCAAGACGGTATTTCGTGTGGGAGCGGGCATTAATTATGAAATTCCGCACCTTTCCCTTTTCATCGGGCAGAACGGAGTGGATAACGCGACAACACCCGGCCTGAACGATATTCCCACGGGGGCAATCGGTTCAAACATTCCAGGGAACATCGTCGCTACTGGATTGACCGTGTCTCCCAACTACGTAGACATCAATACGCCAATCTTTCCGGTGGCCACAGCCACTCTCAATTGCGATCCCAACCAGGGTGGCTCGCCATGCGACATTCTGGGCGTGGATCGCCATTTGCGAACGCCTTATGTTGTTTCGTGGAATGCGAACGTTCAGCAGGCAATAGGAAATAGCACCTCGCTGCAAGTCGGATATGTGGGCAATGCCGGGGTGAAGCTTTACAGCGTGCGCGACATCAATCAGACCGATCCCAACTTGCCAGACGTTCAAGCCTGTTTTGCCGCAACCGGAGGGGGGCAGTTCAACAACGCGTGCCAGCAGCTTGGACGGCCGTTCAACGCGCAGTTCCCGTTTCTTCAGTTCATCAACTTCCTTCAGAACGGATATCACTCGAACTACAACGCCTTGCAGATAACCGCGACCCAGCGAGTGTGGCACGGCTTGAATTTCCTGGCCGGCTATACGTGGGCGCATTCGATTGATGACGCAACGAACAACCGCTCGTTTCAGCCACAGAACAGCTTCGCGCCCAACCTCGAGCGCGGCTCGAGCGATTTTGACATCCGCAACCGATTCACTCTGGCGCTCACCTATGCGCTGCCACCCGTGAAGACCAAATGGCAACTGCTGGAAGGCTGGCAGATAAATTCGATTGTCACGCTTCAGGGAGCCTCTCCTTATTCAGTCTACGATGGAGTGCAGAGCGGTGATGATTTCAGCGAGACGAGCGAGTTTGTCGATCGCTGGGACTTCTTTGGAAATCCTAATGACTTCCGGGCGATCCCGTCGGGCATCCCGTTTTTTTCGGCGGACAGTAACCCAGCCTGCGCTGCCAAGGCCATAGCTGTAGATGGCGGCGCCATGAACGGTCCGACGACCCAGACGCTGCAATCATTCGGCTGCTACGCCAAAGGTAGCTCCGTGATGATCCCGCCCGCTCTAGGAACCTTCGGTACGATGGGGCGCAATCTGTTTCGAGGCCCGCGCTTTTACAATTGGGATTTTTCTTTGGTGAAAGATACCCGTCTGACGGAGCGACTGCGCCTTCAATTTCGCGCCGAGTTCTTCAACATACTGAATCACCCGCAGTTTGCGAATCCAGAAGCCAGCACTCTGTTTAACGAAGACCCATCCGTGCCCGGTGCCTTTGGCGCATCGAATGCCACGCCGGACGTTGCCGCTGCGAATCCCGTGATCGGAACGGGTGGGCCGCGAAATATTCAGCTAGGCCTGAAATTCATTTTCTAGAGGGAAAGCCCATGCGCGGAGCATCGGCTAGACAACCCAGGCTGGGCCGACTCATCGCGCAAGCGACGCACCCCACAGGCACAGAAAAGCTGCTACGAAGACGATGCGGGGACGACGCCGTCTCCGGCCATTGCCTCGTCGCCACGGCGACTGAATCTAGCGCGGGCGTCCGACTGGCCTGCGGCTCGCCAGCGCACGCGGCCGCATCCGGAAGCGCGGCGCCAGGGGCGGCGGTACGTTGTGAAGCGGTCCGCCGCAATTGCTGCAGTGATCCTGAGGCGCGCTCTCCACGCGCAGCCAGTGGCCGCGCGCCGGACAACCCGGATTCAAACACTGCACGGTCCAACCGGGCAGATATTGCATTCGTTTGCCTCGCAAACCCACGGCCCCGGCGACGGAAGGGAAAGCGAAGCCGCCGAAGCGCCCGTACTACAAAAACGCCAAGAACTGGCGGGATTGTGCGCCGGAGGCCCTAGTGAGTCAAGGCAAATCTATACAATTAGTAGTGGTGCTGTTGCAAAGCTGTGGAAAATGCCGAACGCGGAAATAGCGGCTTGGCTGCGGGTAGGTGGTATCCACGGAGAATGCGATTCAACTAACCGGCGAGAACGAGGCCAGCCGACGGCGCTAGCGGGCGTTCGAAAGCTTCGCTTCGAGTTGGTCCACTTTCATTTGTGCGTCGGCCACTTCCTGCTGCTTGGCCTCGACCTGGCCTTTTTCTGCGTCGATCGCGGCGGCGCCTTCTCTGTCAGCGGCATAGTCGGGCTTGCCGTAGTAGGTCTGCGAATCGAGATTGAATTTGCGCTGCAGAATATCGAGATCGGCCTTTACGGTTTGCAATTGCGCTTTGGCGGCAGCGAGATCCGATTGGATCGCCGCAACTTCCGCACTGGCTTCGCCGCCTTTAGCCTTTTCGTCAGAGGCTCCCGCAGATGCAGCACCGCCGCCCGCATCAGATGTAGCGGCCGGGGCAGGCGTAGCGGAACTGGACTCATTCGCAGGTTTTGCGGCTTTGTCAGCACCCTCAGCCCCTGGGGTCGCATCCTTCGCAGCGTCTTTCGCGCCCGCGCCTGCAGCGGAATCATCGCCCTCGGCCGCTGCCGGAGTCTGGCCGACGATGCTTACAGCGCCCGGCGTCTTCGGAATCGAATCGTTGTCCCACACCTTGGCTGACTTGGATTGTTCTTTTTTTTGATCGCGTGCGCGGCGAGCGGCATCAGCCACATTGGAAGGGTCTTCCTCATGATACTGTTGCGGCTGCGGTGGACGCGCAAAAACCGAATTCACCGGCAGCAGAAGCAGAATCGCGAGTCCTGGCCATGCGCTCTTCATCGCAGTTCTCCCGAAAGCAAGTTTCGCTCGTCTATGATAATCGGGCTGCAGGGAATGCGGTAAAAGGTCATTCAGAAGCGCACCCAAAGAGGCAACCTGTTCGGCGTGACAGGTAACTATAATTAGGACTGAGCGATGACAGACCGCGGTCTGAAACGGAATGGCACCCGCGCGTGCGTGTTGGACGTCTCGATTGATTGCTCGAATTTGTACCGAGGCTCAATGAGATTTGCTCGGTTCGCACTGATTCTGATCACGCTCGCTCGCTCCCCCATCGCATTCGGAAGCGCTTTTCATCTTGGCCACACGCAATCAATGCCGGGCTTGGAATCCCAGAGTGCGCAGTCATCCGGCGTTGTGGCACGGCCGGTGGAAAAGAAAATAACCGCCTACACGCTTCCGCCCGATCTTTACCAAAAGGCAAAAGCTCTTAGCCGCACCCAGTTCCGCTTCAACATCATCAGCTTTTTTTACGGCCTCCTGATTCTCTGGATCATCTTGCAATGGAAGCTCGGCCCGAAATTCCGAGATACGGCTGAGAAAGCTTCATCCAATCGATTCGTGCAGGCTCTCGTTTTCGCGCCGCTTCTGGTCTTGACGATCGCGATCCTGCAACTCCCCGCCGATGCTTACGAGCACTGGGTATCGCTGTCCTATGGCATCTCGGTCGAGCGTTGGCGCGCGTGGTCTCTGGATTATGCGAAGGCGCAGCTTCTCTTGATTGTGGGCGGCATTTTCGTTGTGTGGATACTGTACGCCGTGATCCGGCGCAGTCCACAGCGCTGGTGGTTTTATTTCTGGCTGATCTCGCTGCCGATTGTCGTGTTCCTCACTTTTATCGAGCCGTTTGTGATTGAGCCGATGTTTTTCACGTTTGCGCCGCTCAGCCAGAAAGATCCCGAACTCGTCGCGCAAATTGAACGAGTGGTGCAGCGAGCCGGCCTCACGATTCCACCCGAGCGCATGTTTTGGATGAAGGCCAGCGAAAAAACGAATGCGATGAACGCCTACGTCAGCGGCCTCGGCGCATCGAAGCGAGTGGTGGTCTGGGACACGAACATCGCCAAAGAATCCATTCCAGAAATCCTTTCGGATTTCGGACACGAGATGGGCCATTACGTCCTGGGCCATATCTGGAAGGGCCTGGCTTTCACGGCAGGCCTGCTATTCGTGCTGTTTTATCTCGGCTTCCGGTGTCTCGGCTGGATGCTGAAGCGCTGGGGAAGCGGCTGGGGCATTCGCAGCCCGGACGATTTGGCGTCGCTGCCGGCATTGTTATTGCTTCTCTCGATTTTCAATTTTGCGGCGGACCCGATCTCGAATGCTTTCAGCCGCTACATCGAGAATCAGGCTGATGTATATGGCCTGGAAGTGACG
>Ga0307475_10002165_pt1 | contig 11811 bp, 12 predicted proteins | sample atmos_gasesECM1C_FD_203317 | JGI IMG/M metagenome (GOLD analysis project Ga0307475, IMG submission 203317) | Hardwood forest soil microbial communities from Morgan-Monroe State Forest, Indiana, United States - atmos_gasesECM1C_515 | ecosystem: Environmental > Terrestrial > Soil > Temperate...
TGCGAATCGTCCAAGCTCGCACTTCCGGCTCCCCCGCCGTAAAAAACTGAATCAATCCCATCAAGTCATAAGTCGCGCGAATCAACCGGTTCAGCCCCGGCTCCTTCAATCCATAAGACGCGAGCAGCTCCGCCGCTTCCTTCTCCTCCATCTCCGCCAATTCCGCCTCGAGCCGTCCGCAAACCGCCACCACCGCCGTATTCTTCCGCCCCTCCAGCGCCCCCAGTTTGTGCCGCTCCACAGCCGTTGCCAGCTCCGCCGCTTCGTCATCCCCCAGATTCAACACATACAACATCGGCCGCTGCGACAAAAACAAAAATCCGCCAATCGATTTCCGCTCCTCCGGCGTCAACTCCAATTCCCGCAACGGCTTCTCCGCCTCCAGATGCGCCTTGCACTTCTCCAGCGCCGTCTTCTCCAGTTCCAGCGCCGGCTCCCTCTTCTTCTTCAAATCCTTTTCCAGCTTCTCCAGCCGCCGCACAACCTGGTCGTGATCCGCAAGAAGCAACTCCAAATCCAGATTCGTCGCATCCCGCAACGGATCAATGCTCCCCGCCGCATGCGGCACGCTGGGATCCTCAAAAACGCGAATCACATGCGCGATCGTATCCACGTCGCGCAGCGAAGCCAGCGCATCCCGCGTGCGCTCCTTCTGCATCCCGCCCAGGTCCACATACTGCACCGTGGCGTACGTAATTTTCTTAGGGTTGTACAACTTGGCGAGTTCCACGAGCCGCGGCTCTGGCACCTTGGCCACGCCCACATGCGTTCCCTGCGAAGCCGCTTTCCCCTCGACGTGCGCCTTCGTCAAAATCCGAAACAGCGTCGTCTTCCCAACCTGCCCCAGCCCAATAATTCCCGTCTGCATAAACCCGAAATAGTACCACACCACCCTCCGCCGCCCGGATCGCTAGCGGGTGGCGTAACGCGTCAGCTGCCGCGGAATAGCGGGAAACTTCGCTGATTTCCCGCTGTATTGAAGCCGGTCCAGAATCGGCATGGATTGAGAAGCTGGAAACATCTCTGCGACTGCGCCTTGCGCTCCCACAATAAGACATCTCTAATAGATACACACAATCGCGAGGTCCCATGACGCAATTGGAACCGCAGCAACCTATTCCCATATCTGCACCTATGGACGCAGAGCAGATTAGCTCCAGCATGCGCCGGATTGCTCGGCGCCAATGGTCCCTTTGGTCCTGCGCCGTGATGGTGACCGTACTGCTCGCACTGGGGATCGCTTCGTTCGCTTTCCCCGGATTACTGTCTCAAGCTGAAACGTCCGCTTCATTTCTTTTGTCTTCCGCGATACGAGGACTCGTCGGACTAGTCCTGGTCTTCAACGTGTACACCGTGTATCAGCAACTGCAAATTCATCGGATTCACCAGCAATTGAGCAAGCAAGTCGAAGCTCTAGGCAAGATGGAAGTGCGAACCGAAGAGGTCTACAAGCTTGCAGTACTTGACCCGCTGACAGGACTATATAACCGAAGATCCGGGGAGCAACGCCTCGCGCAAGAAATGTCGCGCTCAACAAGGAACGGCCATCCGCTGACCATTCTCGCACTCGACTTGGATGACCTAAAACAGGTCAATGACAAGTTTGGGCATCCGGCGGGCGACGAGCTGATTAGAAGCTTTGGTGACCGCTTAAATAGAGCTATTCGTGGCTCAGATTTAGCGGTTCGTCTGGGTGGGGACGAGTTTCTGGTTTTGCTCCCCGAGTGCAAACCCGAGGGGGTCCGCCAGGTGCTGAGTCGGTTGGCTGGACTCCAAGTGGAATGCAAAGGGCACTTGGTTGAGGTTTCTTTCTCTGCTGGGTGGACTAACTTCACGCCAGGTGAATCGGCCGAAGAATTAGTGAGACGTGCCGACGACGCGCTGTACGCAAACAAGCGTGCCCCTCGCAAATCACACCTACAGGTCGTCGGAGTGAAGTAGCAACATAATAGCGCACGTGCAGTGATACCATCGCGGCAGCACTTCGCGGAGCCGCCTCGGAAGCCCTTCATCGGAGGTGAGTATGCTCGATACGCGCCGCAGCTTCCTCAAAAACCTCGCCGGAGTCTCCAGCTCCTTCCTGCTCTTTCAATCCTCGCCGCCCATGCCCACACGCAGGTACAAAACACCGGTCGATCCGCCGGCGCCCGCCGAAAAGGAGGACGGCGAGAATCCCGTGGACACATCCAGAAACGCGAAGCGAGCACAACTGCAAGCCCAAGAAAAACAGTTCCGCGAGACGATGGCGCAGCTCTTCGCCAAAGTGCGCGACCTGAAATTCCAGGTCGACGCCCTCCACCCCTCCGATATTTTTTCGATTGCCGTCTTCAAGCAAACCCAAGAAATCGAAAAACTGGCCAAACAACTAAGGAATTACGCCAAGGCTTGAGCGGGCACGAGGGGTCGATCTGGAACAAGAAAGTAAAACGCTGAAAAGGTCGCAGGCGCCACCATGGGTGGTCGCGCTCTTTCTCCTGCTTATGGGCGGGATCATGTTGCGCGTGGCCTACGCAATGTGGAGGCCTGGCGGGCGCGAATTGCGATTCGGGAATTCTTGAATGCGCCGAATGGCGAATTTATGGTGCTGGTAAATGGGCGGCCGGCACCGGACAGTGGCGCGGTGTTAGGAGCGATTCGCGGAGTGCATTTACGGATGTCGCATCACACCTACCCAAATCATGAGATACCAATCGTGATTCGCAGGAAACAGGATGCGCTCGAGCTGACGCTGAGCCGGGATTCGGGGCTAGCCCGTGAGTATTGGGTTTTTTGGACGCGGGACGGTGGCGATCCGAATCGCTTGGAGATTGGCAGGCTTGAAACCTCGGTGTTCGATACGCAGTGACGTCTATTTCTGAGCGGCAGCGCGGTAGCCTTCCCTCTTCTCTGTGACCTCTGTGCTCTTTCCTCAGTGCCCTCTGTGTTTAAATCTTTTCCGCTCCTCTCTGCCAGTCTCAGCGCCCTCTGCGCCTCTGCGTTGTCTCTTTCTTCCTTCGTTTCGTCGCTGCTTCCTGCTATCTTTTTGCCCCATGTCCCTCCCCTTCGATCTAGCCAAAGCCACCCGCCACCTCTCCGCCAAAGACGAAAAACTCGCCGCCCTAATCGCCGAAACCGCCCCGTTCCATACCGACGCGCACGCCGCGCAATCCCCCTACGAGGCCCTCCTAGAATCCATCGCCTACCAATCCATCTCCGGCAAAGCTGCCGCCACAATATTCAACCGCATCAAGGCCCTCAGCGGCAACGGCCGCCCTCCCTCCCCCGAGCAAATGCTCAAACTCCGCACCCCAACGCTCCGCAAAGCCGGCCTCTCCGGAGCCAAAGTCCTCGCCATGAAAGACTTAGCCCGCAAAACCATCGACGGCATCGTCCCCACCCGCGAGCAAGCCGAGAAAATGTCCGACGATGAACTAGTCGAGCGCCTCGACTCCGTCCGCGGCATCGGCGCCTGGACCGTCGAGATGTTCCTCATCTTCAACCTCGGCCGCCCCGACGTCCTTCCCATCCACGACCTCGGCGTCCAAAAGGGCTGGTCCGTAGCCTACGGCAAAAAACACATGCCCAAACCCAAGGAACTCCTTGCTTTCGGCGAGCGCTGGCGCCCCTACCGCACCGTCGCCAGTTGGTACATGTGGCGAGCCTTCGAGCGCGCCGGCTACGCCGTAACCAACAAAATCCGCCCCGCCAAAGTAAAGGCAAACAAACGCCGCAAGCGCACCGCCACCCGCACCAAGCGCCGCAAACGCAAGTAATTCAATATGTTAACCTATCAGCTATTTTTAGCTTGCACTACCCTCGGAATCGTGTATACTGCGGTTGTTCAAAACTGCGTCTGGAAGCCAGCGGCGGCTCTTACCTGAGCTTGCCGCGTTTTTGTTTTTGGTAGCGCCCTCTTTCCGAAGCGGGCTCCCCGTTGCACACGTTGCGGAGGTTCATGTCTAGAATTCCCGTATCCATCTGACAGCAAGGTCGACTCAAGTTGCACAATCTCAGTGCACTCGTAAGTCCCTTTAGAATCAACACTTGCAAAAGTGTATCAAAACAAAGGACTTTAACTACCTTTAGAATGAACACTTGTGAAAAAAGGGGGGAGGGGGGCCTCGGACTCTTTGACTCTTTAAGGAGGGCGTGAGTCGCCCGGACTAGGCGAGCTCGAAGCAACCAGACTGTAGCTCAGGTCCGCCGTTTGGACCTGAGGCCTTTGTTGCGAGCGCACGCACGACACATCCGATGACCGGGGACCTTAACTGCCGACTCCAGCCTCGCGCACCAACAAAAACATCGCCGCAAACCCGGCCAACAACACTCCGCTTTCGAGCGAAACCGAAATGCGATGCAATCGGCTAAACTCCGCCAGCAACGGACTATCCTGCGCCGTGGCCTGGATTGATCCCATCTGCACCCGCAGCATCGCCATTCGCGGACTAACCCCAACCTGCGACGCCACCGTCAACGCAATCATCAGCACAACGCAAAGCGCCACCGGCACCACGAAGCTAGCAAACGTCCGAGTGCGCGCCAGCCGCGCCAACAAAAACACGACGCCGCAAATCACCCCAAGCAGATGCATCCGCCCCAGCGCAAACCCCACCATCGCCCCGGCAGCATCGCGGCTGCCCAGCACCCGAAACGCCCCCGGCGCCACCACAAAGCTCAAAAACACATCGCTCCCCAGCCACAACCCCAAACACAAGAACTCGATGCTACGCATCACGGTTGACATGAGAATCCTCGATGTCAATTGTAGACGTCGGCTTTCAGTCCGGCCAGCCATGTAGCATGGCTTTAGCCTGTGCTCTTACGATCCCGCGCGATGCGCAAACGCAAATCGACGCCAGAGAGAGATCGATCCCTAACCGTGACCGGTTTTGCTAGACTCTGCCACATGGCTTCGCACGAAAACGACACTAACGACTCCTCAGCTCACGATGAATTGAAACGGAAACGCCTCTCCGAGATCCGCGAGAAAATCGACCGAGGCCTAAAACAGCTAGACGAAGGCTTCGGAATCAGCGCCAAGGACGCACGCGCTCGATTGCGCCGCATCCGCAGCAAGTGATGAAACACAGCGGCCCGGACTAAATGTTTAAGAAGCGGGGCAGATAGCGTTGAAGAGCCAACAAAAACGCAGCTAAGGCTAAAACAGACCACATTGCTCCGGCCAACAAGTTGAACAACGAAAAAGACCCTGAAGAATCATCGTGGTAAGTAACTGAAAACGATGTATGACAATCGGAGAATCGCCCCCAAGCGAATACACAGCCTGCAATCCCGGCTGCCAAAAGCATCAACCCAATATTCGATAGCCGAAGACCATAGAAGAACACGCCGACGGCGACGGCCAGTAGTACAGAGCCCGTGCTGCCGAATTTGTTGAACAATTTTGAACTGAACATTTTTGGGGCCTCCACCCTGAACGTATCACCACCACATCGGGATGCAAGTGCTTTCACGTGACTATCACCAACATTTCACGTAATTTGACGTAGAATCTCGGCCACCCATGAACGGAGCGTGCATGAAGCCGACCCTTCTTCTGCTGCCCTGCCTGGGTATTCCCGGCCGATACTACCGGGCCCAAATTAGCAAGCGGCTCACAGAATTGCCGTAGTTCACTTCCCTTTTTTGCAGGGAAATTCTTGCGCGAGCATCATTTGTACCGCTGTTGACGCAAGAGTGTATTTCGGGTTCGCGTCCACAAAAGCTATGAACTTCTGAATTAGAACGAAAGTGGAAGTATTATCCGGCGTGCAGACCTTATACCAACTGACGTTCTCTGCCAGTGCTTGGGAAGCGTCAACCGCCCCCTGTACGTAACCAACGCACTCGCCCGCCAGCAACACATTGTCTGAACTCTTTGGCGTAGTCCCTTGAATAACGCCCAAAGCTATTCTGCATTCGTTCTGCATGTCCTTAGCAGATCGAAACTCAGCGGAAGCGCACGGAACCATGAGCCAACCGGCCATCAGAAAAGCTAAGGTCAGGATAGCTTTCTTCATTAGTTTTTCCCCTTTCCTAGGCACCCAAAAACATGTCGCGGCCCAGCCATTATCCCAAACATGGAAACCCAATGGTGCGGAGAAAGGTTGACATCAAGATTTTCCGCTAGAATGAAACTTGGCGAAGAGATGGTGGGCGACAAAGGACTTGAACCTTTGACCTCTCCCGTGTGAGGGGAGCGCTCTAACCAACTGAGCTAGTCGCCCAAATTCAGCAGCGCGTACAAAACCCCAAACGGCCACGCCGTCATCTATGTTGTAGCAGGAAGGCCCCGAGTTTTCAACAATGCTGACCGCAACCTCGCAGACCGTTTCGCAGCTTCAGCGCTCCATCGCCCGCGTCATTTACGGCAAAGAAGAAGCCATTCAGCTCGCGCTCATCACCCTGCTCGCGCGCGGCCACCTGCTCATCGAAGACGTTCCCGGCGTCGGCAAGACCACCCTTGCGCAAGCTCTCGCAAAATCGTTTCACTGCACCTTTCAGCGCATCCAGTTCACTTCCGACTTGCTTCCCAGCGACGTGCTTGGCGTCAGCGTCTACAATCCCGAGTCCCGCGAATTTGAATTTCGCGCCGGCCCCATTTTCGCGAACGTCGTGCTCGCCGATGAAATCAATCGCACCACGCCCCGTACGCAATCCGCGCTGCTCGAGGCCATGAACGAAGCGCAAGTCACCGTCGACGGCAAAACCCTCCCGCTGCCGCAGCCTTTTCTCGTCATCGCCACGCAAAATCCCGTCGAGCACCACGGCACTTACCCTCTCCCCGAATCGCAGCTCGATCGCTTCCTGATGCGTATCCGCATGGGCTATCCCTCGCACGAGACCGAGCGCGAAATTCTCCGCATGCGCGCCAGCGCCGACCCCGTGCAATCGCTCGAGCCGGTCGCCGACGTGAGCGACGTGCTCTCCATGCAACACGCCGTCGCGCAAGTCAAAGTGGATTCCAGCCTGCACGATTACGCGCTCGAAATTGTCGCCCGCACGCGCAAGACCGAGCAGCTTTCGCTCGGCGTCAGCCCCCGCGGCACTCTAATGCTGCAGCGCGCCGCGCAAGCCCGCGCTTTCCTCGATGGCCGCGATTTCTGCCTCCCGGATGACTTCAAGCAGCTCGCGGTGTCGGTTTTCTCTCACCGCGTGGTCGCCAGCTCGCGCCACGCCTCGCTGCAGAAAAAATCGGAAACTACGGAAGCCGTTCTGCGCGAAATCGTCGAGTCCGTTGCCGTTCCGTTGTAATCCGCCTCCGTGAGCGTCACCTCAACCGTCGCGAACCTCTGGGCTAAGGCCGACCGCCCCGGAGTGCGTGCGTTTTTTCTCTCGATGGCTGCATTGTCCGTCGCGCTGCTGCTTGCGCTGTACTCGGGCGCTGCCGCCGAACTCGGGCGCCTGCGTCTCGCCAGCATTTCCGCGCTCACCGCACTGCTCGTAGCCGGCTGGGTTGGCGTCACGCTCGTCCCGGTTCTGGCCCGCCGTACCCCGCTGCGCTGGCTCGGCTACAAGATGGAGTACAAAATCACGCGCGAAGGCTGGCTCTACATCCTCGGAATCATCCTGATCTCGCTCGCCGCGCTAAATACCGGCAACAATCTTCTTTTCCTGATTCTCGCTAGCCTAATCGCCATCATTCTCATGTCCGGAATTCTTTCTTCGATCACCCTCTCCGGCGTGGCCATGCGCCTGCAATTGCCGGAGCATATTTTCGCTGGCCAGCCCGTTCGCGCCTCCATCGAACTGGAAAATGAAAAACTGACGCTGCCCTCTTTCTCCCTGCGCGTCGAGGCAGTAACCGCAAAAAACTCGCCGCCCGCCGCGCTCCTGGAAACTCCGGTCTATTTTCCCTATTTGCCGAAACGCGGCCACGCGCACCAAACGGTTCCCATCTCGTTTCCGGCTCGCGGCGTTTACCGTCAGGATGCCTTCCGCATCGTCACGCGCTTCCCCTTCGGTTTCCTGCAAAAAGCGCATCGCGTCGAGCTGCGCACCGAAGCCCTCGTCTATCCGTCGGTTGAGCCGACGCGGGAATTTTTCGAGATTCTCCCAGGACTTCAGGGCGCCATGGAAAGCCTGGCCAAGGGCCGCGGCCAGGATCTCTACGCTTTGCGCGACTATGTGCCCACGGATAGCGCGCGCTACGTGCATTGGAAAGCGTCCGCGCGTCTCGGCTCGCTGATGGTGCGCGAATTCACGCGAGAAGAGGACGCTCGCGTGCTCCTCGTGCTCGATCCCCATATCTCAACACCGGCCGATGGTGTTGCCCAGCAAATCGCCGCCGATCGTTTTGAGCGCGCCGTTACGCTGTGCGCCGGCGTGGCCTGGCATTTCTTCGAGCGCAACGCGCTGCTGCAATTCCGCAGCGCCGGCATGGAAACCCCTCTCGCGCCGGCGGAAGAAAACATTTTCGCCATTCTTCACCATCTCGCGCTGGCGCAGCCGCTGCCCCCGGACCCGCAACACGCGTTGCTCACGAAACTCGCCGCATCCCCTGAGCTTTTCAAAATCATCGTGACAAGCCAGCCCCACGGCTCCATTCCCGTTGGCCTCTGGCACACCTCGTACGTCATCTTCTTGGAAGATTTGCTGCATTACAGATGGGTTTGAATCCAATTGTCACTCTGCTTATTTATTTGACCGTTGGGTTGTGGATAATCAAGTTCGCACGCCACGCTTACCTCCGCCCTGATTCCACGTTCCAGCGCTGGTATTCACATTTGCCGCGGAAAGATTGGGCCAAGGGAGCACTTCGCGGATTTTCGGTCTTCTGGATATTTGGAGGGATTTTGATAATCCTTAACGGAGCGGTGCCATTTCTGAACAAGTATCGAGGAGTCTCGCTGGTAGTGGTTTTCGTCGGCATCGCCGTCGTAGGCACACTGCTACTCGTACCCCGCCGAAAAAACACGCCCCGCTAGGCTACGCCGCCAACAAACGCAATATCTGATTAACGCACAAACTCAAAACTTGCCCATCATCATCGGGGGCTGCACCACTGCAAAGCAAAAACAAAATCCGTGCGAGAATACGGCTCGCATGCTGAAAAGCCGCGAACTCGCGACGTTTCGTCGGCAGTTGCTCGCCTGGTTTCACCAATATCAGCGCGACTTGCCCTGGCGCCGGACAAAAGATCCGTGTCGCGTCTGGCTTTCGGAAATCATGCTGCAGCAAACGCGCGTTGCCGCGGTCATTCCGTACTACGAACGCTTCCTCGAGCGTTTCCCGGACATCCACGCACTCGCTGCGGCGCCACAGGAAGAAGTGTTGCGACTCTGGTCCGGGCTCGGCTACTACAGCCGCGCGCGGAATCTGCATCACGCCGCGCAGGAAATCGTCGCCAAACACGGCGGGATTTTCCCTCGCGTTGAGAAAGATGCTCTCGAGCTTCCCGGCATCGGCAGCTACACTGCTGCGGCGATTTTGAGCATCGCATACGGCGCGAAGCACGCCGTTCTGGACGGCAACGTCGCTCGCGTGCTCGCGCGCATCTTCGCGGTGCGAGGCGATTTACGCGACACAAAGCGGTGGCAGTCGCTGCAAGAATCCGCGAACGGACTGCTCGATCCCAAATCCCCCGGCGACTGGAACCAGGCTGTGATGGAGCTCGGCGCGACGCTCTGCACGCCGCAGTCCCCGCAATGCCTGTTGTGTCCGGTCGCGCAATTCTGCCAGGCCCGCAAGCTCGGTCTAGCCGACTCGCTTCCCGCTCGCCGCAAAAAACGCGCAACCGAGAACTTTGTTCTCGCCGCTGCCATTCTGCTCGATCCGCGCGGCCGCGCACTGCTGCTTCCGCCGCCAGTTCTGCCAAAGGGCAAGGCCGCGCACGAGCGAGTGTCTGTTCTCGTTTCCAAGCTGTGGCATTTTCCGACGATTACCGTGCGCGCAGATCCCGCCGCTGAGTTGCAGGCTCATCTCAACCAAGTTCTGCCTCGATCGTTTACAAAGCAGCCGCTCCGCTTGGAGCCGTTGCCGTCGGCTCGCCACGCCGTCACGCACCACGCCATCACGCTGCAGCCCTTTCGCGTAACTGTAACGCAACTTTCACGCGTGCCAGGCGCAAAGACGATTCCGCTCTCCGACGTCATCTCTCCTTCTTCGCTGGCCATCTCCAGCCTCACGCGCAAAGCCGCGCGCGCCGCTCTCGCATCCCCTGCTGCGCTCTCCGCCCGCGCGTGACGCGTTATCTTTTGTACCGAAATTCGCAGCCTTCCCGTCGCCCTCACGCCTTGGTGCTATCATGAATTTTCGCTCCCATGGCTGCCTCAGCTACACTTCCTGGAAAGCTTCCCGCGCTCCCCGCCGAGCGTTTTTTTCGCGCGTCCATGTTTTTTCTCATCCTTACTTCGCTGGCAACTTTGATCAGCACGGGCAAGCTTGACTTGCTCACTTGCATGCTTGCTCCGTCGGCCATGGCCTACAAAGGCTTGCGCCTATGGCGCGGCCAACCGGCGGAGTTAGCGCACGCGCGAGCCACCTGGCTGGTCATCGCTTATCTCGGTTTCTTTCCCATCGACATTTTCTTTTTCTCACGCGCCTTCGTGGCCAATTCCACGAATCCGGCGCTGCTTGCCGCACTGCTGGGCGCCGTGCATTTCCTGGTGTACGTGATGCTGGTGAGGCTATACAGCGCGACCAGCGATCGCGACGCTCTCTTTCTTGCCATGCTGGCCTTCGCCGCCATGCTGGCTTCTTCCATCCTAACGGTGGACACTTCCTTTCTCATTCTCTTCTTCATCTTCCTGCTCTTCGGTGTCGCGGCGTTCATTGGGATGGAAATGCGCCGCGGGGCGAACGGAACGCTCACGCCTGCCCTCAGCCGGCAACCCGCGGAGGAGCGCCGCCTGAGCCGCGCGCTGAGCCTCGCCGCACTAACCGTCGCGTTCGGTTCCATCATTTTAGGTGGGGCGCTGTTTTTTATTTTTCCGAGATTCAACGCCGGCTACCTGGGCCGCGCCAGCATGCAGCCGTCGCTGATGTCCGGCTTTAGCGACAATGTCGAACTCGGACAGATTGGCGAGATCAAGCGGAACTCCGAACTCGTCATGCGCGTAAAGACTGGCCAGCCAGTGGCATACCCGTGGCTGCGCTGGCGCGGAACCGCGCTCACAACTTTCGATGGCAAGCGGTGGACGAAACCCCTTGCGCACGAAGAAGTCATCTCCCCCTCGGGTCCGGACGGTTGGATCTATCTGGTTCCTGCCAGGCAAACCTTAGATACCAGCCAGGCTCAATTGCACTACACAGTATTTCTCCAGCCGATTGCGAGCAGCGCTGTTTTCACGGCCGGCGAAGCCATAGCTCTGCGAGGTGATTTTTCCGGCGCGAGCTCCGATACAAGTCATGCCGCGCCGGACAGCTATATTCGTCGCGATGACACGGACTCGCTGCTGAACCCATTCGGCAACTACACTGCCTTGCGCTACATGGCGGTGTCGAGGCTCCCTACGCTAAGCGCAGCCACTCTACGCGCCACGGTTTCTGACTACACGGATGCGATTCGTGAGGAATACCTGCAGCTTCCGCCCGCGCTCGATGCGCGCATCCCTGATCTGGCCAGGCAAGTGACGGCGAACGCCAAGACGCCTTACGACAAAGCGCGTGCCATCGAAGGTTTTCTGCGCAGCCGATTCGGGTACACGCTCAATCTCGCGGGCAAGCCCGGGGATGATCCGCTGGCGAATTTCTTGTTCGTCACTCGCGCCGGGCATTGCGAGTACTTCGCTTCGGCCATGACCATTCTGCTGCGCACGCTGGAGATTCCCGCGCGCGAGGTCAACGGCTTTCTTCCCGGAGAGTACAACGACCTGGCCGGCGACTACATCG
>Ga0307475_10002166_pt1 | contig 11810 bp, 9 predicted proteins | sample atmos_gasesECM1C_FD_203317 | JGI IMG/M metagenome (GOLD analysis project Ga0307475, IMG submission 203317) | Hardwood forest soil microbial communities from Morgan-Monroe State Forest, Indiana, United States - atmos_gasesECM1C_515 | ecosystem: Environmental > Terrestrial > Soil > Temperate...
TGCTCTCGAAGTTCGAGGCTTTACATTTGCACTGCGAAGCGCGCCCGGCGCTCGCTTAGTGTTGGCCCGCGCCTCGAGCCTTCGCCCCGGCAACCATTCTTGCCGGCTCCGAATCCGAGTTGACGGGCTGCGCGGCGGGATGCTATCAATTCTGTGCGTCGCTGCAGGGCGTTTGACGCTTAGTGCTTATTTCCCTCGTTCCGCTTACCCGGCCGCTTACTGGTCGCTTACCCGACCCCGTACGGGTCGATGTCGCCGAGCGGCCCCCGAGGAACCTCGCCATACTCACAGGAGGCCGGGATTGATGCGTTTGCGCTGGTCCGCATCCGTTGCGCTGCTGGTGATGTCTGTGTTGCTCGCGGCATGCGGCAGCCATTCGGTTGCCTTGAATCCGGCGCCCATCCTGACCGCCGTTTTTCCGGATACGGCGACAGCCGGCGGGCCTGCCTTCACGCTAAATCTCATCGGCACCAATTTCATTTCCACTTCCCAGGTTTTCTGGAACGGCTCCTGCGTTCAGGCGGCTTCTGGCGGAATGAATTCCTGCGCGACCGTGACTTTCAACGCCAGCACTCAGCAACTGTCCGTAACCATTCCTGCTAACGATATTGCTATCCAAGGTTCCGCGCAGGTTATGGTCGTGAACCCACCGGCTGGGATGCCCTGTGGACTTCCGGGACTTCCTGCCTGTCCGCCAGGTGGCGGCGGCGGCCCTTCCAACACCATCACGCTTCCGATTCTCTCGCCGGACAATCCCGTCCCGACGATTACCGCGCTTTCTCAAACAAGCGCCGCCGCGGGGGGCGCTAGCTTTGGTCTCATCGTTACCGGCACGAATTTCATTTCCACTTCTTCAGTCAATTTCGACGGCAGCCCGCGTACTACGTCATTTAATTCATCGACTGAACTTACTGCCGTGATCCAGGCGAAGGACCTGCTATGCCCCGGCGTGGATCACATCACCGTCACGAACCCGGCTCCGGCCGGCGGCACTTCGAATGCCATTGAGTTTGACGTAACTCCGCTCAATAGCGTGCAACCCTGCATCACGGCGCTCTCGCCCGTCAGCGCCAACGCAGGCTCCGGAGGCCTCCCGCTCACGGTGACCGGCAGCAATTTCAACGCAAGCTCGGTTGTATTTTTTGGCCCCAATGCTCGCGTTACTCAGTTCAATTCCGGAACAGGCCAGCTAACCGCCGCGCTTCTCGCTTCCGACCTAGCCACGGCAGGCACAGTGAACGTCACGGTTGTCAACAGCGTCCCCGTTGGCGGCACCTCGGCTCCATTTCCTTTCACTATTGATTGACGCTGCCGAATCGAATGCCGCCAAGCCGGACGGCATTTTCTCGGCCTCCTGGTTTTTCCATGAGCACGAGGTTCGTTCAGCGTCTCTTTCGCCTTCCGCTTTCATCAGTATTTAGCTGAGTTCATCTGTGGTTACTTGCCGTTGCATTTCCGCCGCGTAGCTTCGCAGCGCGGCTGGACTCGCCTCGCGGATTTCCTTATCCTCGATTGGGCCACATGCCGCAACCTCTCAAGCCTTCCGCGCTTCATCCCGGCGATGCGATTCGCATTCTTTCGCTATCGAGCCCGGTCGAAGAATCACGACTGCAGAAAGGCTGCGACGAGTTGTCGCGCCTCGGCTACACGTCAAAACTCGATCGCGCATCGGTGCTCGCAAGAGACGGTTTTTTTGCAGGCACCGCGGCCGCTCGCATCGCGGCAATTCGCGAAGCGCTCCATGAGCCCGCGACGCGCGCCGTGATTTTCACGCGCGGCGGGTACGGCGTGAACTATCTGCTGGAAGACCTCAGCGTCGCCCTCGCGACGCCCAAAATTCTCCTCGGGTACAGTGACCTGACCTCGCTCCAGATTTTTCTGTGGCAGAAATTCCGTTGGGTCACGCTGTACGGGCCCATGGTTGCTTCCGGCTTTGACAAAGGCGCCGGCGCGCCGCAAGGTTACGATTCCGATTCACTCACTCGCGCGGTTACCGAGACAAAACGCGAGTGGTCCATCGATTTGCGCGGAGAAACTCTCGCGGCCGGCACGAAAGAGGGCATTCTTCTTGGCGGCTGCCTCACGCTGGTCGAAACCGCTCTGGGCACGCCTTGGGAACTCGATACCAGCGGCGCCCTGCTTGTCCTCGAAGACCGGGGCATGAAGCCCTGGCAGGTGGACCGAGCGCTCATGCATCTGAAGCAGGCGGGTAAATTGCGCAACCTCGCCGGCATTATCTTGGGCGACTTTCCGGAGTGTGAAGGCCCTGCGGGCGGCGAAACGGTGAAAGACGTCGCGCGACGAATACTCACGCCTCTCGGCGTTCCTATCGTCTGGGGCGCGCCCATCGGCCATACCCAGCGTCCGATTCTGACGCTACCCCTCGGCGTTCGCGCGCGTCTCTCCCCGGACGGCTCAGCGCGCCTCGACATTCTCGAGCCGGCATGTGTCGCATGATGATTCCGGGCACGCAGCGAAAAACCGTCGAGCACATTCATCTGCTGGGAATCGCTGGCGCGGCGATGGCTCCCGTTGCGGGAATGCTTCAGGAGCGGGGCTATCGCGTTACCGGTTCTGACGTCGGCGTGTATCCGCCCGCTTCGACTCTTCTCGATTCGCTCGGGATCCGCTGGAACGAAGGTTATCGAGAAGAGAATCTCAAGCCTCCGCCCGATCTGGTCGTCATCGGCAACGTCATTGCCCGCGGCAACCCAGAGCTGGAGTACATCCTCGACCAGAAAATCCCGTACTGCTCGATGGCGCAGCTGCTCGAGGAGTTTTTCATCGCCGGACACAAGTCGATCGTCGTCGCCGGCACCCATGGCAAGACGACCACCACCGCGATGCTTGCATGGATTTTCCACGTCGCCGGGCGCCGCCCGGATTTTCTGGTCGGTGGGGTGATCCCTAATTTTAACGACCGCAGCTATGGCCTTGGCGGCGGGGAAGAGTTCATCATTGAGGGCGACGAATACGAAACGGCATTCTTTGACCGCGGCCCCAAATTTCTTCACTACCATCCCGATGAGCTCATTCTCACATCGCTTGAATTCGATCACGCGGACATCTATCCCGACCTTGCTTCCATTGCCAAGCAGTTCCGCCTGCTGGTCAATCTCGTTCCCCGCCGCGGACGTATCTTGATTTGGGGGGAGAGCGCGGAACTGAAAGCATGCGTCGCGAAGGCGCCTTGCCCGGTTGAAACTTTCGGGTTCACGCCTGATTGCGATTGGCAGGCCGGCGACATCCTCTGGAATGATTCGGCCACCGAATTCCGGGTCGCTTACACGGGCGGGGAAGTGGCGCGGATCCGCATGCCGATCGCGGGGCGCCACAACGTCCTCAACGCACTCGCGGCCGTTGCACTTGCCTATGGCCGTGGCGTCGAATGCGAAGCCATCGAACGCGCTTTCGCCACGTTTCAAAGTGTTCGACGCCGCATGGAAATTAAGGGAGAAGCGAACGGCGTGCTCGTGGTAGAGGACTTCGCGCATCATCCCACCGCCATTCGCCTGACGCTCGAAGCCGCGCGCACCCGCTGGCCGGGCCGCAGAATATGGGCGGCCATCGAGCCGCGATCGAACACCATGCGCCGAAAAATATTCCAGGATGTTTTGCCCGAAGCGCTGGCTGTTGCAGACGCGGTTGCCATTGGCCCGGTGAATCGCGCGCAACTGCTCGCCGACGAAGACCGCTTCTCGCCCGATGCGGTGGCCGAAGCGATCCGCAAGCGTGGGCGCGAAGCAAAGGCGTTCGGCTCCGCCGATGAAATCGCGGAGCATTACGCTTCGTCTGCCAAACCGGGGGACTTGGTAATCGTAATGTCGAATGGCAGTTTCGACGGCCTGTGCAGCAAACTGCTCGAAAAATTGAAAAGCCTCTCTGGTGCCCGCCGATGATTTGGAATCGATTCTCGTGTTTGCCATCCCGAACCCGGTCGCTCTGCTTGCGAACGGCGGTGAGGGATCTGCTTTCTATGTTCTTTGCGCTTTCTTTCCTTGCCGTTCCAGCCGCCGCAACCGTCCACTACAAAATCTCGCTCGATCATCCCGAGCAGCATGTCTTTCACGTCACCATGACCGTGCCGAATGCGGCCCTGAGCGAGGCCATCAGAATGCCTGCTTGGAACGCGCTCTATCAGATTCGTGATTTTGCTTATCGCGTCGAGGATGTTAGAGCCGCGTGGGCAGATAGCAGTGGGGGTGAAAGTGGGCAACTTTCGCCTCGCAAACTCGATAAGAGCACATGGCAATTCGGCTATGACCGGGATGCATTCATGAGTCTTGGGAGGGGTGAGTTGGTTTTCAGGTATTTGATTGAGTGGGATGATCCCGGGCCGTTTAATTCGCAACTCAACCCGCATCACGCTTTTGTCAATTTCGCGGAAGTTCTTATGTACGGGCCCGCACGGCGCGACGAAGATGTGTCCGTTGAGTTCGTTGATATTCCGGCCGGCTGGCGAATCGCCACAGCTCTGGCTCCGGGGTCCGCCGCCAATACCTTCGCTGCTCCGAGCTATGACGCACTTGTCGATGCTCCCGTCGAAATCGGCAAATTCGAAGAGTTCAGCTTCGTCGAAGCAGGTGCGCCCATTCGCGTCGTCGTGGACGCCAAAGAATGGAATCGTGCGCGCCTCGAGGACGCGCTCAAACGAATCACCGGCTACGAACTGAAGCTCATGGGCGGCGCGCCGTTCAAGGAATATACATTCTTCTTTCACATCGGGTCGTACGCTGAAGCCGGCGGCGGAGGAATGGAGCACGCGAACGGCAGCGCGATTTCTTCGAGTTCCGTCGAAGGGGCAATCGCAACCGCAGCGCACGAGTTCTTTCATCTTTGGAACGTCAAGCGGATCCGGCCGCAGTCGCTTGAGCCGGTCGACTACACCAAGGAGCAGTACACGCGGGCGCTGTGGTTCGCCGAGGGCGTGACGAGCACTTACGGCGCGTACGCGCTGGAGCGCTCGGGCCTGCGTAACAAGGAGCAGTGGTACGGGGACCTCGCCGAGCAAATCACGGAACTGGAGTCGCGTCCGGCACGCACATGGCAAAGCGTCGAAGAATCGAGTCTGGGTGCCTGGCTTGAAAAGTACGATGGCTATCGCCAGCCGGATCGCAGCATCAGCTACTACAATAAAGGCCAAATCGACGGTGTGCTTCTTGACCTTGCGATCCGCGACGCCACCGCCAATCACAAGTCTCTCGACGATGTCATGCGCCACATGAATGAAGTCTATGCACTCCGCGGACGGTTTTACGACGACAGCGGTGGTTTTCCCGGCGACATCGGATCGATTGGAGTCGCGGTGAACGATGTCGCGGGCCGGAGTTTCGAAGAGTTTTTCCGCCGCTACGTGTCGGGCACCGACGAAATTCCCTATGACAAGTTTCTGGCGGTCGCCGGCTTGGAAGTGAAAATCGATTCCAGCAAGCTGGCGGACCTCGAATTTCGCGCCAGTCGCGCGCCCGGAGTTGGTGCGGTGGTCGCGCAAGTAGCGCCGGGAAGCACGGCCGAAGCGGCTGGATTGCAAAAGGGCGACGTGCTGATGAGCATGAATGGCGAAAGTCTTCCGAGAAATATTCGCGGCTGGCTGCACGAGCATCATGCGGGGGATACCGTGACGTTGCGCGTGCGCCGCGACGGCGAAGAAAAGGAAATCTCCTACGCGCTCGGCGAAGGCGGCAGCGGCGGGCGCTACTCAATCGTGGAATTGTCCAACCCAAGCGAAAAGCAGCGGCGTGTCCGCGAAGGCCTGCTGCACGGGACTACCGATTAACGAGATGCTCGACGATAATGCGGCAGGTCCTATCGCGCTTCCCTTTGCCCGCGGCGGCGTGAGTTCGCCCTCAGCATGATTCGCACGATTGCCCTGGTTCTTTACTTTGTTCTCGCGCTTGTGCTGATAATGCCGTGGCTCATTTTGTGGAGTTTGCTGACTGGCAGCGCCGATCTGATGTACGCGACGGCCATGAAAGCTGTTCGCCTCGGGAATCGCATCGCGGGAATCGGCGTGCGCGTCGAAGGCCTCGAAAATGTTCCTGCGGGCGTTTGTGTGTTCGCGGCGAATCACATCTCGAATGTCGATCCGCTCGCTTTCGTGCCCGCGATTCCACGGCGCGTTTCTCTGCTCGTAAAAAACGAGCTTTTCCGCGTTCCGATTCTCTCCGCGGCGATGCGTCTCGCGAAATTTGTTCCGGTCGAGCGCGGAGACCCCGAGGCGGCAGCCGCCAGCGTGGACATCGCCGTCGCCCTTCTGAAGCAGGGTCTTTCGTTCGCGGTTTACCCTGAAGGAACGCGAAGTCCAGACGGTCGCTTGCGCCCGTTCAAGAAGGGCGCGTTCGTGATGGCAATTCAGGCGGGAGTTCCGGTGGTTCCTGTTTCGATCGCCGGTGCGCAGCACTTGATGCGAAAAGGCGATCGAGCGATCCATCCGGGAGAAGTCGTGGTCCGTTTCGGACCGCCCGTAGACGCTTCGGCATACACCATGGAGCGCCGCGCCGACCTTCTGGCCCGCGTTGAATCGCTCGTCGCGGCCGGACTTCCCCCCGACCAGCAGCACCGGTAGCTGCTGCCCGCATGGCACCCTGATGGCCGCGCATTTTTCAAGCTCCCTCCGCTTTCTGTGCGCGCAGACGCCCAACTTCCTCGCGAAGTTCTCGAAATTCGCGCTGCAAATCCGGCAGGCGGTTGAACACCGCAACGGATTTGCGCCAAGCGAGATTGTCGACCGCCGGGTAGCCGGAGTAGACGGCGGCGGGAGGCACGTCATTCGGGACGCCGCTTTGCGCCGTGAGCGTGGCGCCATCGCCGACAGTAAGGTGGCCTGCCACGCCAACCTGCCCCGCAAGGATGCAGCGCTTTCCGACGCGCGTGGTGCCGGCGAGGCCCACTTGCCCGCAGAGCAATGTATCTTCGCCAACTTTACAAGCGTGGCCTACCTGCACGAAGTTATCGATTTTTGTGCCGCGGGCGATGCGGGTTTCGCCGACCGTCGCGCGATCGACGGCGCTGTGCGCCTGGATTTCGACATCGTCCTCGATCACCGTGATTCCCGCCTGGCGCATTTTGTTCCAGCGGCCGTCGGAATCGCGGGCAAAACCGAAACCATCGCTGCCGACGACGACACCGTTTTGTAGCAGGACACGGTTGCCAATGCGGCAGGACTCGCGGACGCAGGCGTGGGAATGCGCGAAGAAATCGTCGCCGATTTTCGCAGCGCGATAAACTGCGACGAAGCTATGCAGAACGGCATGGCGTCCGATTTCCACATCTTCGTCCACGAAGCAGTAAGGGCCGATGTGCGCACCCTCGCCGATCTTCGCGGATTTTGCTACGACGGCCGTTGCATGAATTCCCGGGGCAAATTGCGGCGCAGGATGAAAAAGTTCGATGGCGCGCGCGAAATCCAAATACGGATTGAGGGAACGAAGAACGGCGACGCGCGGCAACCCCGTCTTTCGGTCGGCGGAAGTCTCCCTAGCGACGAGGATCGCCGAGGCGCGCGTGGTTTCGAGCGCGGGGCGGTATTTAAGGTTCGCGAGAAATGTCAGTTGGCCCGCGCGCGCTTCTTCGATTCCGGCGACGCCGGTGATTTCCAGATTGGCATCGCCCTCGAGCGTGCAGCTGAGTTTTTCGGCGATTTGTCCCAGTTTCATCGCGGCTCTCCTGGCAGCAGAGTTTTGCACGGCCAGTGTACAACCTGGCCGTCGCGAGTGGCGAGAGGCGAAGGATGGGGCAGGCGACGCTATTCACCGAAGAGTTTGGACTGAGCCGGGGACGCGGCGGCGCGCGGGCCGCCGGAAGCATCGCGCGGCGGGCGCCGTGCGACGCCGACGACGCCGAGAACTTTCATTTCCGCCAGCGCGGAGCGGGGAATAAAGACTTTCAAGCTGTTGCCGTGGAGATCGGGCGGCGTGAGCTGCACGCCGGTGTCGAGCAGATCGAGAAGATTGTTGGCGACGATCCCTTCCATCACATCTTCGTCGCGGAAACGCAGGCGCACCCAAAGGCCGTCGAGTTTCGGGCGGCTGAGAAACGTTTTGCGCTCGGGCTCGAAATGGTCTTGAAATTCACGGACGAAGTAGACGGCTTTCACGTCCTTCATGGCGACGGCGCGCTGCTCGCCGTCGGGAGTTAAGAGTTCGATCGGCTCGGCGCCGCCTAGGCTGGCGCCGTTCAAATAGCCGCGCATGGGGCTGCCGTCGAGCAGAAGGACGACCACCTTTTTCAGCGTGGAGGCAGTGGGCCGGCTTTTGGTGCGAATCATTCGCCCTCGAAAGAACATTCCCTAGAAGGTGTGTCTGACGGAAACCATCGTACCGCTTTGAGCAGAGAAGGTGAATCGCGCGGTTTTGAAATGGTGACCATGGGTTACCTGCCACCGGCGCGCAGCGCGTGTAATCGGCTAATTTGAGCCGATTAGACTTGGCCGCCTTCCCGTTGTTTACAGGCATTTACAGCGATTTATAAGCGGCAGGAGCGCCGATTAGAAATTGGGCATGCCGGCGATTTATCTCCCAGGCTTCTGTCGCCGGATGCTCGAACGGCGTTGAAATGGTCAACCATCTTGCTTCGTCCTTCTTTTTTGGGTTTCTTACTTCGGGTGCGAGTCACTCGCAGGAAAAAACGCGGCGGCGCTAAGAAGCGTGCGTCGCAATCAAGCTAGCACGCCGAGGGGGGAATTGAACCTGACCTATCTGCCCAAAAGAGGATAGCTGGCCTACCGTGCCATAAATTGCCGAGGTCTAGGGCGCGGGTTGAGAAACTCACGCGGGCAACGGGTAGGAGATTACAGTAGGAGGAGACCGATTCGAGAGCTAGCGCAAAGGGGCCGGGGCGACCCGACTAAATCGTGGCCGCCCCGACAGTTCCGACTAAGTTAGTCTTAGTCCTCGTTCTCGTTTTCGGCGCTGAGTTCACCGATAAACGTGCCCCAGTTCGCGCCGACTCCCTGTGGGAAGCCGTTGCTTAGTTGGGCGGGGATGTATTCAGTGGCGAACCAGAGATTGCCGTGCTCGTCCACTGCGGCTGCGGAATAATCGCCCCAGCGTCCGACACCGCTGCCGCCGAACTGCGGGTACATCGTAAACCCGTCGTCAGGGAATGCACCTGCTCCGAGGACGTGGATACGGCCTGCACCGTTGTCCGCATTGATTCGTGTATAGGCCGCGCTAGGGAAGAAGCCCGGCCCGGAAATCGTGAATCCAACGATTCCGTCGCCATTTCCGTTTACGGAGATGGCGGGATAGAGAACGTTCTGCCCGGCTGCGGTGATGTACCCTTGTGTCTGCATGTGTGCGTGCAGGTGGTCACCCCCAAAATCGGGACGGATAACGAAAAACGCAGCTCCGTCGAGAAAATTGCTTCCCTGCTGGATGACGGTCGTTAGCCCCGTCCACAGCAAACCCTGTGAGAAAAAGACTTGCTGCATGCGGGTATCGCCCGGGGAAAGTGCTCCTTCGGGCTCCGGCGGTGTGAGTGAGGCGCCGAAAGGGTTCGGCCCGGCCTCCTGAGTAGCGGGAGGCGCGTCGCCATAGACCTCACTGTTGATGATTGTGTTAGTCAACTCGACCGTCGGATTCGGTTGATCGAGCGTCCTGGTGTCGGATATGGCCCAGACGGCGAGGCGGTTATCCAGCGTGTGCGTGAAGTTCAAATGGCTGACAAAGAACTCAACACCACGGTCGTTGGATTCGCTGTCGCCTTCGCCATTAAACAAGGACAGTGCCGGTTGAAGCGACCGCGCGAGGTGCCCTGCGGTCAGCGGGATGTCGCCAAAATGGACGACCGTGGGCGTTACATTGGCTGCTAATTCCCGTTTGGAGAGAGCGTAAACCTGCGCCCCGTTGGCAAATACTGGCCCCCCTCCAGTCAGCGCGGTGATGGAGAATTCGTTGGTTGTGTAGAAGAAGCCGTTCGAGTCGGTGCCCATGAGGGGCTGATCGCCGAAGCACGGACAGCCCGCGTGGTTCTGTGTCCCGTTGCTGCCATCGTCGGTCGTATCGATCGAGAAAATGTTGAAGGTCGAGAGTGGGCTGTCCGTCGTGCTGACCGCAATCAGCCCGTGCGAATGGTTCGTCACACCGCCAGTAGCCGGGTCGATATCGATCTGGAGAATGGTGACAAACCACCGGCGAACCTGCGTATCGAAGAAGCACCGCGGGTCGCTGGTGAACTGGGCTGCGTCCAGGCCGAAGAAGGTGTTGGCAAAAACCGGGCCCGCGAGCAGATTATGGCTCGAAGCATCATAGACGGCGAGAGCGACGTTGACCCCTTCAAAGACAAATCCGTTGGCGACACAGAGGCCTTGATCGGGCGGTTCGAGCAGGAAACCGCTTTGCAGTCCCTGGTCTATTACATCCAAGCCGTTAAATCCAGAAGCGTTTGGATTAGCGTTGGCAATCTGCTTGGGCGCTGGACCCGGGACAGAAAGTTGCGGTCCCGAGCCCGCCTGCACGCCGTTATCAGAATCAGGGTGATTCTTCACACGCAACGTGGTTATGCCAGACGGAACAACACCTGCGGAGTTTCTAAGTGACGACGTTCCGAGGTGTTTCAACTGAATCGTGGATACTTGATTCGCCGCGCTCTGGGCGGTAGCGTTTTTTGCACCCGCGAGCGCCAACAAGGCTGCAAATACGACGAGCTGAGCTATCCTATTTTTCACCATGATGCTCTCCTTTTTCGACCAGACCGATAGACCTCCGGTGGCGTGTGAAGAAAACTGCGTTCGGCTGACTAAAATTCCAGGCGGTTTGTCTTGGGTGCCGGAACTGCAGACGAGAGTGAGCCCAGCACCAAATCGCTGCCGCGGATTCTGCACGCCCGGCGAGCAGAGTGTCAAGGAAAAACAATACTTGCTATAAGCTAAATCTATAGGGGCTCAATCATTGATGGGAATGGGTCTCGCGGTTGAACGGTGCGAAGGGCGCCTATACTTACTAGGACGGCTCGAAATGTTTCTGACAGAGTTGGGACCGGTCTGCAAATAAACGAATGCGTCGTTGCAATCTGTTTTGCAATCTAAAGTTGCAGTCGATTTGAATTAACCGCAACAATTGGCCCAGACCTCCGGAAGAGGAGGTCTGGGCCAATTCATTTGCGAGCTGCATTCCGTGCGGCGATTCTACCGTCTGGTTGTTTGGGTTCAGGCCTTGGCCGCGTGCGTAAGAGGAGCGGCGACGAGGTGTTCGGCAAGGAACCAGGTCTGGAGCTCGTTGGTGCGGATGACTTCGCTGACGAGCAAATCGTTGGTTCCGTCGTCGCCATTCTCGGCAGCGGCTTTGGCCATGGTGTGGGCTTCCTTGAGCAGAATTTCGTGAGCTTCGAGGAGGCGTGAGATTTGAACCGGGGCCTCTTCGCGTCCGCGCGGCGGACGGGGGATGAGGGTGGTTTCGGCAACGTCGGCAGCCATGGCGACACTGATGCCGCCGAGAAGCTGGATGCGTTCGGCGACGGAGTCGACGAGCTCGTCCTGCTCGCCATAATGCTTATCGAAGAGCAGGTGGAGTTGATAGAAGGTGCTGCCGGCGACCTGCCAATGATGCTTTTTGTACATGTCGCGCAGGGTCATGGTGTCGGCGAGAATCTGATTGAGGTTGGCGACGCTATCGGCGCAGACTTTTTCATCAAGAGCGATGGGGAGCTTTGCGATCTTGCCGTAGGGCTGAATTTCACGGGCATGCTGGTGCAACACGGGCCTGGCGCGTTCGGCGCCCTCTTCGAGTTGGGAATAGCTGGGACCGCGCTTCACTTCTTTCGTAGCCATGAATGGTCTCCTTTAGAGGTGGCCTGCCGGTCAAAAATCGGGC
>Ga0307475_10002167_pt1 | contig 11810 bp, 9 predicted proteins | sample atmos_gasesECM1C_FD_203317 | JGI IMG/M metagenome (GOLD analysis project Ga0307475, IMG submission 203317) | Hardwood forest soil microbial communities from Morgan-Monroe State Forest, Indiana, United States - atmos_gasesECM1C_515 | ecosystem: Environmental > Terrestrial > Soil > Temperate...
ACCTCCAGCGCCTCAAAACCGAAATCGAAAAACTCGCCACCTACGCTGGGGACCGCAAAACCATACTTCGGCACGACGTCGCCCTCATGGTCATCTCGGAAAAGGCTGCTACCGTCTGGGAATTTGCCGACCTGCTCGCCACTCGCCGCTCCAAAACGGCCCTGGAATTCCTCGAACGCCTGCTCCGTGACGGCGAAGAGCCTTTGTCCATGGTCGGTGCTTTGGCCTGGATGTACCGCAAGCTCATCGAAGCCAGCGAACTCAAAGGCATGGTGCAAGGCTGGCAAGCCGCCCGCGCGCTGCAAATGCCTCCCGACAAAGCCGAAGCCGCCGTACGCAACGCCCGCCAAATCACCAGGGCTCGCCTCCTCGCCGGCCTCCGCGCCCTACAGCGTGCCGACGATCGCCTCAAATCCGGCGAAAAAGACGCCCGCGCCGTCATGGAATTCCTGGTAACCGAACTCTCCGCCCCCAACTCCCGCGCCGCCGCGAGATAACCCGCGCACGAAGTCATTGTCTTTCCGAACGCAGCGCGGACCGCTGCCTCACCGAGCGGTTTCTGCGAGGAGAGTCTGCTTTTTCACTCCCGACGGGACATGCGAAAAAAGCAAAAGGCCGGACTTGGTCCGGCCCTTCAATTTTTCGGCTTGCTTACCTACATAAAACTTATAACTTTAAAACCGCTCCTACTTCGCCGCCGCCTTAGCCTTCAACCCATTAAACGCCACCGCTAGCCGCGACTTGTATCGGTTTGCGGTGTTCTCGTGCAACACGCCCTTGGTAATGGCCTTGTCAATCTCGCTCAGCGTGGGCTGCAACAGGTTTCCCGCCGCAGTGGCATCTCCCGCGGTAATCGCGCCGCGCAGCTTCTTGATCGCCGTACGCACGCGCGTCCGGTTTGCCCGGTTCACCGCCGCCCGTTGATGAGATTGCGCCGCGCGCTTCAATACCGACTTCTTTTTCTTCTTTACTTTGGTAGCCTGTCCTTGGGCCATCTAACTGACGCTCCTTTAGCGTATCTGTCAAACATATAAGTCTAGGGGACGCTTACCGACCTGTCAATTACAGGCGGCAAGACAGAGCTAGCGTGAATTCACCGAGCAAACTGGATTTGCATAGCGGCCATCGCGCGGAATCGCACTCCGCTAAACGCGATGAACTCCGCCTGCTGATCAATTCACGCCACCCCGTCCTCACCATCGAAACCACCGAAGAAGACCGCGCTGAACAACTCCTTCTCGAAATCGCCACCGACCTCAGCGTCCCTCTTTTCACCTGGAGCGTAACCCTGGGCCTCGCCCGCTTCCACGGCGCGCCCATCTACAACTCGGAATCCCCCGAATCGGCCCTCTCGAACATTGCTGCGGTGCCAGGCGACGGCATCTTTCTGCTCAAAGACTTCTCACGCTATTGCGACAACGACAAAGTCTGCCGCCGGCTCCGCGAACTCGCCGAACAGTTCCGCACCGCCCGCCGTTCCATCGTCATCACCGCGGGCGCGATTCAGCTTCCGCCGGAACTCGCCGGCGAATCCGCTCCGTTCGCACTCGGCCTTCCGTGCGGCGACGAACTTCTTGCGGGCGTCAAACAAACCCTCGCCGACCTGAATCGTGAAAATCGCATCGTCTCCACTCTCGATCCCGCCTCGCTGCAAAAACTCGCCGACAATCTCGCCGGCCTGCCTTTTGCTGAAGCCATGCGCACGCTGCGCATGTGCACGCTCCAGCAAGGCGGCGCCAACCCCGCTCTCCTCGATGCGGTCCTGGAAGCCAAAAGGGAACTGCTTCGCGGGGATGGTCTCCTGGAATCCGTGCGGCGCGATGCCACTTTCGCCGATATCGCCGGACTCGCCCACCTCCGCGACTGGATCGCCAAACGCAAAAGCGCGCTCACTCCCGAAGGCCGGCGCTTCGGCCTCGTTCCTCCCAAAGGTATTCTCATCACCGGCGTGCAAGGCTGCGGCAAAAGCCTGGCCGCTCGCGCCGTGTCCGGCGAATGGGGCTTCGAGCTCGCCCGCCTCGATGCCGGCGCCCTGTATGACAAATTCGTCGGCGAATCCGAAAAGCGCCTCCGCAAAGCGCTCGACCTGGCACAAAAAATGTCCCCGCTGGTTCTCTGGATCGACGAAATCGAGAAAGCGTTCGCCTCCGCCGGTTCCAGCGGTGACGCCGACGCCGGCCTTTCCCAGCGCTTGCTCGCCACGCTGCTTACCTGGATGCAGGACCGCGAATCCGGCGTTTTCCTGGCCGCCACTTCCAACAACATTTCCGCCCTGCCTCCCGAAATGCTGCGCAAGGGCCGCTTCGACGAAATCTTTTTCGTGGATTTGCCCGGGCCCGCCATTCGCTTCAGTCTCTTCGCTCTTCACTTGAAAAAGCGCAACCGCGACCCGCAATCTTTCGACCTCCCCAAGCTGTCCGCCGCCAGCGAAGGATTCTCCGGCGCCGAAATCGAGCAGTCCATCGCCTCCGCCCTGTACTCCGCCTTCGCCGCCAAACAACAACTAAACACGGAAATTTTGCTCACCGAAATTACCTCCACTCGCCCGCTCAGCATCACCCGTTCCGAAGAAGTTTCCGCTATCAGGCAGTGGGCACAAACCCGCGCCGTCTCCGCCGACTAATCCCTTCATCCAACCACCTGGTGCAAGTGTGATGTACAATTTCGCGCGGTTTTTATGGAGGCAAACAAAGATGAACGCCTGCCGCAACCTCTCTTTACTCTGCTCCGCACTTCTGGCTGTTGCCGGCGCCGCCTCAGCGCAAACGCCCGCCGAGCCCGGCCCGCTCTCCAAAGAAGTCGCTAAACTCGAAGAAAAATCCACGCGCCAGGAAAAAACGCTGTGGGACTGGCCCAACCTGGCCCGCTATCGTTACGCCAACGCGCAACTCCAACCGCCAGCCAAAGACCAGCAACGCGTCGTCTTCATGGGCGACTCCATCACCGACGCCTGGCCCGACCCGCGCTTCGGCGAATTTTTTCCCGGCAAGCCGTATGTCGGTCGCGGCATCAGCGGGCAAACCACTCCGCAAATGCTTATTCGTTTCCGCCCGGACGTCATCGCGCTCCATCCGGCCGCGGTCGTCATCCTCGCCGGCACCAACGATCTCGCCGGCAACACCGGCCCCATGTCCCTCGAAGAAATCGAAGGCAACCTGACCTCCATGTCCAATCTCGCCCACGCCAACAAAATCAAAGTCATCTTTTCCAGCGTTCTTCCCGTGTACGACGGCGGCCACCGTGCCGACGGCTCCTCGATCATCATGACCGATCGCCGCCCGCCTGAAAAAATCCTGGCCCTCAATCAATGGATCAAGTCTTACGCCGCCGAACACGACGACCTGTACCTCGATTACTTTTCCGCCATGGTTGACGACCAAGGCTTCCTCAAAAAAGATCTCAGCGAAGACGGCCTCCATCCCAACAAAGCCGGCTACGACGTCATGGCCCCGCTGGCCCAATCCGCCATAGACAAAGCCCTGGCCGCCGACAAATCTCCTAGAAAAAAATAACTTCGCGGTTAGCCAGATGTCTTCGTAGGGGCGCAGCGCCTCCGCGCTCGTCCCGTCCGCAACTCGTTGTCACTGTTTTCTTTCCGCTGCATAAAAACGTCTGGTGTAGAATCCACTCGCTTTGTGGTCCCACCACGCTTCGCATACAGGAGATACCATGCACAGGCCCCGCGCACATTTGCTCCTCAGGAATCTCGTTCTAGTTTCACTCTGCACGGCCCTGTTGGTGCTTGCTGGTTCGTGCGCGGCGAACGCGCAGTCCGCCGCGCCTCTCCTCCTCCGCAATCCCTCCATCAGTAAAACGCAAATCGCTTTTGACTACGCCGGCACGCTTTGGATTGCCGACCGCGACAGTGGCTCGCTCCGCCGTCTCACCAGCGCCGGCCACGAAAGCAAGCCCATTTTTTCCCCCGACGGCTCGCTGGTGGCTTTCTCCGGTGATTACGACGGCGGGCGTTCCGTTTACGTTGTCGCCGCATCGGGCGGCGAGCCTCATCGCCTCACGTTTCATCCCGCCGATGGGGAAGCGGTTGGCTGGACACCCGACGGCAAGCGGGTAGTCTTCGTCACCACCCGCACCGCCTTCGCGCGCGGCGTCACCGAACTTTTCACAGTTCCCGTCGAAGGCGGCTTCGCAACAGAGATTCCATTGGTGCGCGCTTCCGACGGAGCTTTTTCACCGGACGGCTCGCGCATTGCTTACGTCCCCAATATCCAGTGGCAGGCGGCCTGGAAGCGTTACCGCGGCGGCCAAACCAAGCCCATCTGGATCGCCAATCTTTCCGACTCCGCCGTGCAGGCCACCATCCCGCGCGAAAACTCCAACGACTTCAACCCCATCTGGATCGGCGAAACCATTTATTTTCTTTCTGACCGCGACGGCCCGGTTTCGCTCTATGCCTACGACCTGAAATCCCAGCAAGTAAAGCAGTTGGTCAAGAACAATGGCTTGGACATGAAATCCGCCGCTTCTTTTGGCGATACCATCATTTACGAACAGTTCGGCTCGCTCCACCTGTTTGACGTCAAATCAGGAAGCGACCGCGCGCTGGACTTTCACCCTGTCGCCGATCTCGCCGAAGTCCGTCCCCATTTCCAGAAAATCGATCCGGCGCGCATTCAATCCGCCGTTATTTCTCCGACCGGCGTGCGTGCTGCCTTCTCGGTGCGCGGCGAAATCCTTACCGTTCCCGCCGAAAAAGGCGACATCCGCAATATCACCAATACCACCGACGTCGTCGAACGTGATCCTGCCTGGTCGCCTGACGGCAAATCCATTGCTTACCTTTCCGACGAGTCGGGCGAATACGCCATCCACATCCGCGATCAAAACGGCATGGGCGAAGTCCGCAAAATCGCGCTCGGCCAGCCTCCCACCTTTTATTACTCGCCGAAGTGGTCCCCCGATTCCAAAAAAATCGCTTACACCGACAAGCGCCTCAACGTCTGGTACGTGGACATCGAAAAGAAAACCCCGATCCTGGTGGACTCAGACACTTACACCGACCCGGCCCACGGTTTACAGGTCGCCTGGTCGCCCGATAGCCGCTGGCTCGCCTACACCCGCCAGCTCAAGAGCCACATGCACGCCGTCTTCGCCTACTCCATCGAACAGGGCAAAACCTTTCAGCTCACCGACGGCATGAGCGACGCTCTGTACCCGGCATTCGACAAAGAAGGCAAATATCTCTACTTCACTGCCAGCACCGACGCCGCCCTGAACACCGGCTGGCTCGACATGACCAGCCTGCAGCGTCCCGTCACGCGCAGCGTTTACGTTATGGTTCTCAAGAAAGACGATGCGTCGCCGCTGGCTCCCGAAAGCGACGAAGAAAAAGGCAAGGACGCGGAAAAGGACAAAGAGAAAAAGGCCGACTCCGACAAAGACAAACCGAAAGACAAGGACGCGGACAAATCCAAAGAAGCCGACAAGCCCAAGGAACCCGTGCCGCCGAAAGTGGACATCGATTTCGAAAATATCGGCCAGCGCATCCTGGCTCTCCCCATTCCTCCCCGCAACTATTACAGCCTCTACGCAGGAAAAGCCGGCGTCCTCTTTCTCGTCGAAGGTCCGGCTGTCGATCCTCTCGACGGCGACCAGTTTGGCCCCGCCACTACTATCCATAAATACGAAATGAAGACCCGCAAAGTCGAGCAGATCCTTGACGGCGTCACCAGTTTCGACGTTTCGTTCAACGGCGAAAAAATCCTCTACGCCAAACAAGCTCAATGGACCATCGGCCCCGCGGGGAAGCCACCCGACGGCCCCCCGCAGCCTGGTCACGGGGGCCCGCTGCACCTCGACGCCATGGAGACTTACGTCGATCCGCGAGCCGAGTGGAAACACATGTACCACCAGGTGTGGCGCGATGAACGCGACTTCCTCTACGATCCCGGCCTGCACGGCCTCAATCTTGAGACCATCAAAAAACGCTACGCGCCCTACCTGGATCAAATCGCCACCCGCGACGATCTAAACTATCTCTTCATCGAAATGCTCGGCGACATTACCGTCGGCCACATGTTTGTCGGTGGCGGCGATTTTCCGGAAACCAAACACGTCAAGACCGGCTTGCTCGGCGCCGACTACACAATTGAAAACGGCCGCTACCGCTTCACCCGCGTTTTCAACGGCGAAAACTGGAATCCCAAGCTGCGCGCTCCGCTCACTCAGCCCGGCGTCAACGTCAAAGCCGCCGAATATCTCCTCGCCGTGAATGGCCGCGACGTCCGCCCGCCTGCCGATCTCTACAGCTTCTTTGCCGAAACCGCCGGCAAACAGACTGTACTCAAAGTCGGCCCGGGGCCCGACGGCTCCGGCTCCCGCGAAGTCACCGTCATTCCCGTCGACGATGAACTATCCCTGCGCAACTACGCCTGGATCGAAGGCAACCGCCGCAAAGTCGACGAACTCACCGGCGGCCGCGTCGCCTACGTTTATCTGCCGGACACTTACGCCGGCGGTTTCACCAATTTCAATCGCTACTACTTCGCGCAGGTCGGCAAGGAAGCGGCCATCATTGATGAGCGTTACAACGGCGGCGGCGACATCGCCGACTACGTCATCGATTACCTGCGCCGTCCGCTGCTCAGCTACTGGTTCATGCGCGAAGGCCACGACAGCACCACTCCGCAGGAAGCTATTTTCGGGCCCAAGGTCATGATCACCAACGAAATGGCCGGCTCCGGCGGCGACGCCATGCCCTGGATGTTCCGCCGCACCAAAATCGGTCCACTGGTCGGCAAACGCACCTGGGGCGGACTGGTCGGCCACTACACCAATCCCGGCGACTTGCTCGACGGCGGCTTCACCGGCACTCCGAATCTCGCCTTCTACTCTCCCGACGGAACCTGGGATGTTGAGAACCACGGCGTTCCGCCTGACATCGAAGTCGAACTCGATCCCAAAGCTGCGCGCGAGGGCCACGACACGCAACTCGACAAGGCAGTCGAAGTCGTCCTCGACTTGCTGAAGAAAAATCCGCCGCCTCCGCCGCCGCATCACCCGCCGTTTGTCAACTATCAGAAGAACGCGAGGCCGTAGTTTCCGCCGCTTCTGATTTCGTTTTCTTTACAGTGGCCGGCCTTCAGGCCGGTTCTGTCGCGAACCACGGGGACCTGGCGCTGCCTTTTACGGCAGCACGCCTGCTCAACACGTCCCGCCCCCGTGTTTATAACCAGCCGTTGTCGCCAAGAATACTTGTTGCCAAGGTCGCCGCTCATCGCCGTCGGACGGCGTTGGCTCCATTGGATCGGTATTCACGTGCGATGTAGTTTTGCTTGACCAGTTCGGCGAACAGCACACCGCAAAAAACGTGCAGTTTCAGCCTTTCGGAGGTCTCGCATGGGCCAATCGGTGCAGAGAGGGGCGGTCGAAGCGCATCCAAGGGATCGCCGAAAACGCCGTTCAGCGCACCAAGAACCAAGCGTAAGTGAACACAACTGACATGGGCTTATCCGGGACACTCGGGTGCCCAGGCTCGCTTCCTTGAACCTGCCTTACGATTTTTCTGTAGCCACCCCAAAGCAGTGCGAGAAGCCGTCGTCGTCGGTAAGGAAAAACTCCGTCTGCCCGTAGTCGCGATCCTCCAGCTCGGAAACTTCGTACCCGAGGCTCATCAACCGCTGCCTGGTCTGATGGATGTCGGCGGGCCCCCAGTAGAGCCGAATGCCGTTGTAGTTTTCCGGCTTGACCGGGGTACCCGCGCGCTGATTGAGCATGAACCACAAATTGCCTCGCTGCAGCATGCACAGGGTCAGCTTCCCATCCTTGCGCATCTCCTCGGTCACCGAAAATCCCAGACCATCCACCCAGAGCCGCAGGCTCTTCTGCAAATCCGCGCTGGGAATCACCGGGATGCACGATAGATCGCCCATGTGTTCCTCCTGATTCGTTCGGCGTGCGGCGTGTGCCGTGCTCTGTGTCGGCCGGCCCGCCGCGGCGGGAAACCTGGAGCTTAGGCTCTGGAGACCATGCCCCACGCCGCCTCACGAATCAGCAAGAATAACCTCGCCGAGGCGGGAATTGACACCACGCCATTTACTTACGGCACGGCGATCAGGCGAGCGCCGAAGTCAGGCTAGCTTGTCGAAAAAAAGATAAATGGCGGCAATCCGGCCGTCCCGGGCAATGATGAAATCGGTCCCGGCGTAAGCTGGCGCCTCACCTGGACGGCCCGAGACCCATGGGACCCGCCCACCATCGCCCACTTCTTCGGGCTCGGCGATTAGCTGATAGCGAAAGTCAGGGTGAGTCGCCCGAATCTCGCCCGCAACGCGCTCGATCGCGTCGCGGCCACGATAGACTCCCTTGTTGGGGTCGTAGAATACGACATCGTCGGTGTAAAGCTCGTCGACGGCCGCGCGGCGGCGCCCGGGGTCGTTCTCACCGAAGACGTCTTGAAGATTGCGGGCGATCAAGGTCGATATGCTGTTGGGCATGGCTTGTCTCCTCTCCCTATCGAGCGGATATTCTTCCACAACCTAAGATGCCTTACAACGATAGTCGTTATAACATATATAGAATGAGAAATCGACCGCGCGGTTTGCGGGGAAGATACTCGATGCGTCTGACCGTTTTGCGAGCCGTTTCTTGGTTAGCAGGTTGGTTCTAATCTATTTCTTCAAGTTCTTGCAACGTTCCAAGAATATCTGCTGAGTTCTCGGTACAAGCCGAAAAAGCCGTTTCCGCAAGCGGCCGCTGAAGCGCCGCTGGCAGATCCAGGAGCCCATTGCTCCGGCGGCGAGGAGCACGCCCAACGCTAGTCGAGATGCCGCGCCGTCGTTGCCAAACCTAGTACGAAATGTCGCTGCTGATGCTCTGCCATTTCCCGAAGCAGTGATGTAGTGGCCGCTTTATGAACTGGCGCCTTGCCGGTTTTCCTCGTGCTTGAACCCCGCGCCGAACTGCGTTACGCTGCAAAAGACTTTCGGAGGACGCACCTATCTATGGGCGACCGCGAAGCGGTCCAGCGGTTTGCTGTGCCGGGAACTTTGCCAGCCATCGGAAAGCCTGCCACGGAGAATACGTCGCACAAGTCAGCTCACCAACCATCGACGTGGATGAAACGCACCGTACACATTGCCGGAAAAATTGAACCGTTTTTTGGCACCTTGGATGAAAACGTGCGCTTCCTGGAAGAAGCGCTGCACGTACGCACGCACCTGCACGACACCAAGCTGACCATAGAAGGCGGCCACGAATCGGTGGATCAGGCCGTGCGCATCGTCGAGGAGTACAACCACGCGGCCAGCCACGGCCGCCAGCTCACCGGCGAGGAAGTGAAATCGCTGATGCGTGTGGTGCTGGATGCGCCGCATGAATCGCCGCGCGGCATGTTCGAGGGCGGCAAGCACCGCGCCTTCGGCAAAAAACAGGTCACGCCCAAAAACGCCAGCCAGCGCCGCTACATGGAAGAGATCGAAGCGCACGACATGGTGTTCGGCATCGGCCCCGGCGGCACCGGCAAGACCTACATCGCAGTCGCGATGGCGGTCAGCGCGCTGCTCACCAAGCAGGTGAACCGCATCATTCTCGCGCGACCGGCGGTCGAAGCCGGCGAAAAGCTGGGCTTCCTGCCCGGCACCCTACAGGAAAAGGTCGATCCGTACATGCGTCCGCTGTATGACGCGCTGTACGAAATGCTGGACGCCGACAAGCTGGAGAGTTTTCTCGAAAAGGGCATCATCGAAATTGCGCCGCTGGCCTTCATGCGCGGGCGAACGCTCAACGATTCGTTCGTGATTCTCGACGAAGCGCAGAACACCACCAGCGAGCAGATGAAAATGTTCCTGACCCGCCTGGGCTTTAATTCCAAGGCGGTAATCACCGGCGATATCACGCAAATCGACCTGCCCAGCGGAAAAAAAAGCGGCCTCACCGAGGCGCTAGAAATCTGCGGCAAGATTGAAGGCATCGGCTCGGTCCAGTTCAACGAAAAAGATGTCGTTCGCCACAACCTGGTGCAGCGCATCATCCGCGCCTACGAAGAATACGAAGCCGCCCACCCGCAGCGCGGCGGCAACGGCAAAGCGCTGATCCCGATGCCGAAGTCCGAAGGTCAACCGTAAGATTGCTTGATAACACTTAACAGCAAATGATTCTCAACAAACAGACGAAGGTTCGGCTTGCGAAGCGGCCCTTGCAGGAGTTTCTCCAGCAGGCGCAATGCGAGCTGCAAATCGCCGACGCGGAAATCACCATTGCCTTCGTCAGCGACGCCGAAATCGTCCGCTGGAACGAGCAGTATCGACGCCAGAAAGGCCCGACGGACGTGCTGTCGTTTCCCGCCGGCGCCGGCGCGAAAGCGGCAGCCGCTGCCAGAAAAAACGGCTCGCCGGCTTCGCCGAGTGCTCATTCTTACCCGCCACGCGCCACTCGCAACTCGCCACTTTTCTTGGGCGACATTGCCATCGCTCCCGAAACCGCCAAACGCTACGCTCGCAAAAATGGCCGCACTCTCAGCAAAGAACTTCGCGTCCTCATCCTGCACGGTGTTTTACATTTAATGGGTTATGATCACGAGGGCGACGACGGACAAATGGATCGGATCGAGCAAAAGCTGCGGCGGAGGCTCGGCATCGCGTGAATCGTTGGCATAGGAAACGGCTTAGTCGTGGTGCTCGGCATCGCGTGAGTCGTTGCCATCGGAAATGTCTGAGTGGTTGTGCTGGGAATTGCGTGAGTAGCTATCCATGAGCGGCTACACCTGGCTTTTTGCGCTCGGCGTGGTGCTGCTGGCATCCTTCCTGCCGGTTTACTCCTACCTGGCTCTGATTTACCGCGAACTGGGCCGAATGACGACCGGGCCGATCCACGAACACCTGGACATTTTCGAGGCGGAAATCGAGCCGAAAATCGGGCTCAACCGCCATAGCGCGGGCCGCGCGTTTCGCATCTTGGGTCATTTCTGGCTGGCCTTTCTGGTGCTGCAGACCACGCGCGGCGTTTTTTATTTCGTTTCCGGCACGTGGGAATCGGTGGCCGAGCTGGCCGCCTTCATCGTGCTGGAAGTGGTTATCGCGATGCACTTCATCCCCGACATTCTGCTGTACCGCACCACTGGCCGCTGGCTGATTCCGCTGCTGCCGCTGGTACGCGCCAGCCTGGCGCTGGTGTGGCCGGTGCGCGTTTTTCTGGAGGGCGCGGAGTCGCTGGCGCGCATCTCCGAAAGCGAAACGGAAAAAACGGAAGAGCAGCGCACCGAAGAGGGAATTGAAGCGCTGGTCGAAGCAGCCGAAGAAGAGGGAATCATCGAGCCGGAGCAGGCCGATCTGATCGAGCAGGTGGTGGAGTTCAGCGACAAACGGGTGCGCGAAGTGATGACGCCGCGTCCCGACGTGGTGGCCATCGCGGAAAACTCCACCCTGGAAGAGCTGCACGCCAAATTCACTGAAACCGGATTCACGCGTTTGCCGGTGTATGACCGCACGCTCGACTCCATTGTGGGCATCGCGCATTCGCAGGACTTGCTGCAGGTCGCGGATGCCGACCTGCCGAAGCGCCACGTGCGCGAACTGATGCGCCCGGCGATGTTCATGCCGGAAACCAAAGTGGGATCGGATTTGCTGAAAGAGATGCGCCAGCAGGAGCAGACCCTGGCGGTGATTATTGACGAGCACGGCAGCATGGCCGGCATCGCCACCATGGAAGACCTGGTGGAAGAGATCGTGGGCGAAAGCGGCGTGGACACCAGCCATCCCAAGCTGGAAATGGTGCGCGAGGGAACCGGCACGCTGGTCATGCGGGGCAGCACCGCCATCAACGATGTGGAAGACATGCTGGGCGTGCATTTTGGC
>Ga0307475_10002168_pt1 | contig 11808 bp, 9 predicted proteins | sample atmos_gasesECM1C_FD_203317 | JGI IMG/M metagenome (GOLD analysis project Ga0307475, IMG submission 203317) | Hardwood forest soil microbial communities from Morgan-Monroe State Forest, Indiana, United States - atmos_gasesECM1C_515 | ecosystem: Environmental > Terrestrial > Soil > Temperate...
ACTCTGGCTCGCGCTTCAAAAGCCTCCGTTCCCTTGCTAATACGTAGCGTTGTCTCCGTTCCTAGCGACAAAGGGCTATCCGTCTCCACGAAACAGCCTTTTTGACTTATATCACTGATGTTGGAGTTGGTCCGGATGCCAGACTTCTCGTCCGTGATTTCAACCACGGCTGCGAAACTGTAACGCGGATCGGTTCGGCGTTCCGCCAAGCCAACTTGACCACCCGGTTTTGGGGTTCTGTCTGACATTTAGGTTGCGACGGAAACGCTAAGGACGATTCGTTGGTTACGTCGTTTCTTGTTCCAAACCATCTTTCGTTTCGTGAAGGCTTCGACCAGATCCTCGCTTAATTTCAATGATGATCTCCGGTCATCGTCTAGCGTGTCTAGATTAAATTGTGTCCGGCAACGTATTCGTTACCTCTGGCCTTGAAGCCTAGAGGCAATTCCGTTCGGCCGATTTGGCTTTCCATCAGATTCTGTCCCAAATTAGCCCGACCTGCCTTTCAACCCGGGAACGGGGTATTTGTGTGGGCATCCCCCTCGGGTGTAGACTCCCGCTATAGAATTCGGCAACGTGCGAAGAGCGCGACGCGTCCGGCCCCCCGGCGGAGCGACTCCTAGGGAGGTGCTCTTCGCATTCGCCTTTGCCGCGTAGTGAGCGGGCGATGCTGGAAAGCCCGGCGTATCAGGCTCTTAAACTAGGGAGGATCAGATGAAGCGATGGTTCACGGCCTTGGCAGTAACCGCACTCATTTCCGCGGGCGTTCTTGCGGCGCTCACCACGCGGCCCGCGGCCGCCGCCGACGACGAGGTCGTCACCGCCGATCGCGCGGTTACCGCTGCCTTCGAGAAAGGCGACAAGGCGATCATCAACAAGTGGGTCGATCCGGAATTCACCTGGATCGACACCGACGGCATCATGTGGCCTTTGCGCGAGGCGCTCGAGGCCGGCGTCAAGCCGCTCGTGCCCAGCACCGGCGATATCAAAGTGATCGAGCATAAATACGGCAACGTAGTATGGATTCAGGACAATCTCGACAAAAACTACGCCGCGCACACCTGGGTGAAGGGCAATAAGGGCGGGTGGAAGCTGCTGCAAACTTCCGAGATCGCGGTGCATGAGCGCGACTATAAAGCGGTGCGGCCAAACTACGCCGTGCCGTGCATTAACCCTTGTGAATACGTCCCTTACAAGCCACTCACTGCGAATGAAAAGGTCTCACTCGCCGGCTGGATGGAGCAGGAATCCGGCAAGCCCGGCATGTGGGCCAAGCACATCGCGGACAACTACGACCAGCGCGCTGTGAGCAGTTACGGCGGGCCTCGCGGACCGAAAGCGCAGATGGTCGCCCAAATCGCCAAAGGGCAAGAAGAAGCCGCCGGAAAGCATCAGCCCGAAGTGGCGACGGTTCCCTTCCTCTGGTCGCGTTGGTGGGATTACGGCTCCGCGGTCGTCATGATTTCGGTGCAGCCGACCTACGGGGAGCGCGCCTACTGGGCCAGCCGTGTGTTTGCGCCGCTGAACGGCACGTGGATGATGATGGAGAGCTACCACATCTATATCGATGCCGCTCCGGTTATGACCGCCGTGCCGCTCGATCAATCGAAGGACCCCAAGGGTCTGAAGATGATCTCCCAAAACGGCGGCAACTGATCGCGCTCGTCTGAGCGCCGTTGTCATTGTGAGCGAAGCGTCCCGACGTTTTCTTTCTCCGGAAATCGTGCCTTCCGATTTCCGGTTGGGACGCGCAGTCGAGGAATCTCTCCTTGCTTTTCTGTAGCCCAGCCTTTGCGCTTTCAGCGCGAGCATGCTCGCGCGCGGAAAAAAAGTCGCAAAGGCTGGGTGTTTTTCGGCGTCCGGTCCGGCACGGCCCCCGATTCGCTCGCGGATTCACAAGATCCCCACCCTTTCCTGAAATGCCGAAAGGGTGGGCTACAAAGCTGGGCTCCGTCTCCTCAGTGTCTCTGCGTCCTGTGTGTTAATCCTCATTCCTACATCGTCAGCACGGCGCGGAAACGAGCCTTGCCGTCCACCACGCGCTGATAGGCTTTAGCAGCTTCCGCCAGCGGATACGTCTCGACAATCGTCTTCACTTTGCCTTTCGCCACAAAATCGAGCGCCTCATATAAATATTCCGGGCCGTTCTGCTGGCTCCCGATGATACGAAGGCGTCTCATGAGCAGATCGATTAGCGAAACGGTGAGTGGTTCGGCGTCTACGCCCATGGTGACGAGCCGCCCGTCGGGCCGCAGCCCTTGAATGCTATCCACCATGGACTTGGTTGAATTGGAAGTGCTGAGAATTATGTCCGCGCCGCCCGCGGCGGCCAGGCTCTTGCCGTCGCGCACAATTTCATCCGCGCCGAGCTCGCGAATCAACTTGTCTTTGTCCGGCGAATGCGAAATCGCAATCGTCTCGAATCCCGCAGCCTTCGCGTACTGCACCGCGAGGTGCCCGAGGCCGCCGATGCCAAGTACCGCGACGCGCTCGTGCGGCTTGGGGTCGGCCCAGCGCAGTCCGCTGTACACTGTGTAGCCTGCGCAAAAAATCGGCGCAGCTTGCTCGTAGGACACTTTGTCGGGAATCAGGTAAGTAGCATCCGCGTACATCGGCATGTACTCTGCGTGACCGCCCTGCAGATTCACCCCTGTGCTTTTCTGGTACGGGCAGAACATCCGCTTCCCGCGTTGGCACCACTCGCAGCGTCCGCAGGTTTCCTGAATCCACGCGGTGCCCACGCGGTCGCCTACTTTTCGCGTGGTGACGTCGGGCGCCACAGCCACAATCTCGCCGACCGGCTCATGGCCCAAAATTCGTGGAAACTCGCCGGGAATATGTCCGAGCGTTTCGTGCACGTCGGTATAACAGATGCCGCTCGCATGCATCTTCACTAATACTTGATTCGGTCCGGGTTTTGGCTGAGGAACGTCTTTAACTTGCCAGGCACCACTCACAGCAGGTACGACCGCAGCTTGCATAGTTTTTCCTCCAGGGGGAATTGGATGCACGCGCCTGGCACATTGACTCATCATTCCCGCGTGCAAACCCTAGCGCCGCTGGCCCGCGGAAAATCCTTTGATAATGATCCGCAAGCCCTGCTCGAAGTGCTTGTCGAAATCCGCAAAGGTGTGTTCCCCTGCCGCTGCGGCCAAAGGAAATCCCTTGCTGTCCAGGCGCTTGGTCCGCTCGGCCAGCTCGTAGCGTTTCTGCCGCCTTCCGGGACGCGGATAGACGGCCTGTTCTTCGATGGCAAACCCGATGGCGTAACAATAGATTGTGTTCAGCCCTTGCGTGGCATCGCGCAGCGAAAGGCCCGCTTCCGTCAGCTTGCGCAATGAGCTTTCCATCATCCCGTAGAGAGATGGGTCCGTGAGGTAACGTCCGCTGAAGATTCGGGCGCCATCGCGATAGCGCAGCAGCATCTCGCGCAGCCGCTTGCCTAATTGCTCGGCCCATTCCGGCCAGCACAGATCGGAGCCCGGCCACGCAGGATCGCGTACCGCATCGATGAATACGGCGGTCGCCATCTCATCCAGCAGCTCTTCTTTATTCTTGAAATGCCAGTAGAGCGCGGGCGCCCGTCCTCCGAGGTCGGCGGCCAGCTTGCGCACCGTCAATCCATCGAGTCCTGCCTTATCCAGTAGCCGCAGAGCCGCGCGCACCACCGTCTGGCGATCGAGATTCACCTGGGCCATGGGCAGAGCCTAACATTTTACTTGACACATTAACAGCGTTAAGCTCATCATTAACACTGTTAAACGCATTACTGCACAGGAGGCCAAGCGTGATTCTTCCCGCAATGATCCTGCTAGCGCTCTCGATTTTCCGGTTAAGCCGTCCCGCAGATCTTTCTCTTAACCTGCACAATCGACCCTTGCATGTCTAGAGCCGACGCAGCGCCATGAAAGTGATTCGCATTCATGCTTACGGCGGTCCCGAAGTCATGCAGCTCGAAGAGCTGCCGATGCCGTCACCCGGCCCCGGCGAAGCGCTGGTGCGCATCCACGCCGCCAGCGTCAATTTCCTTGATGTGCAGCGGCGCCGTGGCGAGCTTGTGGGCCAGGCGTTTTACAGCCGCCACGCGAAGGACGATCTTCCCGCATTTCTAGGCAGCCAGGGCGTGGGCACTATCGAAGCTCTCGGCGCGGGCGTCACAAACCTGAATTCCGGCGACCGCGTCAGCTTTTGGGGAACCTCTTACGCCACGCACGTCGCGCTTCCCGCGGCGCGCCTGATTCGCATTCCCGACGAGCTGAGTTTCGAAATTGCCGCGGCCGGATTGAACCAGGGCTTCATCGCCTACGCCTTGACGCATCACACATACGCGGTCAGGACGGGAGACTGGTGCCTGATTCAGGCCGCCGCCGGAGGCATTGGCCTGCTGCTCTGCCAGATGGCGAAAATTAGCGGCGGGCGCGTGATCGGCGTCACGTCCACAGACGAAAAGGCCAAATTCGTCCGCGAAGCCGGCGCCGACGAAGTGATCATCTCCTCGCGCGCGGACATCGCCAAAGAAGCGCGCCGCATTACCGGCGATCGCGGCGTGAACGTTGTCTACGATGGCGTCGGCAAAGACACCTTCGACGCCAATCTCGATAGCCTCGCTCCCGCCGGCTATCTCGTGATCTACGGCCAATCGAGCGGCTACGTGCCGCCCTTTGACATCATGCGCCTGCAGGAAAAAGGTTCGCTCTTTCTCACCCGCGCTAATGCCCTTCCCTGGATCGGCGAATTTCCGCGCTACCTGCAGCAATTCGTTGATTGGATTCAACGAGGCCGGCTCTCGGTGCGCATCGCGGGCAGCTATGTGCTGGCCGAAGCGTCCAAGGCTCACGAAGCCTTTGAGCGGCGCCACATCAGCGGCCGCCTCCTGCTGTTGCCGTAAAGAATCAACACAGAGGCCACCGAGACACAGAGTGCGCAGAGGAATCAACACCAGGAATTAGGGCTCTCCGTGGCTCCCGCGTCTCTGTGGTCGCTGTGTAGGTCTTGCGTTCTACTGTCTTGCGTTCTACTGTTTTCACTACACGCACGGTGTTAACCTTCACCGGGCTTCGGCCGTCACAGCTTCTCTTGGGAATCTCTGTCGAAAAAACCGGGGTGAAAAGAGGCAACTCATGAGAGTAATCCGCTTCCTCCTCAAGGGCCTGGCAGTGCTCATCGGACTCGCCGTTTTAGGCCTCATCGGTTTCTATATTTATCTCTCCACACGCCCGACGCCAAAAACGATCAAGGCCGCCGGCATCATTACGGTGCCCGCGGCATCTAGTTTCCCGCTCAAGTTCATCGACTACATGTTCGTGAACGGCTCGAGACTCTACGCAGGCTACACCAGCCAGGGTGTCGTTGCGGTGATTGACACCGCGACGAACCAGGTCGTCGCCGAAATCGGCGACTTGCCGCGCAGCCACGGCATCGCCGTCGCCGGCGATCGCGGCTTCGCCACCGCCAGCGGCAACGATACCGTCGGCGTCTTCGACGTGAGCACTAATAAGCTGCTGAAGAAAATTCCCGGCGGCGTCGGGCCCGACGCCATCATCTACGACGACAAGCTGCGCTTGATTTACGCGGCCGACCACGCCGGCAAGACCGGCACGCTCATCGATCCCGTCCTGATGTCAGTTGTCGGCACGGTGCAGCTCGGCGGAGTGGCGGAATATGCGCAAGCAGATCCGCAAAGCGGCTTGATCTACCAGAACGACGAAGATACGAGCGAACTCGTGGTGGTTGATCCACAAAAGCAAATGGTCACGCAACGCTATAAGCTCGGCGACGGCACGAGCCCATCCGGACTCGCCTACGACGCAGGCAATCATCGCCTCTTCGTCACGTGCGACAACAATAAGCTGATCGTCCTGAATGCCGATACGGGTCAAGTCGTCGCCACTCTTCCCATCGGCTCGGGCGTCGATGGCGCCTCCTACGATCCCGATCTGCGCCGCGTGTACACTTTCAATGGCTTTGGCACCATGACGGTCATCCAGCAGGATTCGGCGGATTCGTATCGCGTGCTCGAGCAGGCCGCGACTCATTTCGGCGGCCACGCCGGCGCCGTGGACCCGGCCACGCATCGCATTTACGTCGCCTACTTCGGCTCCATCGCTGCTTACGACCCCGTCACCAACCCGTGATGCAGTAGGTTGTCATTCCGGGTGCGCGGCAGGCGAAAGCCCGTTGGCTTTCGCCGTTTCAAGAAGGTTTGCGGTCCGGCCTTTTTTGTAGCGTCGACTTGCCCTGAGCTCCGAAGGGGCTTTTAGCCCGGCATCTGTGTTACTCCGGCGTTTAGGCCGACCAGGTTCCTGTCATCCTGAGAGGCTGTGACTTTTTTGATTTCTCGCAAAAAGTGGCGCTGAAAACAACGGGCTTAGATGCGAAAAAATCGTCATATCGCAATAAAGTCACATCCTCTGAGCGCAGCGAAGGATCTCTCCGACGCTTTTGGTTTTACGGATGCACCACCATGCTTGCCCTGAGCCTCGAAGGGCGTTTTTAAGGGTGGGTCCGATTTGGTAGCCCAGGGCGCGCTCACGTTTTTCGTTGGTGAGCTTCCCTGGGGCCTTTCGCAGCGCCGGCTTGCCTTGAGGTAATCGAAAGGGCTTCAGCCCGGCATCTTCGTAGCGGCGGCCTTTAGGCCGGCCGTCTTTGTTGTCATCCTGAGGCGCGCTTTTGCGCCGAAGGATCTCTCCGACGCTTTTGGTTTTACGGTGCGCCACCCCTTCTGAGGGGTGGGTCCGGTCCTTGAAGGTGTCATCCTGAACGCGTGTGGAACTTGGTTCCTGAAGGATCTCTCCTACCGTCGTTGAACGACCACCCCTCGGAGAGATCCCTCGCTCCGGCTCGTCGCTCAGGAGAGCATCCTGATCGGACGCTCACTTCTCTTCGGCCGCGACCTGCGTCGCCGGCCCATCGCCCACGATCTCCAGCACCACGTCTCCATCTTTCGCCCCGTCGTAATGGACGTGCTTGCCGTAATGCTCAGCAAACGTGCCCGTCGGCATTGGCACGGTGCTATCGGGATCGTACTTGTTGCCTGTGCCCACCCACCACGTCCCCGAAAGCACCATCACAAAGCGATCGTTGGGATGAAAATGCGGACGGCTCATGTGATGCGCCGTCCATTTCGTCAAAACAATGTACGGACCCGGCTTCGCAGGGTCGCCGCGCAGCACGGCATTGATTGCGCCGTTTGGCTGCGTCACCCATTTGAGCTGATCGGGCAACGTGTAAGAGATCGCCGCAGGATTTAGATTGGCCGGATTGCCTTCGGCTTTGGTCGGCCGAACGAATACGAGTTCGGATACAAACCCCAATACAAAAATCGCAACCGCCGCGCACGCCAGCGCCACAACCCGATAGCGCGTTCCGAACTGTCGCCCAAAGTTTTGTCCATTAGCCGCTGTGAGCATGCTTCCTCCTGTTATCTTGCCTCAGCCGCCGATTGTACTCCTCGCTGCACCCTTTCCCCCAATCAGGGCCCCTCTTGGTAGTGTCCTAATTTGCGTGAGCGGCTTACGTATAAGAAAAAATGGAAAACCTATATGAAGCGGAAGCGTAGTTAATCGTTGATTGGGCCTAAACCTGTTGACGAGACTTCGAATGGAAAATGCACTATTCAGAGTGAAGGAGAGTGGCGGGGGCCAAGTAATTGGACGAGTGTTTGGCCAAATTTGGGTGAGCAATTCACCCCATCGTCCGGGTCTAAACGGAGCATGAAACCGCAGTTCTTTATAATCGGGCCGAGGCCGAACACTGAGAATTTGAAAGATCACACGACCCAGAACAAATGTGATTACGCAACCATTAGCAACTTTAAGGCGCGGCGGAGAATCCAACGAAAAATCGCTTAGACCCGCATGTTTGCCATTTCCAAAAAAGCGCCCAATCCAGACTACAGTGCCAGTTGGAACTATTCTGTTTTCTCGAAGGTTTTTGCGTTCATCTTTCTGATAAAAGTGGGTGTGTTTATAGATGGAGTCTAAAACCATTCCAGTTTTCATCACCCAAGTTGCCAACAAAGATTGTTGTTCAGATGAAAGCGGGATACTAAGATCGAGTAACAGAGGCCTCAAAACAGGAATTGTGTCCTCCTCAAGTTTACTCATCCAGCCATTGTTGCAAGTTTCGCAGACTGTTCTAATCCTAAGTACCGCCGAGCCTTTTTGTATCTTGGTGGGCAAGCCGCGTATGGTTTTGCGCATGTCCTCATGTTTTCCAACTATCTCTAAAAGCCACAGTGGGAATGTATCTTCTTTAGAGTTGGCGAAGTTTTCACAAAAAAGACACTGCTTTCTTTCCTGCTTCGGTTTTTCGGTTGGGGAAATCGTGGCGCCCCCCGCTGAATTATGATATTAGCCAAATTCGACCCGCGCCTTTAGTCGGAGGCTCAAGGATGTCGTCTACCATATCAAGCAACCTGACTCGATCGTATTGTCTGATCCCGTGGCTCGTCGCATTCCTGACGCTCGCCATTTTGCTGTGTGCTTCGGCGCCCGCCTCCCTCACCGCTACACCGGAGCACGATCACACCGCCGCCTCGGACACTTCCACCGTGTGCACTGCCAACGGTTTCGGCAAAGTTCACCACCCTGTGAAGACCTCGAATCCGCAGGCGCAGCGCCTGTTCGAGCAGGCCATGGCCCTCGACTACGGCTTCAATCATGGCCAGGCCGAACAATGCTTCCGCGAAGCAGCGCGGCTCGATCCGAACATGCCCATGGCCTATTGGGGCATCGCGCTGGTGCTCGGCACCAACTACAACCTGCCCGTAGACGACGCGCGGGAAAAGCTGGCATACGAGAACGTGCGGAAGGCTGTGGCGCTCTCCGCGAACGCTCCGCGCAATGAACGCGATTACATTCAGGCCCTCGCCAAGCGTTACACCGGCGAGCCCAATCCCGATTACGATCGTCTCGAAGCCGCCTATCACGACGCGATGCGAGAGGTGTATCAGACCTACCCCGACGATCTGGATGCCGCGACCCTTTTTGCCGAGAGCGGCATGAACCTCCATCCCTGGAAGCTCTACGATCGCGCGGGCCAGCCCGCGCCCGGCACCGACGAAATTGTGGCCGTGCTTGAATCTGTGCTGAAGCGCGATCCCAACCACATCGGCGCAAATCACTTCTATATCCACGCCGTTGAAGCTTCCACGCACCCTGAGGCGGCCCTTGCGTCGGCGCAGCGGCTTGCCGCGCTCGCACCCGCTTCCGGGCACATCGTTCACATGCCTTCACACATTTACATCCGTACCGGCGATCATGAAAGCGGAGAGAAAACCAACGTCGCCGCGGTGCGCGTCGATGACGCCTATTTCGCCGTCGCACATCCGCAGGGCATTTACCCCTTGATGTATTACACGCACAACATTCACTTCATCGCCGCCGAGAACGCTTTTATGGGGAACTACGCGGCCTCTCTGCAGGCGGCCAAGCGCGTCCAAGAGCAAGCCGCACCTCACGTGAAAGAGCCGGGCATGCTCGCCGGAATGATCGACTTTTACTACTCTTTGCCGTTACAGATCATGGTGCGTTTCCATCGCTGGAACGAAATTATGGCCCTGCCGCAGCCGGACGCTTCCCAACCGGTAACCACGGTCGCCTGGCACTACGCGCGCGCCTTGGCTGCGGTAAACACGTCGAAGGCGGATCAGGTCCGAAATGAGTTTGCGGCTTTGAACGCCGCTGCGCCCGCCATGGCCAAGATCACCACCAACAGTACGGGTCCGCACAACTCTGAGGTCATTCCGCAAATGATGTCGGAGGTCGTGCAAGCGCGCCTCGCCAAGGCGCAGCATCAGACCGACGCCACCATCGAGCACTTGCAAAAGGCGGTATCGCTCGAGGACACCCTCGACTACGCCGAACCTCCTGACTGGCTCGCGCCCATGCGCGAATCGCTCGGTGCCGCGCTCCTGCAAGCAGGAAAGGCCGCCCAGGCAGAAGCAATCTTCCGCGAAGACCTGAAGCGCAACCCGCGCAATCCGCGCTCGCTCTTTGGTCTGGCCGAGACGCTCAAAGCCGAGGGCGAGACGACCGAGGCTGCTGCCGTGCGCCAGCAGTTCCAGCGGGCATGGAGCAAGGCCGACATCAAGCTCACCCTCGCGGACTTCTAGATTCCTCAGATGAGCATCACGCGATAGACTTCAGGACCGCCGCCGCGAGGCCCCCGTGCCACTTGTCCGATCGATCGGCCGCTGGACGATGACCGCCCTGGTCATCAATACCATCATCGGCAGCGGTGTATTTGGTCTGCCGGCTGAACTGACCCGCCTGCTGGGACGAGCCAGCCCTTTCGCCATCATTCTTGGTGCTCTTGGCGTGGCCATCATCATGGCCTGCATGGCCGAGGTTGCTTCGCAATTCTCCGAACCCGGCGGACCTTACCACTATGTTCGAACCACGTTCGGCCCTTTCCTCGGCATACAGATTGGCTGGTTTCATCTTCTTTCCGTAATCGGCGGAGTCGCGGCTGTCGCCCATCTTTTCATGGACTATCTAGTCACCTTCCTGCCCTTAAGCACTTTGGAGCGTGACCTGCTGCTGGCGATCCTGTTCGCCATCCCGGCGGTCACCAATCATTTCGGAGTCCGCGCCGGCGCGAACCTGAGCAACATTCTGACGGTCGCGAAGCTGTCGCCGCTGGCGCTGCTGATCCTTTTCGGGGTAGGCCGGTTAGTCCACCAGCCGCAAATGATTCATGCGTCTGAAATCCTGTCCCCTGGTTTATCAAATTGGGCGCGTGCCCTCGTCTTTCTGATTTTCTTGTACGGCGGATGGGAGGATTCGCTGATCGTCGCCGGTGAAATGAAAGAACCGCGCCAAACGATCCCATTTGGTCTGTTAGTTGGGCTGTTGATATGTACGGGGTTTTATATTTTGTTACAGTTCATCACGCTCGCAGCAATTGGTACGAACGTCACCGAGCGGCCTCTCGCCGCCGTAGCATCCGCACTGATCGGACGCAATGGCGCGGCAGTGGTGGCCATCGCCGCCATGGTTTCCACCTACGGATGGGTTTCGGCGAGCTTACTGAATGCTCCGCGGCTGATTTATTCCTTTGCCGCTGAAGGTGATTTCCCGGGACTCTTTGCAAAACTCGATCCGCGTTACCACACGCCGACAGCAGGGATTATTTTGTTCGCGCTCACAGGATGGCTCCTGGCTGTGAGCGGCAGCTTTCTCTGGATCGCTGCCCTCAGCGCCGCTTCGATGATCGTCTACTACGCTGCGACCTGCGCCTGCCTCGGTCGATTGCGAAAGCTGCATCCCCGGGCCGACGCCTTCAGAGTGCCGTTCGGGCGCACACTCAGTATGGTCGCTATCGGAATTGCGTTGCTCCTGATGACCGGCTTGCACACGAGCGAAGCTCTCCTGATGTGTGTGACGGCAGTGATCGCCACCGCCAATTGGCTATTGGTGAGACGCCGCCGCGTGCATCCGGCATTGCATGTGACGGCAGTTCCATAGAGTTCGCCCGCGGCGCCGCGTGACATATCCGGGGGCCTCACGTCTGGCGTTAGCGTCAACAATGTCGGCCCAAGCGGAGGCCCTCCCGATCCGCGTTTCTCTCTGTGCTCTCTGTGCCTCTGCGTCCTCTGTGTTAAATTCCATCTGTTGCTAGCGTTCGAAAAAGGAGACACGCCTTGGCGATTTATCAAACCGGTGGTTACCAGGTGAAAGCGTCAGCAGTAGAAAAGGTCAAGAAGGCAATCAAGGAATTTGTTACGTACGTGCAAGCCAATGAGCCCGGCACGCGCATGTATCTTGCCTGGCAGCAACAGGACGATCCGACGCGCTTCCTGCACCT
>Ga0307475_10002171_pt1 | contig 11799 bp, 10 predicted proteins | sample atmos_gasesECM1C_FD_203317 | JGI IMG/M metagenome (GOLD analysis project Ga0307475, IMG submission 203317) | Hardwood forest soil microbial communities from Morgan-Monroe State Forest, Indiana, United States - atmos_gasesECM1C_515 | ecosystem: Environmental > Terrestrial > Soil > Temperate...
TTTGCACGACTCACGCCGCGACGCGCGGGTCAATGCGGCCGGAGAATTGGTGCCGCTGGAGGAGCAGGATCGCTGCGCCTGGCATGCGGAGCAGATTGAGGAAGGACTGCAATTGGTAGAAAAATCCCTGCGCATGGGAAGAGTGGGACCTTACCAGTTACAGGCGGCGATCGCGGCGGTGCACGCCCAGGCCAAGACGGCAGAGGAAACCGATTGGAACCAGATTGCCGCTCTTTATGCGGTTCTTGCGCGAACCGCGGGCTCGCCGGTCGTCGCGCTCAATCACGCCGCAGCTGTGGCCATGAGCCGCGGATTTGAAACGGGACTAGAGCTGATTGCGCAGATCGCGGCAACCGGCGACCTTGATTCGTATTACCTATACCATGCCGCTCGGGCGGACCTGCTGCGCCGGCTCAGGCGGAAGGAAGAAGCGCTGGCCGCTTACGAGCGAGCACTGAGCCTAAGCGCGAATGCCGTGGAGCGGCGATACCTCCGCCGGCGTATGGCGGAACTCAGCGTGTAGCACGCTGCCAAGGTAAGAATTGTCGGCGAACAAGAAGTAACTCGGTTCCTTCCTGTTTGCTCGTCTGGCAAGTACCGGGCGCTTGCACGAGTACGCGAGTTACCGGGAGTTAGACGGAAGATAAGCAACGTCTTGAAAACGATGGCATCACTTCGGAAGATGCCCGTACCGATCCTGACCAGACACTCTTCCTATCACCTTTCAAGGCAGGCATGGTTGTATGAGAATCTCGAACTTTTAGTGTCTTCGACATCGACGGCAAGGTTCTCACGGCCCAGGCGGAATGGTCGGTCAGTGATTCGATTGTCGCAGATATCGCAGGAGTTTCCGATCAGCCGATCACTGCGAACTCCGTGGGCACGGTCACAGTTCGTGCACGTGTTGGCAGACGTGCTGCTGAAGCAACAGTGACGGTCTATCCCGGGCTCAAGTTCCCGCCCACCACAATTCGATGGTTGGCTCCCCCGATCCTGGGGTTCACGCTTCAAAAGGTCATGCCTGGTGGCATCGGGGTTGGCCCAGATGGAATCGCCGTATCTTTTGCAGAATCCGATGGCCACGGCGGTATCTTGTTGTGCACGTTCACCAGCGATAGCCGGCAAATCTCGATGAAAAGAGCGTCGGGGCTGATACACGGAGACTCACGACATTAGATGGAAGTAATCCTGGTTCGATCGACAGACCGCAATTCGCTCTGGGGCAATCGTTGGCAGAGGTGTTCAATTTACGCAGCAATGCCGGTTCACCTGAACTTTGGACAGTTGCATAGTTTGCCCTCCTGGCTTCAGGATCGACTTGCGAGAGCATAGTAGTGCAAAAACCCGCGCCCTTAAATCCCAAGGGCGCGGCAACCTCACCAACACCTCGCTCCCACGACCAATCTCGGGGCCACCCGCCGTTGATTTGGGCGGCCTTACGTGGAGATGTGAATCCGCGCCATAAGCGGTGGAACAAGCTGATATAATCGCGACTGGTACTGAATAATGAACGCGCTGCGACCATTGACCGCTGTTCTGCTTGTTTTCTGGTTAGGATTTTTGGCGTGCCTGCTTGGTTGTGCGCAGCCGGTTCTTGCCTCCACTCCATCAGGCGCTAAAATCTCTCCATCCGGAACTGCGGCGAATGAAACCGATAGTAAAATGGGCGATGCAGGATCGTGCTGCCATCACCGTCACGGAACTTCGGATAAGAACAGGCAAAATCTTCAGACTATTTCCTGCTGTCCTTTGGACGCCACCCTGATTCAGAAGCAAGACGCGGCGTCAGCGAGAGGCGGCGATTCCTACGCAGTTGTATTGATGCTGTTCGTCTTCAACCCTTCATTTCGACTTTCTGCTTTCAATGGACTAAACACGCCACCCGTTTGTCATGCAGGAAGAGATGTTCTTCTGCAAGCTCACGTTCTGCGGATCTAGAAATCCGATCAAATACGCGGGCTCTTCGTGCGGATGGTTCTATCCGTAAAACAATGGCTATTGCTATTTTCAAAGGAGAAAATCATGAAGAAGATAAAGGTAATGCTGTTGATGGCAGTCATCGCGCTGGGTGTGGCAGGAGCGGCAACTGCCGCTCAAGCGGGCTGCTGTGCATCAGAAGACTGCTGTGCTTCTTGTTCTGGTAATTGCTGAGAACTAGTTGATGGAAAGAGAGGCGTGGGCGATTTGTCTGCGCCTCTCCTTGTTTAACGGTGCGAATCACGAAGCCGCGGGAGAAGTTGGCGGCGCGTCAGGCCGGCGCCGGCGGCGTGCCGTACGATAACGTGCCAGCCGGCTGGAAGCGGCCCGCCACGAATTCGAGCGCCTGCAGCGCGAAAAAATCCACGACCGCCAAACATTTTCTGGCGTACCTCCTGCACCGATCCGGAGGCCCATGTGATGGGTAACGGTGACGGTGGTACGGTACTCAGCTACAAGGTACAACTGGTGACCAACACTACGCACGGACTTGTTGTAAACGTGGAAGCTACCACCGACGCCATTGACTGCCGGCGACTGGAACCTGCGCTGCAGCGCTGCGAGCAACGCTTAGGGCGGCAACCGCGCCAACTCATCGCCGATGGCGACTGATCATGCCTCGGTGCAGGCGGCGGCCGCGCGTGGCGTGGATTTTTACGGTTCCTGGCAAAACAACTGGAAAGCGACGGAACGCGATGTACTCGGTCGCAGCGCCGCATATGTGAGCAGCGCTTTTCCGTACGATGCCCAGCAAGATGTTTTTCGCTGCCCTGCGGGAGAGGCACTCCGCCCCGGCGCGATTCTGAATCGCGGGCACGGTCTGAATGCCGGGACTGGGCAGATGCGGTTTCGTATTCCGTTTCCAACTTCGACGAGCACCATCGATGGGTTTCGGTGCAAAGATTCGCGACGGAATGTTTTGAAGAGCGTGTCACCGTCGGAATTTGGCGCGGTGCTTACGTCGGACACATCCCGTAGCGCACGCGTTGACGAGCTTGCGACCGACGCTGCAAAACTGACTTATTCTTTTGCTTGATTTTGGTAGCCTGTCTCTGGGCCATCCGTCGCTCTTAGGTCATTCAAACTTTTAAACGAGGGATCGGGTTTTGACATACGAGCTGAAAAAGCTGTCTAACACCTCCGCGCCCCCGTTGTCCGTGAGAAGTTCGGCGTCGGGTGTGATCAGCAGACCAGCGGGCGGCGTAGCTGCGAACGCCAAACACGATAAGCATGACGAACTGCGCTTGCTCGTGAATTCGCGGCACCCCATCATCACCGCGGAGACGGCGGAAGAAGAACGCCTGGAGCAAATGCTGTTGGAGGTGGCGACAGAATTAAGCGTGCCGCTATTCGAGTGGACGGTCACGGCCGGGCTGGCGAAATTCGGCGGCGCGGAAATTTACAACACCGAGCCGCCGGAGCAGGCGCTGGCAAATATTTCGTTGATTCAGGGCGACGGGATTTTTTTGCTGAAGGATTTTGGGCGTTACTGTGACAACGACAAAATCTCCCGCCGCTTGCGGGATCTCGCGGAAAAATTCAGGACGGCGCGCCGGGCGATTGTCATTTCCGCCGCGTCCATGCAATTGCCGGCGGAGCTCCGCTCCGAAGCGGTGCCGTTTCAACTGAGCTTGCCAACCGTGGATGAGCTGTTACCGGGAGTGCAGAGTGTGCTTGCGGACCTAAATCGCGAACTGCGCATTCCTGTTGCGTTGGACCTCCCGGGAATGGCGCAACTCGCGCGAAATTTGGCCGGCCTTTCCGGAGAAGAGGCTATGCGCACGCTGCGCATGTGCATCCTGTCGCGTGGCCGCGCCGATGCCGGACTGCTGGATGACGTGTTGGACGCCAAGCGTCAGGCGCTGCGCAGCGACGGATTGATTGAAACTGTACGGCGTGACACCTCATTCGGGGACGTGGCGGGGCTCAAGCGTTTGCGAGAATGGATCGCGAAACGCAAGAGCGCCTTAACGCCGGAAGGTCAGCGATTTGGATTGGTGCCGCCAAAAGGAATACTAATCACCGGTGTGCAGGGATGCGGGAAGAGCCTTGCAGCGCGGGCCGTCGCGGGGGAATGGGGATTTGAGCTGGCGCGGTTGGATGCGGGAGCGTTGTACGACAAGTTTGTCGGGGAAAGCGAGAAGAAACTGCACAAGGCGCTGGAATTGGCGCAGAAGCTTTCGCCGATGGTGCTGTGGATCGATGAGATTGAGAAAGCGTTTGCTTCCGCGGGTTCCAGGGGTGACGCGGATGCAGGATTGTCGCAGCGGCTCCTGGCCACGTTATTGACCTGGATGCAAGACCGCGAGAGCGGCGTCTTTTTGGCGGCGACCTCGAACAACATTACGGTTTTGCCGCCCGAGATGATCCGTAAGGGCCGGTTCGACGAGATTTTCTTTGTGGATTTGCCCAGCCTGGAAGTTCGCGCGGCTCTCTTCGAATTGCATTTGAAAAAGCGCGGACGCGACGCGACCACGTTTGACTTGCAAAAACTTGCCGCCAACAGCGAAGGCTTTTCGGGAGCGGAAATCGAACAGGCCATCGTCGCGGGGCTTTACACCGCGTTCGCGCAAAAGCAACAACTGACAACGGAAGTGCTCCTTGAGGAGATGTCTTCGACGCAACCTCTCAGCGTAACGCGCGCCGAAGAGGTGGAATCGATCCGGGAATGGGCCAAAACCCGCGCTGCACCAGCGGACTAACTCCGCACCACCTCACGGTGCGGCGCATCAAACTAGAATAGCCGCACCCCTAGTATTTCAGTTGAACGTATTGCGTATCGGAGATTGACGTGGCGAATGAAACCGCAAAAGTTGTCCGCTTCCACACCTTAGGTGGGCCGGAGGTATTGAAGATTCAAGATGAGCCAATCCCCGAGCCGGGAAAAGGCGAAGTACGCCTTAAGGTGAAAGCTATCGGACTCAACAGAGCGGAATCGATGTTCCGCAGCGGCCGATACCTGGAGTCCCCCGTCCTGCCGTCGAAGCTTGGCTATGAGGCCGCCGGTGTAGTTGCGGCGGTGGGGCCAGACGTGGACAAGAGATGGATTGGCAAGAAGGCCAGCACTGTTCCGGCGTTTTTGATGACCAACTATGGTGTATACGGAGAGGTTGCGATTGTTCCGGCCCACGCTTTGGCGGTTTATCCAGCGAAGCTGACGCCAGAACAGGGTACGTCGATCTGGATGCAGTACCTGACAGCCTACGGAGCACTGATTGCACACGCTCACATCACAAAAACAGACTTCGTAGTTATCACCGCAGCCAGCAGTAGTGTGGGAATTGCCGCCATCGAAATGGTAAAGACGGAAGGCGCCATCAGCATTGCCGCCACGCGAACGTCCAAGAAAAAAGCGGCCTTGGCCGAGGTTGGCGCAGCTCACGTGATCGCAACCGAAGAAGAGGACTTCCTTGCGCGAGTGAACAAGATTACCGGTGGCAAAGGCGCTCGAGTGATATTTGACCCCATCGGAGGCAAAGGTATCGAGATGCTCGCTCAGGCGACGGCTGTCGGGGGCACCCTCTTCGAATATGGAGCGCTGGCGCCCGAGCCAACACCGTTTCCCTTGTTTACCGCGCTGAGCAAGGGGCTGTCCGTTCGCGGATACACCCTCCGCGAAGTGCTTTTTGACCCCAAACTGAGAGCCAAGGCTCAGCAGTACGTTTTCGATCACCTCGAGGCCGGCGATTTCAAACCGCGGATAGATCGCGTGTTTCCATTTTCGGAGATCGTCGAAGCACACGGTTACATGGAGTCAAATGAACAGATTGGCAAAATTGTTGTAACGGTGTAGCGATTAGGCCTGGGCCTCGGACGAGTCGGCAGATTGGGCATACGTCACCACCTATCCGGGAGGGGTCCGGCAAATGGCGGATGTCGCGCGACGGAGGAACTCAGCGCCAAAAACCGAAACGGTATACCTGCCAGTTATTCGGTTTCCGATAACCGCGAATCAGGAGTTGAGAATTGCAGCTACAGACTGCAAAGAGTTTGCAATTTAACATTCAACTCAGAGTGAATAGCTTGGGGGGAACGGCAGAACCTTGATGAATGCCTTCTCGCCCGATCTCGCCTTTACAGTAGAGAACGGACTGGTCGGGCTGCTGGGGATTGTATCTTATGATGACATCCGCCCCGGTTGGGAAGTCCGCAATATCTTGTTTAGCTTCCTCGGTCATGCGAGTCGCAGTTTGTCCATACCTGTCAGGTACCCCCGCGGGCAAATTTATTTTGTATTTCCCCATGTATCGTCCACTTGGAATTGAGTATTCATATTTCACCTCAACGTGGGCCCAGGCAATCTTGCTGCTCACCACTCTGCCTTGAACTTCCGGCCAAGCGAGACTGCGCTCCATCAGTTTTTCGTTTCGACTATCGCGCCTCATGTTCCAGATAGCCCAGAAGCCCGCAAAAGCCAGCGGCCAGAGAGGAATCAGGTATACAAAGTTCGGACTATTGGACAAAGGGATCGCAGTGTCAGTCATGGACGTCATGAATGAATTGTCGATTGTTGAGCCTCGCCTTTAGGACGTTTCCTGTTCGTCAGTTGAATTTTTCTTTTGTTGAAGAACTCTGACCAAAGTGTGAGCCACTAGCGCAACGCATAGACAGGTTGCCGACACGGCGTAGATGGCAAGCGCTATGTTAAAGCGACCCAAGAAATGGCGGCCGAAGAGCGCACAAATGGTATTCAATCCAGCGACGAACGCGAACAGGGTTGTGCAGGTTACCCATTGAACGGGGTGGTCCATTGCCAGTTTTTCAAGAACCCGTTTGTATTCTTCCCATCGACGCTGATGCTCGCGCATAACAGACACAATTTAATGCGTGAATCCCTGCTCTGGCCAGAGTACGAGTGTGTAATGAGTTACTGAAAATCGCGGACTACATCCACTTACTCCTGACGTCGAGCAAAAATTCAGTTCTGGCCTTCGGACTTATTGAACATTGTCCCTAGATACGTCGTTGTCGAACAGCCCCCAGGAAACCCACAATGAAATGGATGAGTCCGGAACTCCCACGCCGGTACAAAGCCCGTTATGGCCCTTCAATGGCCAGTGAAATCCATAAGAACGTCACGCTACAAGCTGGCGAGGAGTCTTTGTATTCCCCATTCGTTCGTGAACGCAAGAATTTGTTCATGGCCCAGCCGCGTTGGTTGGCTCTTACTGCGTCCCGCTTACTCCTCCTGGAACATAACCTATTCGCGGCAGATTTGATTTTGGAGGTCCCTCGTTCGGTCATCACCCATGTCTTTCGTGATGCAGTGGGGATGAAAAATTGGGTGAGTTTCACCTACTCCAATGCCGGAGAGAATCACCCGGTTCGAGTTCAGCCAATGCTGAGGCGTGTATCCGAAGAGGAAAATCAGAAGTTGTTCTCAGCCCTCAACTCATTTCACTGCGGACAACTGAATTCTTATGCCCCAGGAACCGAGTCCGTTTTGTGCTGAACTGTCAGTAGTAAGAATCGGGCGGTCCTTTGTACTCCTGGATGGTATTCCCGCCATCGATGACCATCGTCTGTCCAGTCACATAGGATGCGGATTCGCAAGCGAGGAAGGCGATCGCGGCGGCAACTTCCTCAGGACGGCCGGGGCGGCCGACCGGCGTATTTTTTCCAGCGATTATTTCCTGCTCGGTCGAAGACGCCGTCTCAATCCAGCCAGGTGCTACAGCATTTACCGTTATTCCGCTGCGGGCAACCTCAAGCGCGAGGCTGCGCGTCAGCCCCACCATACCAGCTTTGGCCGCACTATAGGCGGTTGCGCGAGGGTTGCTGACCAGCGGCCCGGTTACTGACGAAACATTCACGATACGCCCATACTCTGCACTCAGCATGGATGGCAAAACCGCTTTCGTCATATTAAAGGTGGTCTTCAGGTTGATCGCGATGCTGTAATCCCAGTCCGCCTCGCTAAGCTCGGCAAAAGTTGTTGAGAGCGTCTCGTCAGGATTGCTGATCTGCGTCATGCCCGCATTGTTAACCAGAATATCGATACGACCATAGCGTGCCAGAACTTCGCGAACCAGCATGTGGGTGCTCGCTTGATCGCGCAGGTCCGCGGCCAAAGCAAAAACATCGTCCTTATCCGCGGCCAGTTCGCGAGCCCTCTCATTGATTCGATCGGTCGTGGAAGTGATGGCGATTTTCGCCCCACCTTGCGCCAGCAAACGAGCCGTGGCGAAACCTATCCCCAGCGCGCTGCCCGCCCCAGTGATGAGCGCCACTCTCCCGGAAAAATTCATTTAATTAATTCCCTCGCTTTTTTCTGAGCTTCGACAGAACTGGTCGAAGCTGCAACACTGGCACTTCAATGCCATTGGAAATAATGCTTCCGATTGCGCGTTAATCGTCCAAAAGAAAGTATTTCCGAGTGCGTAGCCGCTACAAACGATGGCATGGCTCGAAGCGTTCAGAACTACGCAGCAAGAATGTAACGGAAACGAACCCAATAAGCGCGAGGAAAAGCGGGCCGTACGTCTTACTGGCGTCGTGCAATATGACACCGATAACCGCGTCGAACAACTGAACCAGGCTCATCGTTAGAGCCATGGCAGCGATACCCCCTCGTGAACGGAACCCCAGAAAGATCAGAACGACCAACGGAATGGTGATGCTTCGAGACCCGGCGTACAACGCAAAGCTGTCGTGGATGCCTGGTCCGAGCAGGCCTGCCACGGAAAACGATGCGCTCACCACCGCGCTGATCACCGTTATGGCGGCGCATATCCAGAATGCTCTTGGAGTTTTATCGTTCGTTAGCATGGTTTGCCCTTAGGGCCACAGTCATCCAATGAATTGGTATGAAACTACAGTCAGCCTGTACATCGCAATCTATTGTCTGTGCCAAACACCCGATACATCGCTAATGGAGTTTGCTGCGGTACCGCCCTTGGAAACTTCCCCCGCCTTCACCTCTCCGCATCCACTTCCATCTGCGTTAAACTTTCTTATCGATGATAAGCCTGCCCCCGATCACCCTGCGTTTGCGCGGCTTCAAGCTGATTGACCGCGTCGCGCTGGCCTTCTTGCTGCTGTGCTCTATCGCGCTGGGCGCGGCCTGCGGCTTGCTCTTCGTGTATGCCAGCGACCTGCCTGAAATTCGCGCGCTCGAAACGTATCGCCCCACAGTCGTGACCGAAATTTACGCCGACGATGGCCAAATGGTCGGGAGCTTCGCCCTTCAACGCCGCATTCTCATGACCTACGAGCAGGTGCCCCGGGTGCTTTACAACGCGGTGACCGCCATCGAGGACCAGCATTTCGAAGATCACTGGGGCATCGATTTCCCGCGCATCGCTGGCGCGGCCTTTCGCAACGTTTTGAAGCATCACATCACCGCAGGCGCCAGCACCATCACCATGCAGCTGGCCGGAAATCTTTTCCTCGACCGCAGCGATAAGACTTTTCGCCGTAAAATGCAGGAAATCCTCCTCGCTCTGCAAATCGAGCGCCGCTATACCAAGCCGCAAATTTTCACCATGTATTCGAACCAGGTTTACCTGGCGCACGGCAACTATGGCTTCGCGGCCGCATCGCAATTTTATTTTGGCAAACCGGTCACGGATTTAAAGCTTCAGGAGGCCGCGTTACTCGCCGGCATGGTCAACGGCCCCAAATTTTCGCCGCTGAATAACCCCGCGCTGGCACTCGCGCGCCGCAACCTGGTGCTCCACCGCATGGAGGAAGAAGGAAAAATCACCCCCGCCGAAGAAGCCGCCACGCGTAAAACGCCTCTTGGCGTGCACATCCAATATCCGCGCAACGACCTGGCACCTTATTTCTTCGAAGATATTCGCAAATATCTGGAATCCACGTACGGCACCGAAGCCGTTCACGAACGCGGCCTGCGTATTTACACCACTTTGAATATCGCCATGCAGCGCGCCGCCAATCAAGCTGTTCGCGACGGCTTGCACAGTTACGACCGCCGCCACGGCTGGCGCGGCAATTTGCCCAACATCATCCGAGATAATCTCGGCTCCATCGCCACTTACGAAGACGACGACTGGCGCCGCCCCATCGAAAAAGGCACATACACCACCGGACTCGTGCTTTCCGTCGAAGACAAAAACGCCACCATCAAAATCGGTAACTACCGGGCCATTCTTTCGCCGGCTGATTTTGCCTGGACCGGCCGCAAGAAAGTTTCCGATCTTCTGAAATCCGGAGACCTTGCGCAATTTTCTATCCAGGAATTGCGCGAAACGACCGCGCGCGTGCAGCTCGAGCAGCAACCGGGCCCACAAGGCGCCATGGTGGCCATCGATAATCCCACCGGCGAAATCAAAGCAATGGTCGGTGGCTACAGTTTCGAAGATTCAAAATTTAATCGCGTCACCCAGGCATTTCGCCAGGTCGGCAGCTCTTTTAAAATTTATGTGTACGCCGACGCCCTCGAAAAAGGTTCGACACCTTTCGATACCATTCTGGACGCGCCTTTCACAACTATCAGCGGCGGCCAGCCCTACTCACCGCGCAATTACGACGAAAAATTCGAAGGTAATATCACCCTGCGCCGCGCTTTGGCGGGTTCCCGCAACGTTCCTGCCGTGAAGCTTGCCGAAAAAGTGGGCATCAACAGCGTCGTTAATATCACGCGCCGGTTCGGCATTACCACTTCGCTTCCGCCTTATCTTCCGCTCGCTCTAGGCTCCGCGGACATGCGCCTTCTCGAACACGTTTCCGCCTTCACCGTTTTTCCCAATGACGGCATTCGCATCGATCCGCACATGATTCGCCGCGTCACAAGTTACGATGGCGCGCTGCTCGAGGAAGCCCACCCGATCGTGCACGACGTGGTGACCCCGGAAGTAGCTCGCACCATGACCGCCATGCTCGAGGAAGTCATCCAATTCGGCACCGGCATCCAGGCCAAATCGCTAGGCCGTCCCGCCGCCGGAAAAACCGGAACCACGCAGGACTACACCGATGCCTGGTTCATCGGTTTCACGCCGCAAATTACTTCCGGAGTGTGGGTAGGTTACGACGACAAGCAAATTTCGCTGGGCAAAAAGGAAACCGGCGCCCGCGCGGCGCTCCCCATCTGGATTCAATTTATGAAGGCCGCTCACGGTGGCATGCCAGAAGTCGAATTTGCCAACGTCGTGCCCCTCGAACAACAAGCCGCCGACCACGAAGTCCACGTAGACACTCCCGACACCGCTCCCACCGAGGACGAGCCCCGCAGCCCCAAAGAGAAACCACCGGCAATCATCCCGCCGGCCGCACCTCCGCCAGTAAAAACTTCAACATCCACCGCCGTGACCGCTCCGACGGACGCCGCACGCCCGTAAACTAAGCGTTCGTTTGTACGTACATCCACGCCGCGTCAGCAAACAACAGGCATAGTTTTATGTGCTTTGGAGTCGCGCCTCAGGGACCCTGGAATGCGTCTATTATCAATTGCGGAGGATTACTTCGCCTTGGCCGACCAGTTGGTCGTTTAGCCATAACCTGTATTTGAATGTAGCGCCTTTGAGGCCGATCCGGGGCGGGCCGCTCAGCAGCCGCATGCCCGCCGGAGCCTGGAATACATTGGATGAAAATGGACAGCGGTTAGCGTCGAACTCTACGCGGAGATTCCCAGCGTCAGAGAGCCAGGCGATCTGATCGCCGTCATCAAGCACCACAACTTGCGGAATAACGCCTACAAGTACCGGCCGCTCAGCCATTATTTCTCTAATCCTTTTAAACTAAGGCTTCTAAACTGTTGATCCTGTGAAACCGCGGCCCAAAGTTCTGCAGCCGGCGCGCGAGAAACGATAGCACACTCGAGCACATCATTCTGTCGTCAGTGCTATCTTATCCGCACCAGCA
>Ga0307475_10002172_pt1 | contig 11798 bp, 11 predicted proteins | sample atmos_gasesECM1C_FD_203317 | JGI IMG/M metagenome (GOLD analysis project Ga0307475, IMG submission 203317) | Hardwood forest soil microbial communities from Morgan-Monroe State Forest, Indiana, United States - atmos_gasesECM1C_515 | ecosystem: Environmental > Terrestrial > Soil > Temperate...
GACGAAGGATCTCAAGAGCGACGGGTATGATGCGCGAGAACACTGCAGTTTTGTCGTCTCGAGCGCGTCTAAAGTGGGCGACGGATCTGAACGTAATCGGCTTTGCGAGGACTCATGGCTGAAAAACAAGTCATCGTAAAAATTAAGCGGCAGGTAAGCCCTCAAGGCGCCCCGTACTGGGAAGAATTCGCGTTGACCTGGCGCCCCGCAATGAACGTAATCATCTGTTTGCGTGACATCGCGGAAAATCCCGTGACCCGTGAAGGTAAAAAGACCACGCCCATCTCTTACGATTCAAATTGCCTGGAAGAAGTGTGCGGCTCTTGCGCCATGCTGATCAATGGAAAGGCGCGCATGGCCTGCTCCGCGCTAGTCGACAAGTTGGAGCAGCCTATTCGCCTTGAGCCGATGTCGAAATTTCCCGTGGTGCGCGACCTGGCGGTCGACCGGCAATTCATGTTCGAAAGTTTGCAGCGCGTCCAAGCCTGGATTCCCATCGACGGCACTTACCATCTCGGTGAAGGTCCGCGCGTCGCACCGGAAACCCAGGAAAAAGCTTACAAACTTTCGACCTGCATTTCCTGTGGCAATTGCCTGGAAGTCTGTCCACAGGTCACCGGAACTTCCGCCGGCGATTTCGTCGGTGCCGCAATCATCAGCCAGGTGCGGCTGTTCAACATGCATCCGACCGGAGCGATGCACGCCCACGAACGCATCGGCGCGCTGATGCAGCCCGGCGGCGTGCAGGATTGCGCGAACGCGCAAAATTGCGTGAAAGCCTGCCCCAAAGAGATTCCGCTCACCGAATCCATCGCGGAAGTAAATCGTCAAGCATGGAAACAAGCCATGCTCGGCTGGTTGATAGGGTAGAATCTCCACTCGACATTTTTGATTCGGTCCAAGTTCTTAAATGGGCCCAAGGAGCTACTGGTGCGCTGCCGCCGCACGTTTTTGGAGTTTTGTTCTTTTTTGCTGCTCTGTTCACTGTGGATTGGTCCGGTCCGCGCCGATGAAATCGCCGAACGGGCCCGCAAACTCCACTTTTCATCAATCGTTCTCGATACTCACGACGACACCACGCAACGATTTTTCTCGAAAGACTTCGATCTCGCAAAACGCAACGCTGACGGCAGCGTTGACATCCCGCGCATGCGCGAAGGCGGCATGAACGCCATTTTCTTCTCCATTTGGATTGACGGCCGCATCATGGGCCCGCCCGCAATCCAAAAAGCGCTGGACCAGATTGACGCCGTGCACGAAAACGTCCGCGGGAACTCCAAGGACCTGACGTTTTGCCGCACCGCTGATGACGTGCGACGCGCGCACGCGCAGGGGAAGATCGCCACGCTGATGGGCGTCGAAGGCGGCCACATGATCGGCAACGATATCCGCATGGTGCGCATCTTCGGTGACCTCGGAGTCCGCTACATGACCTTGTCGCATTTTTATAACGACGAGTGGGCCGATTCCTCTACCGACCAGCCCGCGCATAACGGCTTGACCGACTACGGCAAGGACATCGTTCGCGAAATGAATCGGCAGGGAATCATGGTGGACATTTCACACGTCAGCGACAAAACGTTCTACGACGCGCTCGAAGTCAGCAAAGCGCCGCTAATCGCCTCCCACTCTTCCTGCCGAGCGCTTTGCAATCACGTTCGCGACATGAACGACGACATGATCAAGGCGCTCGCCGCGAAAGGCGGAGTCATTCAAATCAACTACGAAATGAGTTTCATCGACCAGACGTACAAAGACGCCTCGGACAAACTTTCCGGCGGCGTGGTAGCCATGTTCGACAAGTTCAAAAAAGAATGTGGCGACGACGAGGCTTGCCTGGAAAAAAAGATGACCGAAGTGCGGAGGCAGGCTGTAGCCGAAGGTAAACTTCCGCACGTCAGTTGGGAACGAATCATCGATCATATCGATTACGCCGTAAAACTAGTGGGCGCCGATCACGTTGGACTCGGATCCGACTTCGATGGCGCTAGTATGCCGGACGGCATGGAAGACGCTTCAAAGCTGCCCAAAATCACTGAAGCTCTCATGCGCAAAGGGTACTCCGACGACGACATTCGTAAAATTCTCGGCGGCAACTTGCTGCGCGTAATGGAGCAGAACGAAAAAGTTAGCCGCGAACTGCAAGGGCAATAATTTTCATGACATTTCGCGGGCCGTCGGATTTGAATGACAGCGAGGAATCTCTCTTGCTCGAGCGCACGGCGAAAAAGAAAGATTCCTCGTCGCTGCGCTCCTCGGAATGACGGCAACATGCTTCGGGGAGAACGCGATGCCTCTCAGAATCTGGCGTTTGGTGCTTTTTGCTTTTGGAGGGTTGTTGGCAACCATGACGTTGGCAGGCGACGGCATTTCAGAGAAGGCCAGAACGCTGCACTTTTCTTCGATTGTTGTCGATACTCATGATGACACCACGCAGTTGCTGGTCGATCCGAAATTCGATCTTGGCGACCGTCATCTCTCCGGCAGCATAGACATTCCGCGCATGCGCGAAGGCGGACTCGGCGCGATTTTCTTTTCCATCTGGATTCCGAGCAAAGTAACTGGTCCGACCGCGGTGCAGAAAGCGCTCCACCAGATTGACTCTGTACGCGAACAGATTCGCAAGCACTCAAAAGATCTGGTGCTGGCGACCACCGCGGAGCAAATTCGCCAGGCTCACAACGACAAGAAAATCGCGGCCTTGATGGGTGTTGAAGGCGGCCATATGATCAACGGCGATCTCGGTGTGCTGCGCAAGTACGCGGGTCTAGGCGTTCGTTATATGACCCTCACGCACAGCGGAAATGATGAGTGGGCGGATTCTTCCACTGATAGGGCGGTCCACAACGGCCTCACCGATTTCGGAAAAGATGTCGTGCGCGAAATGAATCGCCTCGGCGTTATTGTGGATATTTCGCACGTAAGCGATAAGACTTTTTACGATGCGCTGTTTGTCAGTAAAGCGCCGCTGCTGGCGTCGCACTCTTCCTGCCGGGCGCTTTGCGACGCTCCGCGCAATATGACCGACCAGATGATGAAGGACCTGGCCGCAAAAGGTGGCGTCGTTCAGATCAACTATCACGTCGGATTTTTGAGCCAGGAATTCCGCGATGCGGAAAAGGCCGATCCGAAAATCAATGAGTCCATCGCGCAGGAAGTCACAAAACGTTGCAGCGGCGACACCAATGAAGGCTGCATGCTGATCGAAGGCGATCGCATCACGCGAGAGTATGTTACAAAGGGCGTTTTGCCCCGAGTGGAGTACACAAAAATCATCGAACACATCGACCACGCTGTGAAAGTCGCGGGCATCGATCACGTCGGTCTCGGCTCCGATTTTGACGGTGCAAATATGCCGTATGGAATGGAGGATGCGTCAATGCTTCCCAAAATTACAGAAGCATTGCTAGGCAAAGGTTATTCCGATGGTGACGTAAGAAAGATTCTAGGCGAAAATACTCTGCGCCTGATGACCGACGTGGAACGCGTCAGCAAGGAATTGAACGCACAGAAATAATGAATAAATTTAGCGACGGAGAATCCGCATGAATCTAAAGAAGAGGCTACTCCCTTTGGTCGCGACAATGCTTGCCGCCGGAATTTTTCTGGCTGGCTGCTCGAAGAGCGAACCACCCGCGGAGTCCACGGCCACGCAACCGCCAAAAACGGAGGCACCCGCGCAGCCCGCGACACTCCCTCCGGCCGAGTCCAAGCCCGAGTCACCCACGACGAGCACGCCGACGGCGACCACTCAGCCCGCGCGCAACTATGCCAAGGAATTGCTCGCTCCCGCGAAGCTAAAAGAAAAAGCCCCGGAAACCTACAAAGTGAAATTCGATACCACTCGCGGAGAATTCACGGTCACCGTGACGCGCGCCTGGGCGCCGCTTGGCGCGGACCGCTTTTACAATCTTGTGAAACATCATTTTTACGACAACGCTGCGTTCTTCCGCGTCGTGCCACAGTTCGTCGTGCAATTTGGCATTAACACCAATCCGGCAGTATCGGCGGCCTGGAAGCACACCGAGATTAAGGACGATCCGGTCACGCAAAGCAACAAGCGCGGCGCAATCGTGTTTGCGACGGCTGGACCGAATACGCGGACCACACAAGTGTTCATCAATTTAAAGGATAACGGCCGGCTCGACGGCATGGGCTTCGCTCCGTTCGGCACCGTGGACGGCGACGGCATGAACGTGGTGGAAATGATGTACGAAGGCTATGGCGACAGCGCCGGACCGGATCAGGATCAACTGGAGAAGCAAGGCGATCCGTATTTGCTCAAAGGCTGGCCCAAGCTGGATCACATCAAGTCCGCCGCGCTCGTCGATGCTTCGGTCGCCGCTTCGCACTAGACAATTCAAAATCGGGACGCGACAGATTTGCAGAGGATTTGACGAAGAGTCGCAGAAGAGTCGTTACTCTAGACGACAAGAGAGTCGAGCCAACTGGCGCAGCAACCGCACCACCAACTTGTCATCCTGAAGCGATTCGATAAGAATCGCGGAAGGATCTCGACTTCCAAGATTGGCACCGCCTGTAAACGTGAGAACTTCTTCGGATATGGAAACTCAACCCGCGCTAAGTCCCTCCGAGTTAGTTCCGCTCAGTCACTCGGTGTACTTCCTGGCGGCGCTCGCCGTATTTGTCCATTTTCTGTTCAACTCCAAATACGGCTATTTCCGCGATGAACTTTATTATGCGGCGTGCGGCGAACACCTTGCCTGGGGCTACGTTGACCATGCGCCGCTGGTCGCGCTGGCTTCGCGAATCAGCCGCGGATTATTTGGCGATTCATTGTTTGCTCTGCGTCTGCTGCCGGCGCTTTCCGCCGCGCCGAAAGTATGGCTGGCCAGTTGGATGGCACGTGAAGTTGGAGCAGCGCGTTTCGCGCAATTCTTCGCGGCACTCTTGGTTTTCCTGGCGCCAATCTATCTGACCTTCGACAATTTCTTGTCCATGAATGCCTTCGAGCCGGTCTTTTGGATGGCTTGTGCGGCAATCGTTTTGCGCATCCTGAATGGCGGCAGCCCGCGATTGTGGATACTTTTTGGAATCGTCGCCGGAATCGGAATTCTCAACAAACACTCCATGCTCTTCTTCGGCTCAGGAATTGCCCTCGGTCTGTTGCTGACTCCCGCACGCAAGCAATTTGCCCGCACGGAGATTTGGGTAGGTCTGGCTATCGCATTTCTAATTTTTCTGCCCAATCTGCTTTGGGAAATTCGCAATGGCTTTCCAACGATTGCGCTGCTGCATAAGGTGATCGGCACCAAATATTCAACCGTTTCGCCCTTGGCGTATATCGGCGAGCAATTCCTCCTGGTGAATCCGATGGCGGCGCCACTCTGGCTTGCCGGTTTGTATTTTTTCCTTTTCGATCGCGAAGGGCGAAAATATTCCGTCCTCGGCTTCGCGTATCTTGCGGTACTCCTCGAAATGATTGTTCTTCACGGCAAAATTTATTATCTCGCCCCCGCCTACATCATGTTGCTGGCGAGCGGTGCGGTCTGGTGGGAGCGAAAAATATTTTTGCGCTCCGGCGTCTGGCTGAAACCTGCGGTGCTCGCGCCGATCATCCTTTCTGGAATGATTGCCGCTCCGCTGGCAATGCCGATTCTTCCCGTAGCGAGTGCCGTGAAATACTGCGCATTCTTTGGCGTGCAAGATGTGAAGGTAGAAAATGTTCCATTGAATTCGCTTCCGCAACTCTTTGGCGACATGTTCGGCTGGCAGCAACAAGTGCAGGCCATGGCGCGCGTTGTACATTCATTGCCAGCGCACGAACAATCAAGCGTGACATTGTTGGCTTACAACTACGGCGAAGCCGGCGCAATCGATTACTTCGGCAAACATTACGGACTGCCCAAAGCGATCAGCGGCCACAACCAGTATGGCGCGTGGGGACCGCGCGGCGCTTCGGGAGACTCGGTTGTAGCGATCGGATTTACCTGGGAAAGATTGAACCGCGCGTTCAGCGAAGTGACGGCATTTGAAACGATTAGTCCGCAGTACGCGCTGCCAGAAGAGTCAGGGCTGACCATCTACATTTGCCGGCAGCCGCGAAAGAGTCTCGCCAGTTCCTGGAATGAATGGACTTATCTCGATTAGCAGGTATGTGGTCTCTCGACGCAACTTCCAGTTATAACTGGCAGGCGAGCAGCTGCATCGAAATATGTGTTGTCATGTATCAGGTTTTGCGATTGAGGATGGCATTGACACCTTGAACCAGTCCGCGTACTCTTTGAAATGATGCGAATGACTCGCCAGACCGTGTGTTGTTGCTGTGACTGCTGTTGCTGTCGCGAACACCACATCTCTGGCTTGAGGCTGCTGCGGACCTAGAACCTCCGTACACAAAGAAATTCCAAAGCCCACGTGCCAGAAAATCTGGAAACGTGGGCTTTTTGCTTTTAGACACGATTTTTGATGGCTAAGGAAAGCGGGACATGACTGAAGTAAAAGAGACCAAGGCGCAGAGAGTCGAACGGCTGAAGCGCGAAAAGGTCGCCTGGGATCACCTCGATGAAATTCGTGAATTTGCGCGCAATGGGCGCGATTCGGTGCCGCCGGAATGGCTTGGCACTTATTTTCGTTCCTGGGGCATTTACACCCAGGGCGATGGCGTGGGAGTGATCGGCGGAAAGAACGGCGAAGGAAAAGCCTCGGAATTTTTCATGGTGCGCATTCGCATCCCCAACGGAATTCTGACCAGCGATCAAGTGCGGGTGCTGGCCGGCTTGTCCGAAGATTACGGCCGCGGTGTCGCCGATATCACCGTGCGGCAAAACGTACAGTTGCATTGGGTGACGATTCGGGACATTCCGAATCTGATTGAAAAATTGCAAGCCGCTGGTTTGACCACTACCGGGGCGTGCGGCGACGTGGTGCGCAATGTGACCGGATGCCCTGTCGCGGGAATTGCCGCTGACGAACATTTTGACGCATCGCCATTCGCGCTGGCAGTCGACCGCGCGTTGGGCGGCAATCGCGAATTTTACAATTTGCCGCGAAAATTCAAGATGACGGTTACCGGCTGCAGTTCGTGGTGCAGCTATCCGGAAATTAATGATGTGGCATTCACAGCTGCGCGGAGAAAGCGCGGCTACGTTTTCGAAGATGGATTTGCGCTACGCATCGGCGGCGGACTTTCCACCGAACCGCACATTGCGCTGAAGCTGGATGTTTTTGTGCGGAAGGATCAAGTGGTCGATGTTGCGCGTGGAGTGGCGGAAATATTCCGCGCCAGCGAAGTACTTCGCCAGAGCAGGGAACAAGCGCGGCTGAAATATCTTTTCCTGAAACATGGATGGACCGCGGGAAGTTTTCTTGCGGAATTGAATCGCAGCATCGGATTTTCGCTTGATCCGGCGGCCGACGAGACAATTCCTGCCGAGGTGCATCGCGACCACACCGGAATTCACAGGCAGAAACAGGCTGGACTGGTTTTCATCGGCGCTTCGGTGTTGCGCGGAAGAATCACACCAGCGCAACTGCGGCGGACGGCGCAACTGGCAGACGAATTCGGCGACGGCAATCTGCGCGCTACCGTGCAGCAGAATTTATTGCTGGCAAATATTCGCGAAGAGCATGCGCAGACTGTTGCCGCGGAACTGACTCGCGTGGGACTGCCGGTCGAAGTGCCGGCGTTCGCACGCGGCACCGTCGCATGCACGGGATCCGAGTTCTGCAAGCTCGCACTGACCGAAACCAAGGGATTCGCGCGCTGGCTCTCATCCGAACTAGACGAGTGCCTTCCGGGATTTTCGGAACAAATTAAGTTGCACATCACTGGATGCCCGAACAGTTGCGGGCAGCATTGGATCGCGGACATCGGCATCGAAGGCAAAAAAATCAAAGTAGATGGAAAAATGGTGGATGCGTACTACTTCTGCGTGGGCGGAAGCGTTGGCCACATCGCTTCGATTGCGCGTCCAGTCGGATATCGTTGCGCGGCGACGGATGTTCCAGGCGCCATCCAGCGCCTACTTATACATTTTCAGGAGACTCGCGAGGGCCACGAGCATCTGCGGGCTTTTCTTGCACGCAATACCAACGAGCAGATTCGCACCATTCTTGCAGGCGAATCGTTTGTCGCGGTGGAACGCGACGCACCTGCCGGCAGAGTCCCGGCGGGAGTGGAGGGCTGAGCGGTGAGCTTATTTCCGATTTTCGTGAAGTTGCAAGGACGATTGGCGGTGGTAGTGGGCGGAGGCGAAATTGCCGCGGGCAAAATCGATGGATTGCTGCGCGCCGGCGCACGGGTGCGCGTGATCGCGCCGGAAATTCATAAAGCGTTTGCCGAACCGATTCGCAACCGAAAGATCGAATGGGTTCCCCGCATATTTCAAGCGGGCGATCTTTCTGGCGCGACGCTGGTCATTGCGGCTACTTCCGCTCCTGGCGTGAATCGATTGGTGTTTCGCGAAGCGGAAGCGCGCGGAATTTTGTGCAACGCAGTAGACGATATCGAAAACTGCCATTTTTATTACGGATCAATTGTGCAACGCGGCGATTTGCAAGTTGCGATTTCGACGAACGGCAAAAGCCCCGCGCTGGCGCAGCGCTTGCGCCAGGAACTTGAGCAACAGTTTGGCCCTGAGTACGAAGTGTGGCTGGAGTGGCTGGGCGCTGCGCGCGAACTTTTGCGCGCAGCAGATGGTGGCGGCACGGAAAGCAACAAGCAGATGCTGCGTTACCTGGCGAGCAAGCCCATGTTCGAGCGCTTCGTAAAAGAATCGCGCAAACCGTCTTCGCAGCATGGTGCGGCATGAGCGGAAAAGTCTATCTGGTCGGTGCTGGGCCAGGCGATCCGGAGTTGTTGACGCTCAAAGCCGCACGGATTCTTGCCAGCGCGGATGTGGTGCTGCACGACGCCCTCGTCAGTAAAGAAGTGTTAGGGCTGGTTTCGCAGGATGCGCAATTGATTGATGTCGGGAAGCGCGCGGGGAAAAAGTTGCTGACGCAGGAAGAGATCAACAGTTTGCTGGTGAGCTACGCGACAAAAACCAAAATTATTGTGCGGCTGAAGGGCGGCGATCCGTTGCTGTTTGGCCGCGCGGGGGAAGAAATCGAAGCGCTGCGAAAGGCGCAGGTGGATTTCGAGATTGTGCCGGGAATTACGGCGGCGGTTGGCGCTGCGGCGGGCGCGAAGATTACTTTGACCGATCGTAGAGTGGCCTCGCAAGTTTTGTTCACGACATTTTCGCGTGGCGAAACAGGGAGTTGGCTCAACTGGGCTGCAGTGACTCCGGAAACGACGATTGCGATTTACATGCCGGGGACGCAGTACGGCGAAGTTGCGGACCGGTTAGTGGAAAACGGATTGTCGCCGGAAACGCCTTGCGCAGTGGTTTCGCAAGCCACGCGGGCGGAGCAGCAAGTTCGTTGGACGAACATCGCCGCTTTAGGGAGCGAAGCGCAATTGCCCGCGCCGTCGATTCTGCTGGTCGGACCGGTGGCGACACAGTCGGCTGTGGAGTGGAGCGCGACAATAAATCCGGAATTGCTGAAAGGCGGAGAAGTGGCGAAGTACGTTTGAATTCGGCTAAGAGAAATCGCCAAGCTTAATTGCAGTGTATTCCTTCGAGCTGTGCAGCCAGAGTGAAAGGAGAATTAAGAATGAGCGAACAGGGACAAGTGGTGGCGGCTCCAGTGAAGCAGCGTGGTTTTTCGATTGATGCCTGGGCGGTGTTGTTGGCGTTTGTGCTGGCGGCGTTGGTGCGCGCTGGCGTGTTTAAGCATATTCCGTGGTGATTGCGACGTGAATTCAAAGGAACCGGTCTGAAGACCCTGCCTGGAGCAGGCGGGCGGCCACTACAAATGCAGGAATTTGTTCAGTCATAAAGTCCAGCGGCGAGGATGAGGTGCGGTATGGCTAGTTCGATTGCGCTTTCGCAGGTGCGTCCGGTGAATCCGGCGCTGCGATTCTTGAAAATTGTGCCAGGAATTTTGTTGCTGGCCGCGGTGGGCTACGCGGGAAAGCTGCTGGAAGCTAACGTCGGCAAATATGCGAAAGCGCATCACTGGACGTTCCCGAACATCGAGTACGTGTTGTGGGCGATCCTACTGGGTCTGGTGATTTCAAACACGGTGGGAGTGCCGGAGATTTTTCGAGCGGGTGTGGCTACGTATGAATTCTGGTTGAAAGCGGGTATCGTGTTGCTCGGCGCGCGATTTTTGCTCGGCGACGTGCTGAAACTTGGCGGAACCAGCCTGGCGCTGGTGGGCATTGAAATTACACTGGCGATTGCGTTCATGACGTTCCTTGGGCGCGTGTTCGGATTGAAACCCAAACTAACTTCGCTGCTGGCGGTCGGCTCAGCGGTATGCGGAGTGAGCGCGATCATCGCGACGCAGGGCGCGATTGAAGCGGACGAAGAAGACTCGTCATTTGCGATTGCGGCGATTCTGGCGTTGGGCGCCCTGTCATTGTTTACGTTTCCGCTGATTGGGCATGCGCTGCATTTGAACGACCATGCTTATGGCGTGTGGTCCGGGCTGGCAGTAGATAATACGGCTGAGGCCGCGGCTGCGGGCGCGCTTTATTCCGATGCAGCGGGAAAACTAGCGGTGCTGACGAAGACTACGCGCAATGCGCTGATCGGATTTGTGGTGCTGGCGTACGCGTTTTACTGGGCGAGCCGCGGCCAGGCACAGGCGGTGGGGAATAAAGCCAAATTTTTGTGGCAGAAGTTCCCTAAGTTCGTGATCGGATTTCTGATTATTTCGACACTGGCGACGGCGGCATTTTTCTCCAAGGAACAGATTGGCGCGCTGGCGAATCTTTCCCGCTGGGCGTTTTTGCTGACGTTCGCGGGCGTCGGGTTGCGCACCAATTTTAAAGCGCTATCGAAGCAAGGGCTGAAGCCGTTTGCGGTTGGCGTAATTGGAGAAGTGGTAATCGCGGCGTTCACTCTGGGGTTGGTGCTTGCGGCGCAGCGCGTCTTCGGTTGGTGATGAAGGGTTGGTAACGACGGCCAGCGAAGATCTACTCTCCGTACCGACAGAAAATTCAGTCGCAACAGAATAGGAACTATCGATCCTATTTCGTGGCGAGGCAAGGGGATACCCCGGGGAACTTCCCCTATGAGCAGCAAACAAAGGATTTAGGAGTGGGAAAGAGCGAAATTCCAGTCCGTAAGCGAGTGATTCTAAACGGTGAAGAATTTTCATTCAGCTCGGAATCTTCGCTAAAAAATGAAAAAGCTCCGCGAGCGAAAAATGGAAGCGAACAAGCCAAGCCTACACAAGGCAAGAGCATGCGGCACAGATTGTAACGATTGGTAATATACACAAATAGATAGCAACCGTCAATCCAAAAAAGTGGCCGGCCGCCGGGTTCTTCGAAATTGCATTCGAGCGGGCTAAGATCAGGCGGAAGCGGCTCTGGCCGCAGGCCGTACGCGGGTGGCTTCCCAGGTCCGGCGCATCTCTTCTCTCCGCTCCAGCACGTATTGTTTGGCGTCCTCGAAGCTTTTGTAAACGCGCGTACCTTTGATTGTGTTGCATGGACGACAGCAGGCCACCAGGTTGGCTGGATCTTTCTTACCCTTGCGGGCACGTGGCTGGACGAAATCGACTGACATCACCAGGGCGTTCTCAAAGTTGGCGTTGCCGTCCAAACCGCAGTACCTGCAGCAGAAGTGATCGCGTTCCAGGATCTTCAGGCCCTCAGCCTGGCTGACGGGCATATCAACTCTTGACAGGGTCATGATGTTAAAAGGCATGGGGCACCTCCAGTACCGGAATGCTATTCCAAGTTGATGTCTTTGAGAAGAGGGGAAGCCGATTATAAT
>Ga0307475_10002173_pt1 | contig 11796 bp, 6 predicted proteins | sample atmos_gasesECM1C_FD_203317 | JGI IMG/M metagenome (GOLD analysis project Ga0307475, IMG submission 203317) | Hardwood forest soil microbial communities from Morgan-Monroe State Forest, Indiana, United States - atmos_gasesECM1C_515 | ecosystem: Environmental > Terrestrial > Soil > Temperate...
ATCTTGAAATTGCCGAGGTTCCAGTCGTGAACCAGAAAGCCATTACGGACAGCCCAGAAGCTGTGGGCCAACATCAGTAGGTAGGGAAGCAGAAGAAACAAGCCGACCCACAGAAGCGGCGGGAGCGAGACGATCATCTTGTAAGCGCGCGAGTACATGAATGGAACTTCTGGTTCCTACTCCTGGACGCGAATGACGTCCTCCGGCAGAAAAACAAACTCGTGCTCACCAGTGAGCGGGCCGCGTGCGGCAATGCGCACGCGCAACATTTGGCCGCCGCCGCAATCCACCTCGAGAAGCTCGGTGGCTCCGCTGTAGATTTGCTGGCGGATGGCGCCTTTGAGTCTGTGGAACGGTGCTCCGTGGGAGCCATCGGAGCCATACTGGATCTTCTCCGGCCGCAGTGAGAAGGTCGCCGGTCCGTCGGGCCCGTCCACAGGTGAGAAGTGAATCGATCCGCACTTTGCCGAGCCCGCGCGAACTTCGCCGCGCAATAAATTGGTCTGGCCTATGAATTGCGCGGTGTAGGCCGTCGCAGGATGCGCGTAGATTTCGCGCGGCGAAGCAACTTGTTCGAGCGCCCCGCCGCGCAGGAGAGCGATGCGGTCGGAAAGCGCCATGGCCTCTTCCTGGTCGTGGGTGACAAAAAGGAAGGTGATGCCGATTTCGCGCTGCAGGGCTTTCAATTCACCTTGCATCTCCTTACGCAGATTGGCGTCGAGCGCCGAAAGTGGCTCGTCGAGCAAGAGGAGCTGCGGGCGATTGACAAGGGCTCTTGCCAGTGCGACGCGTTGCTGCTGCCCCCCGCTTAGTTTGGAAGGGCGTGCCGTGGCGAATTCCTGCATTTTCACCATGTGCAGGGCTTCATCGACGCGGCCTGCGATCTCCTTCGCGGGAAATTGTTTTACGCGCAAGCCATACGCGACATTGTCCACGACGTTCAGATGCGGGAAGAGCGCGTAATGCTGAAAGACAGTATTGACGCGGCGTTGGTACGGCGGGAGCGTGTCCAGGCGCTCGCCACCCATCCAGATTTCTCCCGCACTCGGTTGTTCGAACCCGGCGATCAAGCGCAGGAGCGTGGTCTTGCCCGAGCCGCTCTCACCAAGCAAAGTCAGGAATTCGCCTGAAGCAATCCGTAGCGAAATATTGTTTAGCACCTCGCGGTTACCAAAGCTCTTGGCGGCGCCGCGCACTTCGAGCAACTCTCCGCGCGCGGGAGACGCCGTCTCGACCGAACTTGGAGCCGATGAACTCACTGCGCGGCCTTCACCTCGTTCCAGATTTCGTTGTACTTCGCGCGGCGCGGAACGTCCTGCCAGAAATAGATGCGCTGCATGTAGGCATCGGGGTTGTCGAGATGCAGGCCCTTGATTTCGTCCGATGTGAGGAATTGCGACGCGCCTGGATTTGCCGGGGTGTAATGGGTCCTGTCGGTGACCAGTTTTTGCGTTCTTGCTTCGATCATGTATTCGAGAAATGCGTGGGCCAGCTCTTTGTTGCTGCTCGCGGAGGTAATCATCAAGTGATCGATCCACCCGGTGGTATTTTCTTTTGGGATGGTTTCCCCAATGGGGAAATTCAATTTTCGGAGGTCATTGGTGTTCAGCGGCCAGCCCATCGCCAGAATCACTTCATGATTCTGAAAGAGATTGGTCAACTCCCCGCCAGTGGACCAGATCTTGCGGATGTTGGGCTTCAGTTCAATCAGTTTTTTCTTGACCGCGGCCAGTTGGTCGTCGGTCAGATTGTACAGTTGCGAGGGGTCCGGCTTGTCGTAGCCTAGAATCTGCGCGGTCATGTACACGGTTGAAAGATCGTCCCACACCGAAATCTTCCCTTTGTACTTGGGTTTCCAGAAAGTCACCCAGGAGTCCGGTGGCTGAGCAAACGCCGAAGTGTCATAGAGAAGCGGATTCGGGCCCCACATAAACGGGACGCCGAAGGTTTGGCCGTTGGATTTTACGAGAGGCAAATCGCGCAGCTTCGCGGAGAGCTGGGCGTAGGACGGGAGCTTCCTAAGATCCAGCGGCGCGGCCAGGCCGGTGCCCGCAATGGAGGCGGCAACGTCGCTGGACGGCGAGATGACGTCGTAGTTCGAGGCGCTGCCGCCGCGCAGCTTGGCGACCAATTCGTCGCTCGAGCCCATGTAGGAGGCCACGACCTTGCAATGATGGCTTTCCTCAAACGCATGAAGGAAAGAGGAATCGGCATAGCCTTCCCAGACAAGCAGGCTCAGCGAATCCTCTCGTTTCTTGCAGCCGTTGCCGGCCAGCGCGAGGGCCAGGATTCCCAGAAGAATTGCGCGACGTCTCATCGCTCCTCCTACTTCGATTCCGCCTGATAGACGATTCGGCCTCCAATGATCGTGGTCAGAACTTTTGTGTCGCCAATCCTGCGCGGGGAAATTTCCATGACATTGGGCGAGACGATAATCAGGTCGGCGAATTTTCCCTCTTCGAGCGAACCTTCCGTCTTCTCGTGACGGCCGGCATACGCCGCACCTAGGGTGTAGCCGTCGATGGCTTGCTCAACAGTCAATCGTTGTTCGGGAACAAAGCCGTTTTCCGGTTTTCCCTCGGCGGTTTGCCGCGTGACTGCCGTTTGAATTCCCGCCCACGGATTGAGAGTCACAACGGGCCAGTCGCTTCCGAAACACACGTGGCCGCCCGCATCGGAGATGCTCTTCCAGACCCAGGCACGCGAAGCGCGCTCGGGGCCGACGTTATGGGCCCAAACTTCGAGCGTATCGCGGTCCGGATAGGAGTGCAGCGGCTGCATGCTGGCAATGACCCCGAGTTTTCCGAAACGCGGGATGTCAGCGGCGGAGATGGTCTCGATGTGTTCGATGCGCGGCCGGTGATCGTGCTTGTGATTCTTTTCTTCGGCTGCTTCATAGGCGTCTAGCGCCGTTCGAACAGCGTAGTCACCGATCGCATGCGTAAACAATTGAAGGCCCCGTTTGTCGAGCTCCGCCACGGCAGCCTTATATTTATCTGGTTCCCAGAAGAGCGCGCCCTTGACGGAAGGATCATCGCTGTAAGGTTCGAGCATTGCCGCCGTATGCGACTCGATCACGCCATCCAAACGAAGCTTGACCACGCCAGCGGAAAGCCAGTCACTGGAGAATTTCCTCTTCGCTTTCTCGATGGCATCGATGTCCTGGGGCCGCAGTGCCGGAGGATCGAGGAAATAAGCGATCTGCACGCGAAGCTTCAAGTCGCCGCGCTTGCGCATTTCGTCGTACAGTTCCAACTCTTCGAAGTCGCCCGAAAGGAAGTGGCCGCCTGCTGCGTGGATGCGCGTCAGGCCGTTTTGATTGGCCCACCTCATCCCCGCGCGCAGAGCCAGGAGCTTTTCCACGCGAGTCATCGGAGGGCGTACACGGTCGACCAGATCGGTAGCCGATTCTTCTAGAGCGCCAGTAGCTTCTCCCGTCGCCGGGTCTCGTACGATCGTTCCATTTGGCGGATTCGGTGTATCGCGGGAAATCCCCGCCAAGGCCAAGGCTTTCGAATTCACCCAGTAGGTGTGGCCGTCGAATCCTTCGAGAGATACCGCGCGGTTTGGAAAAAGATCGTCGAGATCTTTTTTGTCGGGCAACTTGCCTGGTCCGAACATTCCGTAGTTCCAACCGTGTCCCAGAATCCAGCCTTCACCGGGATGCTGCGCGGAATAGGTTGCCAATTTATAGCGAATCTCCGCAAGGTTCTTGGAGCCCTCCAGATTCAACCAGCTGAGCTTCGCCGAGCCTTCCATGAAGTGAATGTGGCAATCGACGAATCCCGGGAGAACCAGCTTTCCGCCGGCGTTGATGACCTTCGTGCCCATGCCGCGCCTGCGCTCGATCACCGGGTCGTCGCCCACGGCGACGATCTTCGAGCCGCGAATGGCAACGGCTTGCGCCCAGGGTTGCACCGGATTCTCCGTATAGACGCGGCCGTGAATGACAATGATGTCGGCCGGCTCCACGATGAGGCCGCCCTGAGCATGGGAGAGGGAATAGGCACAGAACAACGTCAAAAATGTTTGCAGAAGCAGGCGACGGGAAAGCGATCTCATCAGCGGCACGTCCTGACGATCAAAATGTTGGCGGCGTGTTGATCCATAACAACCAGGTTTCCCTTCGCCCCGGGTTTTTCCAGCGGTGCGGCGTCGAGCTTTCGAAATAAAGGCTGTCGCCGGGCTTTAACTGATAGTGTTCCTTGCCGTCCAGCCAAATCTCGAAGTTTCCTCGAAGAACATGAAGAAACTCTTCACCTTCGTGAGAGTACGATTCACCACTGCCCCCGCCGGGTTTTATGCGAAAAAGGTGCGGCTCCATCACCGTGTTGCCCCAGGCGAGAAGCTCCATGCGGACTTCCGGGTTGGTCTCCAGGATTTTCCTCTGATCGGGGCGCACCAGGCGCGGATTGTCGCTGGCGGGTTCAAACAGCGAGAGAATATTGGTGCGGTAGAAACGAGCGATGCGGCGAAGCGTGGCGATCGAGGAACGCATTTGGCCGCGTTCGAGGGCGCTGAGAAATCCCACCGAGACGCCGGTAGCCCGCGCCACTTGAGCCAGCGAAAGGCCGCGGCGCGTGCGCAGGCGGCGGAAACGCTGTCCCGGGTGCAACGACCTTTCCGCCCTGGTGGCGACAACTCCCTGCCGTTTGAGCACGTGGACGATGGCCGCGGGATTGAGGCCGCGCGCGCGTCGCAGAAAAACAGCGCGTTGGAGCAGACGGACATCGGATTGGTCATAGAGCCGGTAGCGGCTTTCCGTGCGTTGCGGCGTAATGAGCCCGAGCGCTTCCCAGGCACGCAGCGCCGAGGAAGAAATGCCGACACGGCGCGCCACTTCGCTGATGCGCAAAGACCGATGCGGGTTGCGCTGGGCCGATTCGTCGGATAAATTCTTTCTGCTTGACACGGCTCCCGGCTTTCTCTAAGTTTACAGGATTATAGTAAGGTTTCAGGGGCACAGCAACCACGAAGAATCGATCCTCACGAATTCTTCTGGGTAAGGGGTGAGTTCATGAAGGTTGACGCACGTTTCAGGCAAGTCCCTTCTTTATGTGGCCGCAGCTTCTTCGGCGCGGCAGTTTTTGCGTTGGCAATCTTGTCGGCGGCGCCGTTTGCTGGCGCGCAGAGTACCGGCGGGCGCATCCGCGGCACGGTGATGGATCCCAGCGGCGGGGCCGTAGCGGCGGTAGCCGTGCAGTTGATCAACGAGGCCACTCACTCTACGCGCCAGGTGCAGTCCGGCGCGAATGGCGAATACATATTTATCGAGGTGCCGGTCGGCAGTTACGAAATCGATCTGACCGTGCAAGGTTTCAAGAAATACGTCCGTAAAGGGATCGTGCTGGACCTCAACCAGGTCCTCACCGTTGACATCGCCTTGCAACTTGGCGGCTCGACCGAAACAGTCGAAGTCACGGGCGCGCCGCCCGTCGTGGATACGACCTCGACGCAGCTTGGCGCGGTCATGAACAGCGTTGCCGTCACTGAACTGCCGCTCAATTCGCGCGACACCTATCAGCTTCTTCAATTGCAACCCGGTGTGCAGTCGCAGCTAGGATCGAACCTGTTCACTGGAAGCACCGATCCCGGCGTGGTGTCCGTGAACGGCGGGCGTGGCCGCGCCAACAACTATCAGGTGAACGGCGGGAGCGCCAACGATGTTTTCATCAACCTTCCGGCCATCCAGCCGTCGCCCGACGCGATCGAGGAATTCCGCATCATCACGAACACCTTTGATGCCGAATTCGGGCGCAATTCAGGTGCCGTCGTAAATGTGGTCACAAAGAGCGGAACCAATGATCTTCATGGGGATTTTTATGAATTCTTCCGTAACAAGGTGCTGAATTCGAGGAATTTCTTCGATACCACCAAGGGTGATTTCAAGCAGAATCAGTTCGGGGCCACTCTGGGCGGTCCCATCAAGAAAGACAAGAGTTTTATCTTTGGTTCGTATGAGGGACGTCGAATTGTGAACGGAGTCTCTTCCGGGACGGTCCTTCTGCCAACCGCGGGGGAAATTACAGGCGACTTCTCAAAGCTTCCGGATGGCACCGCTGCCGCGCCCTTCGCTGGGACACTGGCCAATTCCAGTATCTTGGCGAGCAGGTCCGGCTGCGCCACGGCCATTACGAATGCGGGAGGCACGCTCGCCGACAACACGCCCTACACGTCCGTGTTTCCGGGCAATCAAATTCCGGTGGCGTGCTTTGACCCGACGGCCAAGGATCTGACCAGTCTATTTCCGATCGCGAATGGCGGGCAGAACGTGTTCACTTCCAACCCTGCCGATCATTCCAGGGGAGATCAATTCACGGTTCGCTTCGACCAGAGGCTGACGGCCGCTCAACAGTTGAGCGTGTACTACTATTTTGATGATTCCACGGATATCCAGCCGTTCTCATTTTTCCAAGCTGCCGGGGCCAATATTCCGGGGTTCGGAGCTCAATTTGCCTCGCGTTTCCAGCAGTGGAACGTGAGCCACACGTGGACGATGGGGTCGACCGCAGTAAATGAGGCTCGGTTTACCTACTTCCGGGAAGCTCAAGGAAAGAACGACCAGCCCGTAAACGTCAGCAAGGATGGGACCGTGCACACCACTTGTCCCACCGTTGATGCAGCCCATTGTTTTTCCGACCCGGCCGCACCGGGAGCAGGGATCACGACAACCTTGCCGGGACATGCGGGCTTACCGTTTGTTTCCATTTCCGGCGGCCTAGTCATCGGCAACAACTTTGAAGGTGAACTGCCGCAAGTAGGCAACGTCTACCAGTGGACGGACAACTTCAGCAAAGTCAAAGGAAACCACAGCTTTAAGTTCGGCGGGGATGTCAGCCGCGCGCATTTTGTTCAGAACCTCTTTTTCGAGGTGAATGGCTTCTTCACCTTTAGCAGCAATCCGAGTTCACCCTCCGGTAACGATCTGGGCTTTTCGGATTCTTATGGGAATTATCTTCTGGGGCTACCCACCTCGTACGGCCAGGGCGCGGCGCAAACCGAAGATGTACTCACCAACTCGGTTTATCTCTACGCCCAGGACAGCTGGAAGATAAAGCGTAACTTGACGTTCAACTACGGCGTGCGATGGGAATTGAACACGCCTTACAATGAAATCGGGCACCGCGTTCAAACCTTCCGCCCCGGACAGGCCGATACGATTTTTCCATGCGTGCTGAGCCCCACCTATCCTTCGGGCCAACCCAACCCGACATTTGCGACTGTGGCGGCCGGAGGCACCGACTGCAGCCCGACGGGCCCTTCCAGAGCCGTGTATCCGCTGGGCCTCGTCATTCCCGGCGACAAAGGCGTACCCAATGGGTTGACTCAAACGTATTACAAATCCTTTGCCCCGCGCCTTGGCCTTGCTTGGAGTCCCGGAGCAACTTCCGGCTGGTTGTCCAAGCTTACCGGCGGTCCAGGCAAGACCAGCATTCGAATGGGTGCGGGAATGTTCTATAACCCCATAGAACAGCTGGTGCTCGAACAGTTCAGCGCCGAACCTCCCTTCGGAGGCAGCGTCTTACTGTCCGGCACGCAATTTAATTTACCTTTCGAGTTTCAATCATCGACGGCGTCGTCGCCCGCATTTGCGCCGAATCCCTTCGGCGGCATTCTCTCGCCTGTGCGCGGCCAATCGGTGGATTGGTCGATTTTCCGGCCGCTGCTGCTATTCGGCGAATTCCAGCCCAAAATGCGGTCGCAGTATTCGGAGCAATACAATTTCACCATCCAGCGGCAGCTTGCAAAGGACCTGCTTTTCCAGATTGGATACGTTGGGACCCAGGCGCACCGCCTGCTCCAGTCGCGTGAACTGAATCCCGGGCAGGCCCAGCCGTGTCTTGATCTGGCCAATATCCCGGGAGTGCTCAACTTCCCTGGGGGGCCTCCGATCACTTGCGGGCCCTTCAGCGCTGATACGGAGTATTTCGTCCCTCCGGGAACCACGATTCCTGCCCAAGGGTTGAATCTTCCATACAATGCGGCATCCGGTGGGCCAAAATTCATTCCTGGGGGCACGGTCGTTGGCGCAAACGGCATCACCTTGGTAGGCCTTCGCGCTTACTCTTCGCCTTTCTGTCAGCCGCTGACGGGAACCGACTGTCCGGCGGATGGCGTCCCCGTCTTCGGGAGCATTTTTGCTCAGGACACGGTGGGGAGCTCGAACTATAACTCTCTGCAGGTCCTCCTACAGAAGCAGATGTCCAACGGATTGCAATTCCAGGCTGCGTACACCTTTAGCAAGTCAATTGACAGCGCGTCGAGCTTCGAAAGCATCGTCAATTACCTTGATCCAAGAAGGAGCAGGTCGCTCTCTGCTTTTGATGCGCGCCATCGCTTCGTATTCAGTCCCTACTGGGAGCTACCGATTCCCAAGCGCGAGGGCTTCATGGGGAAGGTGGCGAACGGCTGGGCTGTTTCCGGCATCATCACTTTCCAGACGGGATTCCCCATTCGGCTAGTAAGCGCGAACGATACCGAGCTGGGGAACAGCTTTGACTTTGAGCCGGTGGGTGAGCCCAACATCGTTGCGCCCATTCGCTTTATTGATCCTCGTAAGGATCCGAACCATCAGTTTTTTGACCCGACCTCCTTTGCCGATGCTCCCTTGGGACAATTTGGAAACGCGCCGCGTACGCTCTGCTGCGGGCCGCGTATCAGTCAGTCGGACATCTCGGTCGAGAAGAAAACGCGTCTCTCGGAGCGGTTCAACACGGAGTTCCGAGCGGAGTTCTTCAATGCATGGAATCACACGCAGTTCCTGACTCCAGATGGGAACTTCACGAATAACGGCACGACTTTTGGCACAGTGCAAAAAGCGCGAGACCCGAGGCAACTGCAATTCGCTCTGAAGATTCTCTTCTAGCGGGCATACAGCTGGGGGAGCATCATTCAGGCGCCGTTCGCGAGAGCCGTGCCTCCACACGTTCGAAGGAGTTGAGTACAAGTCCCCGATTTTACTAAAGATTTTCTAGTTAAGACTGACCGCAGGGAACAGACCTGCCACGGGTAACCGCAAGCCGGCCAACCCACCATGGAGCACTGAAATGCACGAGGCACTACAAAAAGAAATCGCCACGTACGAAAGGCGGACAACGCACTCCGCCGCCGCGCACAAGCGGGCCTTGCAGCGTATTCCGCTCGGAGTCGCCAGCAACTACCGCCATTACGAGCCTTATCCGCTGTTCGTCGAGGACGGCAAGGGCAGCCGCATCCACGACATCGACGGCAACGAATACCTCGATCACAACCTGTGTTTCGGCGCGCTGATGGCCGGTCATTGCCATCCCGCAGTCGTGAAAGCCGTCGAGCAGAAACTGCACGAGGGCACGACCTTCGGGATGCCCCATGACCAGGAATGGGAACTCGCGGAAGAAATTTGCAACCGCTACCCCGTCGACATGGTGCGATTCGGTTCGAGCGGCACGGAAGTCACCATGCACGCGTGCCGCATCGCCCGCGCCGCCACCGGCCGCGACAAAATTCTCAAATTCGAAGGCGCCTATCACGGCCTGCATGACACGGCACTCGTCAGCGTCAAGCCCAAGGCGGAGGATTGGGGCGACCCCAATGCTCCCGTCAGTGTTCCCGGGGGCGGCGGCGTTCCGAAGGCTTCCCTCGCCAACGTCGTGGTCGCCAGCTTCAACAACCTGGGAAGCGTCGAGCGGCGCTTCAAAGAAAATCCGGGCCAGATTGCAGGCATCATTCTCGAGCCTATCTTGATGAACGTCGGACTGTGCTTGCCGCAGCCTGGATTCCTCGAGGGCTTGCGCAAAATCTGCGATTCGAACGGCGCACTGCTTATCTTCGACGAGGTGAAGACCGGCGCAAAACTGGCCTGGGGAGGAGCCAGCGATTTCTTCGGCGTCAAGCCGGACATCATCTGTCTCGCTAAATCCATCGGCGGTGGCTTGCCTCTCGGCGCCTTCGGGGCAAGCCGCGCGGTGATGGATCTGATCACGCAGCACAAAGTTTTCCACGGCGGCACCTACAACACCAATCGCGTGGCCATGAGCGCGGGTCTTGCGACGTTCCGCGAAGTCCTCACGCGTGAAAACTACGTACACGTCGGAAAGCTCAGCAAAAAATTGACCGAGGGCTATCGCACCATCGTGAAGAAGTCCGGGCTCGAGGCTTACGTGGCCAGCGCCGGAGTAAACGGCGCCTTGATGCTCTATCCGCAGGAGATCCGCAATTACCGCGACTGGACCAAGATTGACGTCGATCTCTGGCGCCACTACTGGTTCGCCATGGTCAATCGCGGCGTTCTCGCCCAACCTTATTGGTGGGATGAGCAGTGGACCATCTCGGTGCAGCACACCGAAGCGGACATCGACAAGCATCTGGCGGTATTCGAAGAGGTAGCGCCCGCCCTCGCCAGAGCCCAGCAAGAGCGGGGCGCTGCGTTTGTCGGTGCCGCAGGCCACTGATCCGCCCCGGCGCCGCCATTAGGAGAGAAGAAGTTTGCCGAACGAGGTCATCGCGACGCCCGCCGCACCGGGAGCAGTGGAAACTCCCCATTTGCGCCGCGTACTGGGCAAGTGGGACCTCGTTCTCCTCTTTGTCGTTGCCGTTTTCAATCTCAACGTGCTGCCGTCCATCGCGGCCAATGGCGGCGTCACCGTCTGGCTCTGGTGTCTCGCGTTGGTGCTGTTTTTCTGGCCGCAGGGTATCGCCGTCATCGAGCTCGCTCATCGTTACCCCGGAGAAGGCGGCGTCTATCTGTGGGCCAAGGAAGTCTTCGGTGACTTCCACGGTTTTCTCTCCGGTTGGTGCTACTGGACGAACAATATGATGTACGTCCCTACGATCATGCTCTATTTCGTCGGCGTCTCCGTGTTTATCCTTGGCGCCGGACACGAATCGCTCGCCGATAACAAATCCTTTGCACTTACGGCTTCGCTGGTCTTGCTGATTCTTCTGGTGGTCTTGAACGTCATCGGCCTCGGCGTCGGCAAATGGATCAACAATCTCGGCGGCCTCGGCACCGGCATCGCCGCAGTTCTTCTGATTGGCCTCGGTATCGTTGTGTGGACGCGCTTCGGCACCACCGTGACCGCCGCCGATTTCAAGATTCCTGCTAATCCAAGATTCGTGCTGAATTCATTCGGCGTGATTTGTTTCGGGCTAGTGGGCTTGGAGCTCGCCTCCATCATGGGAGATGAGATCGAGAGTCCCCAGGAAAATTTGCCCAGCGCCGTCGCCTGGGGCGGCGTTCTTTCCGGATTGCTCTACATCGGTGCTACGCTCACGTTAATCGTGGCCGTCAGCAAGGACAGCATCAGCGTCCTCCAGGGAATCGTACAGGCGGTCAGTCATATGGCTGGACGTGTCGGTGTCGGCTGGATCGTCGCTCCGTTTGCTTTTCTCCTGAGTCTCTCGATCGCCGGTATCGGTTCCGCGTGGCTTGGCGGTTCGGCGAGAATCCCCTTCGTTGCCGGCCTCGATTCCTACATGCCGTCCTGGCTCGGAAAAGTCCATCCAAAATATGCCACGCCTTACGCCGCGCTGATCGTCCACGCCACAGTGTCGCTGATTCTCGTGGTCATCAACTTCACCTTTACCGGCGCGGGCGTTCAGGAAACCTTTCAAAAACTCTTGTCGCTCGCGGTCGTGCTGCAGTTGATTCCCTTTCTGTACATGTTCGGCGCGCTCTTGCGGATTGCTATGGACGAATCGTTCGCACGCGGGCGTTACAGCAGGGCAACTTTGCTCGCCGCCGGTCTCAGCGGCTTTCTGACCACTGCGCTTGGAATTGCCTTGGCGTTTTTCCCGGCGCAGCAGATCAGCTCCATT
>Ga0307475_10002176_pt1 | contig 11793 bp, 6 predicted proteins | sample atmos_gasesECM1C_FD_203317 | JGI IMG/M metagenome (GOLD analysis project Ga0307475, IMG submission 203317) | Hardwood forest soil microbial communities from Morgan-Monroe State Forest, Indiana, United States - atmos_gasesECM1C_515 | ecosystem: Environmental > Terrestrial > Soil > Temperate...
GTCTGCAATATCGAATTCAGTTGCGAGAGCAATTGCGCGCGTAGTTGGGCCTTCTCTGCTTCGGCCTGCGCCGCGGCCTGCCGCGCCTTCTCCGCCTCCGCTTCCGCCGCGCGTTGCTGCGATACCGCCGCAGCCCTGTCGCGTGCTGCCTGCTCGGCCGCCGCCTGCGCTACTTGCTGCTGCTGCAAAGCCGCCGCGCGAGCCTGCTCGGCTTCTTGCTTCTGCCGAACCGCGTCTTGCGATGCCTGTTCCGCCTCCTGCTTCTTGCGCTCCGCTTCCGCCTTAGCCGTTTCCGCGGCCGCGCGCGCCTGATCGGCTTCCTGGCGCCGCTTTACTTCCGCGTCGGCATCCGCACGAGCCTTCGCTTCGCGCTCCAGGGCGGCCTTCTTTTCCGCCGCCATCGCGCCTTGCGCATCTTCCTCGGCCTTCTGTTTTACCGCCATCACGCGAGCTTCTTCCGCCGTTTCCACCACTTCGCGGGCGGCCGCATCGACCGATTTCTTGTCACGCCCGGAGCGGTACACATCCTCCGCGCCCTTCAACTGCTGGTCCGCCTTGCTCATAATTGACGGCGCATACTTGTCTGCCAGCGCGATGCGCGCGATTCGCACCGCATTGCGCGCCTCAAAGAGTTCCAGCGGCGTCTTGCGATCAATGCCAAAAATTGCATTTTCAATCTTGGTGTTCGACGACGAATAAACGCCGCGGCCCAGCAATTCGTACCGCGCGTCGATATTCTCGACCTTGGACAACGTATCCGCCGGAATCACATTCTCCAGCACCACCACGTTGCCGGGCTGCTCCACTGCAAAGTACGGCTCGGCGGTCACGATCATGCCGAACGTCTGCATGTCGCTGATGGCCTTGACGTGACCGCTGCCATGATTCAGCACCACTTCGCCCAGATTCACCGCGCGCCCTTGCGGCGAGACGGCCCACAGCACGTAGGTCAGGTATTCCAGGCCAAACTTGGTAGCCTCTTCCAGGCTCTCGAATTTGGCGTCGATCTCAATGCGATTGCTCTTGCTCTCTACTTTGGCTTCGCCGCCTGCGCTCGGCAGTAATTCCGTTCCATGAAAATCCAGCTTGGTCGACCCGCCGGCGCGCCGGAAGTTCACCGCCTTGGTGGTGCGAGAGACGCTCGCCGCCGGTTTTGAACCCGCGGTCTGTGCAGGCGCGGGCACCGCTGCTAATCCCAGAATTCCTGTCACTACCAGGCAAATCGTTGCCTTGTTCACGTTGTTTCTCCTCTTTGCCGCAAGCGCCCACGTCAAGCCGGTCGGCCAGAGTTCTCCTCTGGAGCGTTCCGCGGTTTGCGTCTGTTTTTGGTTCGTCTGGGCGCGCTTTCCCCAGAGGGGATGCCGCGCAGCCCATTAAGTGCTTGCCTAGCTTCAGGCTAGCAGAGATCGCGAAGCAGGGAAGAGCGGAGCAAGACCGGTTTGCACAACTAATTAACGGCTAAACCTGAGAGGGAACGGCACAAAAAAATGCGCGAGGACCGAAGCCCCCGCGCACCGTGAAACAGGTTAAGCGAACTCGTTAGAAGATAATTTTCGCCACGAGTTGCATGTTGAATGCTTCGCCAGGCCCGATACCGGGCGCGCCGTTGAAGTCACCGATAGTGTCGTTGACGATCCCACTCCCGCTGACCGTTCCTGTACCTGAAGCGAGATTGATGCGGTTGAACATGTTATACATCTCTGCGCGGAGCTGCACTTTGATTCGTTCGGTAATCGGGACGTTCTTGATTACCGACAAATCTACATCTTTAAAGTTCGGTCCATAATACTTATTGCGAGTCAGGTCGCCCAGCGGGTTGGTCGGTCCGGCGCAGCCTACGGCACCAGGAGTGCAGAAGACGCTAGGGTTAATCCAGGTCACTCCGGTCTTGTGGAAAGCGTGGGAGACGCCCGCAAACGGGTCACCCGTGACGTTGAGTCCCGGGCGCGGCGAACCTCCGAACGGCTGTCCTGAATGGAGAGACAACAAGGTGCTCACTTGCCATCCATTGACAATCTTGGACGACCAACCAGTGGCCCACGGAGCCCTCGGGACGTCGTAGGTAAAGAAACTGGTGAAGTTATGCCGTGTGTCGAAGTCGCTGTTTCCATACTCTGCTTTCAAGTTCGTGCTGTCGAGTGGGAGGACGTGCCGGTAATCGGTGTCCATGTCCAAGGCATGCGCGAACGTGTAGGCGAACTGCGCCGACAGTCCGTGCCAGGCCCTGACGCGGAAAGTTGTTTGCAGTGCGTTGTAGTTTGAATTCGCGGCGCTATTAAGCTGGTTGATATGACCGTAGCTGTTGAAGGGACAGCCCGCCGCACAACTCACCGTCCCATGTTGATTGATGTCCAGCATTACCGACTGCTTTCGCGTCTCGCTGCCGACATAACCGATCTGAAAAACGGCTGCGCTACTCAGGCTCTTCTCAATCTGAAGATTGTAGTTATACGTGTATGGGGTCTCGAAGTTCTGGCTGACGCCGAATACATCGAAAGGTGCATTCGCGCAGTTCAGGCCGGTCGCACACGTCGATACGCCTTGAAATATCTGTTGGCCGGGCTGCCAAGTGAAGCCGTTGTTAAGAGTGTAAAGCGAGACTGCAGCTGGGCCTGCCGGGTTGTCCTCGAGCCCATCTGCTCCGCTCGGCGGGCGATAATCCAAAAACGGATTCATATTGGTTTGAGCAAAAAAGACCCCAACTCCTCCGCGCACCACAAGATCGCCCCTAGCCGTGGGTTGGTAGGCAAACCCCAGCCGCGGCGCAAAATCGTTCTTGTCCTGCGGATAAATCTGCCCGACCACTACACCCTTGCCTGGTATAAAGCCCGCCAGCGTTCCATCGGTGCTGTGAAGCGGACCGAAGTATTCATAGCGCAGTCCAAGAGTGAGGGTTAGCCGGTTAGAGTACTTCCAGGAATCCTGGCCGAAAAAGCTGAGTGCATTGACGGTGACGTGCCGTTCCTGATTGCCCACGGCAATGGAGGCGCCGCAGGATGAACTGACCGCATTCTTAGCGGCGGTGCAAGCGGAAATGTCGCCTGCCAGGAAATCGGCTAGGGCCTTCGTGTCACCATTAAACGCCGGGTCATTCGCCCAAGGACCGGCTGTTCCGTCAAACGCAAAGCTTCCCAGCCCGTGGCGGAAGTAAAACTCGTCTACCCTTCCTTGCCGGAACTCGCCTCCAAACCGGAATTCGTGCCGTCCGGTCGTGTAGGAAACGATGTCCGTCAGGTGTCCGACAATGTCGTTTCTTCCTTCGGGCGGGGTGATTCCCACCTGTTCGAACCCCGCTCCACTGGCTGAAGGGTACGGCGTGATAATAATATTGGGCGAACCCTGAATAAACTTGCCGTTTTCCTTAGCGTCTGGACTCAGGAACAGACCTGAGCCCTGCGGATTGAAGCTGTTGTGAAAGTCATGAAAAACCTGGTTGAAGTAATTGACGCCAAAAAGGATCTGATTAGTCAAGTGTGGCGTAAATGCGGAATTAAGGACTAGAGAGTAGTTCTGGACGTGGATAGGGGCGACTTCAAAATAGTATTTCAGGTTCGAACTGGCCGAACCTAAGGCTGCGCTACCACCTGTCGGCTGTATTTGATTTCCTTCCCCCGAAAACACATGGAAAGAAAGGTGGTGTTTGTCGTTAATGTTGTAGTCAAGTTTTACGATGCCGTTGTAGCTGTAACCGGTGGACGGCGACGAGCTAAAGAAGTTGTTTTCGGTAGCCCCACTGGCGTTGACTGCCGGATCGGCGAGAACGGAGGAGGGCCATAAGTTGGCCAGCAATGTCGCGGAAAGGGGGTTCGGTGTCACGTTGTACTTGGTCAACGCCGCCTGCGCTGCCGTTTGCCATGAATTGGACGGTTCTGTGGCTCTGCCGGATAGTCCTATGATGTAGTCCTGTTTCTCATATCCGAGGAAGAAAAACGCTTTGTTCTTGATGATGGGACCGCCAACTGTAGCCCCATAATTCTCATTCCGCAGCCTCGGTCTCTTTGAGCCGGACGGCAGGAACGGTGATGCAGCACCATAAAATTCATTCCGGTTGTAGTAGTAAAGGGAGCCGTGAAAGTCATTGCCACCAGATTTGAGGGCGAGGTTTACCGTGCCACCGGGATTGCGTCCCGTCTCTGCACTCGATTGCGACTGCGCGGAGAATTCATCGATCGCGTCGACTGGCAGGACGACTCCCGCGATGCCGGATACGCCGCCCTGATTGACGGCAGGAATGTTATGCCAGAAGTCGTTGTTATCCACACCGTCGATCTGCCAGTTCATGCCGTTGGCGCGCGATCCATTCAGTGACCCGAACCCGCCTACGGAATAACCACCATAGCCGGGCGCCGTTGCGATCAGTTGCGTGAAGTCTCGGCCGTTCAACGGAATGTCCTGAACTGCGGCCGACTCGATCGTCATATTCTGTGTTTGCGTAGTGGTGTCAAGGGTTAGAGCCGCTGCGGAAACCTCTACGGTGGTCGTCGACTGCTGGAGCGTTAGCCTAATATTTAGGGTGTAGATTGTTCCGGCTACGACTTCTACCTTATCGACTGCGTACGACGGGAAGCCACTCGCCGTTACCGTCACTTTATATAGGCCCAGCGGAATATCTTGAAACGCAAACCCACCGTCACTGGTTGTGGCGGTCGCGTGGTCAATCCCGGTCGCCATCTCTGTGGCCTTAACCTGGGCATTCGGTACGGACGCACCTGACGGGTCGGTTACCGTTCCGTTGATCGCGCCGCGGAAGGTCTGCGCGTTTGTTACCACTCCTAAAGTCAAAATTACCAACACTGCGAGGAACAATCGCCTCATACTTCCACCCCCCTATCGATTTTCAGAGCAGCTCTACAAAGGCAACGGCGTTTACTGCCGTGCTGCTGCGAGCTAACCTCTGCCAACCACACGGCCCTGCTTGAAGAAGAACCACTCCCTAAACGCAAATTCACGCGCTGCATGGGTGCACCGCGCCCCTACTCTCGACAGTTGAAGAAAGAAAAACCACTAGAAGCCAATATGGCTTGATGGCAAAGATGCTACTCCGAAACCATTTCGGGTGTCAAAGCGGATATTGTGATGCCCCTAATTCAGTTTTGTGATGGCTCATATTCGCCGATTTCGATAGCGGCTCAGTTGACTGGCCGCAGTCCTGAACGACCGCTTGCGTCCCTCGTCCAGAACGCCGGTGCGGGGCGTTCGGTCATTCCGGCAATTTCCGATACAATCCTCTTGCTCTGCCTTTGTTAGTCTATTGGCGAAGGCGCGACCCGACTGCCCTGCGGGTTTCCAGAACATGATGCGAGGTCCATCGATGTACAGTCGCCCAGTACGGCGAAGGTTCTGTAACTTTGCCGCTTCGGCCACGCTCTCAGTTTTCATTTGCGCCGCTGCATGCGTGCTTGCCACTTCGGCGCGCGCTCAGGAGCGCCGAGACCGCGAACCTAACAGCGTGTACGCCGAGCGCCGGGCCAGGCTCGCCGCGCAAGTCGACTGCCCCATTGTTCTGTGGGGCCTAACCGGACGCGAGGAGTCTTCGCAAGCCTATATTTTCGCGCAGGAAGAAAATTTCTATTACCTGAGCGGCCACAATGAAGAGGGCGCCGGCCTGATAATCCTTCCCGCTGCAAAATCATCGAGCCATGATGGAACCAATGGCCCGCGCGAATTCTTCTACCTTCCCGCCAAAAATCCTCTGAAAGAGAAATGGAACGGCGCGCGCATGTCTCCCGTCGATCCCGGCATTGAAGCGCGCACCGGGTTCGCGACGGTAAAGCCTTTCGCGGAGATGCGTGCGGAAATTGAAAACCTGGCGAGAGCCTATCCATCGTTCTGCACAATCCTTCCCTACGAAAAGGAATTGGGCGGCTATCCACATGAAAAAGAAGTTGTGGATTGGCTTCAGCAATCCGTCCCGCAGATCAAGCTGAAAGATATTCGCGCGCAAATCACGGCCATGCGCCAGATCAAGTCTCCCGGTGAAATCGCTTTTCTGCAGCGTGCGATCGACCTTAGCCTCGATTCTCACCTCGAAGCCATGCGCTTGATGCGCCCTGGGCTATACGAATATCAGGTGGGTGCGAGAATGGTGGAAGTTCACCAAATGGGCGGCTCGGAAGCGGAGGGCTACGCTCCTATCGTGGGCGCGGGACCCAATTCCACCGCCCTCCATTACGACCGGCTATCCCGCAAGATTGAAGACGGCGACATCGTAGTTATGGATGTCGGCGCTCAGTTCTCCGGCTATTCTGCGGACATTACTCGGACCATCCCCGCGAATGGGAAATTTACGCCGCGCCAACTGGAGATTTACAACATTGTGCTGGGCGCGCAAAACGCCGCGCTGGCCGCGCTCAAGCCCGGCATGGACCTATGCCGCAAGGGCGACCAAAGCGTCGACAAAATCTCCCGTGACTACATCAATTCCCACGGAAAAGATCGGCACGGAAAATCGCTCGGCCAATATTACATTCACGGTCTCGGCCACCACATCGGCCTCAACGTGCACGATCCCGGCGAATATTGCGGACCACTGCAGCCCGGGATGGTGGTCACCATGGAGCCTGGCATCTATATCCCGGAGGAAAATCTCGGTGTGCGCATCGAAGATGATGTGCTCATCACCGAAACCGGCTATAAGCTATTGAGCGAGCGCCTGCCCCGCGACCCGGTCGAAATCGAAAAAATAATGGCGCAAGCTGCCGCCCACCGTACCAAGGCAGAAAAGGCCGGCCACGATTGACCGCGTTGAATCGGCCCGTCTATACTGTCTGTTCGCGCTGCGGCGACTTTTCGCTTCAGCGCGCCTCGAGCCTGCCTGCGGCAGGCAGGTCATTCCGCGTGCAGCCATTTTCGCAGTTCAGCGGCCGCCGGTTGGAATTTCCGAAATTGCTAAATTTGAGGAGCCGGCCGCTCCACGGCCTTGGAAAATTATGAGCAGCGTCAAAGCCACACAACTTCGCCCCGGCATGGTTATCCAACACGAGGGCCAGCTCTTTACGATTTTCAGCGTCGATCACCGCACACCGGGCAACAAGCGCGGCTCCATGCAGACGCGCATGAAAAATCTCAAAAGCGGGGCAATCATCGACTATCGCTTCCGAGCCGAGGAATTTGTCGATCGCGCCATTCTCGACGAAGTTGAATTCGAGTATCTGTACAACGAGGGCGACGACTTTCACTTCATGAATACCGAAACGTACGAGCAGATGCACCTCAGCCGTGAGCAGCTCGGTGAAACGGTCTACTACCTAATTCCGAACACAGTTGTGAAAGTGGAATTTTTCGAGGAAAAACCGATCGGGGTCGACCTGCCCGACACGATGGACCTCAAAGTAGTAAGCACTGAGCCCACGTTGCAAAAAGCGACGGCCAGCGCGGTTGGCAAACCGGCCACATTGGAAACCGGCTTGGTCGTGCAGGTTCCACCCTTTGTTAATGAAGGCGACAGGATTAAAGTGGACACCACCGAAGCGCGCTACGTGCAGCGCGTCGAATAGATCTTCCGCCTCCGCAGCTTGCTGCCGTGCAACCGGCCGCAAGAAGAGGCAAGAGGGCGCCCCGGTTACGGCCCGGGGCGCTTTAATTTTTTCAGCGGTGTTTATTTCTGTCCAGAGGAGCCTACGGCCGATTTTTCTGAGGCTTTTTCAACCTCGCCGAAGACGCGCGCAAAAATCGCATCAACATAGCGAAGCTGCCGCTGCAAATCAAAAGCATGCGCCAGTCCCCTCGCGTCGAGATATTTCGTTATCCGCGTGTCACCAGCTACGCGTTCGCGAAAATTCGAATCATTCTCCCAAGCGGCCATAGCGTTCTCTTGCACGGCTTTGTAGGCGTCATCACGTGCCATGCCTTTTTCCACCAGATCTTGCAGCAGTTGCCCCGAGTACACCAGCCCATGCGTCAATTCCAGGTTGCGCAACATACGTTCTGGAAAGACGCGCATGTCGCCAACGATGGCCGTCATTTTTGCGAGCATGTAATCCACCAGGATCGTCGAGTCCGGGAAAATGACGCGCTCCACCGAGCTGTGCGAAATATCGCGTTCATGCCACAGCGCTATGTTTTCGTGCGCGGCGAGCATGTTAGAACGCACCAACCGGGCCAGACCTCCGATTTGCTCCGACCCGACGGGATTACGTTTGTGAGGCATCGCCGAGCTGCCGCGCTGCTCCCCGCCAAAAGGCTCCTCCGCCTCGCGCACTTCTGTTCGTTGCAAGTGCCGAATTTCCAGCGCGATTTTCTCGAGAGTCGCCGCAATCAATGCGAGCGAACTCATATAGTGCGCGTGGCGGTCGCGCTGAATCACTTGCGAGGACACCGGCACAACCTGCAAACCCAGTTTCTTGCAAATGCGCTCCTCGATTTCCGGGCCGAGATGCGAGGCGCTACCCACCGCGCCTGAAATTTTCCCTACCGCCATTTGCGCCGCGGCGTCTCGGAACCGACCGATGTTGCGTTGGTTTTCTGCAAACCAATTGGCGATTTTCAGTCCGAACGTGATGGGCTCCGCATGAATGCCGTGCGTGCGGCCGATTTGTGGTGTGTATCGGAATTCGTGAGCGCGCAAATCGAGTACTTCACCAAAGAGAACGAGGCCGCGCTCTATAATTTGTGAGGCGTCGCGGACGAGTAAAGCCTGCGCGGTATCGACTACATCATTTGAAGTCAGCCCATAGTGCAGCCAGCGCGCCGCCGCTGAATCGCCAATCGATTCGCCGACTGCCATGGTGAACGCAATAACATCGTGCTTGACGCGCGATTCCAGTTCCGTGATGCGTGCCACGTCGACCTTGGCCCGCGCGCGAATAACCGCCGCAGATTCCTTGGGTACCTGCCCAGCTTCGGCAAGGGTTTCCGTAGCCGCCAACTCCACGTCCAGCCAGCGCGCGTATTTGTTCGCATCGCTCCACACGCGCCCCATGGCTTCCCGGGTATAACGCGCAATCAATGTCACTCCTCGTTTGCGAGCCGTGCGCAGTCAGGCCGCTAGCCCGCAAATCCTTTGTAATGATACGGTATTTCCATTCGGGGCGCGAACGAACCGGGGCCTCCTTTCTGCACAAAAGCCGAAATTGGCGACCTAACCGCCACCCTGAAATCCTGTCTAATGAAGCGGATGAGGCCGAGCGTCGAGACCACCATCGAAAGCGACGCCATCGCGGTGGAGCGCACGCTCGCCGGCGACCGCGACGCCTTTCGCATTTTGGTCGAACGCCACAGCCGCAACGTGTACCGGCTGGCTTATCGCATGACTGGCAATCCGCAGGACGCGGAGGAAGTGGTGCAGGAGGCATTTTTGCGCGCCTATCAAAAATTGAGCCAATTTGCGTCGCGCGCCAATTTTGGGACTTGGGTGTACCGGATCGCCGCCAACTATTCGATCGACCGCATGCGCCAGAAAAAGAGCGAGGATTCAAACCGCGCCCTGCCGGCCAGAGAGACAGGGGACGGCCTGGAGATGGATTTGATGAGCACCGTACCGGATATGGCGCCTTCACCGGAACGCCTGGCGCAGAGCGGACAGCTGGCTGCGCAGATGCGCCGCGCGTTACGCGAACTCACGCCCGCCGAGCGCACGGCGTTTGTGATGCGCCATTGGGGCGGCTCGGGAATTGAAGAGATTGCGGATGCGCTGAACTCCAGCGCGAGCGCTGCCAAAAACACCGTGTTTCGCTCGGTACAGAAACTTCGCAAGGCGCTGGAACCGTTTGTAGAGCAGCGAGGGCAGAGCCGAGCGATGGGAACGCAATCATGAAACATCCGAAAGAGGAAGAGTTGATCGCGTATCACGATGGCGAGGCCGCAGGGCGAGAAGCGATTGCCGCGCATCTGGGCGATTGCCCGGAATGCCAGGCGGAGCTTGCGCGTATCGATGCCTTGCTCGCCGCGCTCAACTCCATTCCGGTGCCGGAACCGGCTGAAGATTATGGACAGCGAGTTTGGCAACAGATTTCCCCACGCTTGCCGGAAAAGCGGGCGCACTGGTGGGACGTTCTTTTCAGCGAACCGAAAACGGTGGGATGGCTCGCACCGGGGCGCTGGGCGGCTGCCGGCGCGATTGCCGCGCTGGTACTGGCCGCATTCATCGCCGGCCGCTGGAGCAAGCCGGTTGGCCCAGATACCGCCGTTGCCGTCGACCAGAGCAAAGTGCGTGAGCGCATCCTGGTGATGGCCGTCGGCGAACACCTGGGACGCTCGGAAATGGTTCTGGTCGAGCTGGCCAACAGCGGGCCGCAGATTGCCGGACAGAAAAAAGTCAACATCTCCGGCGAACAGCGTCGCGCGGAAGATCTACTCGAAGAAAATCGCCTGTACCGGCAAACCGCACTGGAGCAAGGCGATTCCGCGCTGGCCGGAGTATTGGATGAACTCGAGCGTGTTCTTCTGGATGTGGCGCACAGCCCCCAGCAGATGACTCCGGTACAGCTGGCGGAGATGCGAAAGCGCATTGAAGCGCGCGGCATTCTGTTCAAGGTTCGTGTGGTCGGCAAGGAGCTGCAGCAACGCGGGGAGTCGGGGAATGCGCCCGCAGCGCCAGGTAGTTCCGGAAAAAGCGAAAGGAACAAGGCATGAGTAAGGGAGATGTATTGATGTTGAGAAATAGAGCATGGATTGTTGCGGCGCTTTTGCTGGCCGTGCCCAGCGTCGCGCCACGCGCCTCGGGTGCGATAGGAAGTGCAATGGCTGAGCCGCAGTCGGCTTCCGGGGCGCAAAGCCAGCCAACACCGGATACGGACCGCGACGAAATAGCCAGCGATATAGGGGAAGATCGTCAGGATCAGGAACAGGAAAGGCGCGACAGAGAGCAAGAGGCCCGGGATCGCGAGCAAGAAAAGCGCGATCGCGAACAGGAAGCAAGAGACCGCGAGCAGGAAAAAAAAGATCGCGAACAAGAGCGCCTTGATCATTTGACAGAGCTCTACGATGACGGCCGCGAAGCATTGGACGAAGACCGCTACGAGCGTGCTGAAGCCAAGTTTGACCAATTGGCACAAACGGCCAGCTCGCAGGCAGACGCCGCCCTTTATTGGAAAGCGTACGCGGAGAATCGCCTGGGCAAGCGAGACACCGCGCTGGCCAACCTCGCGGAACTCAAGCGTCGCTTCCCCCAGAGCCACTGGCTAAAAGACGCGTCCGCGCTGGAGCTGGAGGTTCGTCAATCCTCCGGGCAACCGGTGCATCCGGAAGTTGAGAAGGACGAAGAACTTCGCATGCTGGCCCTGCGCGGAATCATGAACAGCGACCCGGAAAAGGCTGTGCCGTTGCTCGGCAAACGCCTGGAAAGCGCTTCCGCAACGCCCAAGGAAAAATCCCAGGCGCTTTTTGTATTGGCGCAAAGCGGTTCGCCGCAGGCCCGCGAGATCTTGGGCAAAGTGGCGCGCGGCCAAAACAATCCGGACCTGCAACGCAAAGCGATTCAATACCTGGCGATGTTTGGCGGAGTAGAATCTCGCAAGACGCTGGCGGAAGTCTACGCCTCGACCTCGGATCCATCGATTAAGCGAGCCATTTTGCGCAGCTACATGATCGGCGGCGATCGCGAGCACCTGTTCGAGGCCGCCAAGAATGAAAAAGATGATGAAGTGAAGCGGGAAGCCATCCGCCAACTCGGATTGGTGCATGCGCAAAATGAATTGCAGCAACTCTATCGCAGCGATAATTCTCCCGCCGTGCGCCGTGAACTGCTTCAGGCTTTCTTTCTGGCTGGCGACGCGCCGAAGCTCTTGGAAGCGGCAAACAACGAGAAAGACCCTGAGTTGCGCCGCGTAGCTGTTCGCAACCTCGGACTTATCC
>Ga0307475_10002177_pt1 | contig 11793 bp, 10 predicted proteins | sample atmos_gasesECM1C_FD_203317 | JGI IMG/M metagenome (GOLD analysis project Ga0307475, IMG submission 203317) | Hardwood forest soil microbial communities from Morgan-Monroe State Forest, Indiana, United States - atmos_gasesECM1C_515 | ecosystem: Environmental > Terrestrial > Soil > Temperate...
CGAGCGATCAGTTCAGCGTCAGCTTGCGAACGCTATCGCTCGCAGCTCGATCCGGAGGTGGGTCCGCGCGTCTCACCGGTAAAGGTTCGTAAAGCTTTTGCCGCTCATCCTCCCTGTGCAGCCCCGGCAAGAGAAACGGTTTGCATGACCGACTTCGCAAATTGTGGACAGGAGGAAATCCCCGCTTCTACCCCCTTTTCCCCGCCGGCAGAACTCGCGGTTGCCATTCCGACGTTGAACGAGCGGGAAAACCTCGCGGCACTCGTCGATCGGCTCGCCGGCCCCACCGTCTCGGTCCGTTTCCTGTTGTTTGCGACGATCGGCGGCTTCGGCGTCGTGACGCATCTGGCCACCCTCTGGCTCGCCGTTCACCCCTTCGGGATCCGTTTCGCAGCGGGACAAGCGATCGCGACGATCGTCGCAATGACCGGCAATTTCTTATTGAACAACCACTTCGCTTATTGGGATCAGCGGCTTCATGGGCGGCGGGCCCTGGTAATGGGCCTATTGTCGTTCTATGCCGTCTGCGGTCTCGGCGCTGCCGCAAACGTCGGCATCGCCTCTCATTTGTTCGATGCCAAACACTCGTGGTGGCTGGCCGGCCTCGGCGGCGCGGCCATCGGCGCGATGTGGAATTACGCCATGTCTTCGGTCTTCGTCTGGCGATCTCGCGCGACCGCGGCGCCGGCTCGACAGGCGCCGGCTCAGATCACCTCGGCAGAGCAAAGCCCCGCGGGTCGGAGCGCGTTGAGCCCCTCCGCCGCCTGAGAGAGCCGGGCGTAACGGGCTCATTCCCGCTCGCCCTATGCGGCGACCCCGTGCTACGGTCGCAGCGGATCCAACCGCTGGATCGAATAAGGAGGAAACCATGGCTCAATCGCAACCGTCGGCGGCTCGTGAGCAGGTCCGCGATATCGTTCCTGGCTTGATCGATCTCAGCGAACGGGTTTTGTTCGGCGAGGTCTGGGAACGTCCAGGTCTCTCCAAGCGCGACCGCAGCCTGATCACCTGCGCTACGTTGATCGCGCTCGGCCGCGAAAAGCAGCTCGTTGGCCATCTGCAGCGGGCGCTCGACAACGGCCTGACCAAGAAAGAGCTCAGCGAAGTCATCACTCATCTCGCCTTCTATGCCGGCTGGCCGGCAGCGATGACCGCGGCCCTTGTCGCAAAGGACGTGTTCGACAAGAAGTAGCCTCGAGCGGCGCCGAGCAATAACTCCGGGAGGGCGAGATGAGGATCGGATTCATCGGTTTGGGAATGATGGGTTCCGGAATGGCCGCGAACCTGCAGAAGGCCGGCCATCAGCTGGTCGTCCACGATCTGCGTCGCGCGGCGGCCGAGCCTTGCCTCGCTGCCGGGGCAACCTGGGCGGACACGCCACGCGCCGTCGCCGAGGCCTCCGAGGTCGTCTTCACCTCGCTCCCCGGGCCGCCCGAAGTCGAGGCGGTGGCGTTGGGCGAGAACGGCCTGCTCTCCGGCATGAGCCGCGGCAAGGCCTATTTCGACTTGTCGACGAACTCGCCCACGATGGTGCGCAAGATCAACGCCGCCTTCGCCGAGCGGGATGTCTACATGCTCGACTCGCCGGTCAGCGGCGGACCGCGCGGGGCGCGAACCGGCAAACTCGCCCTGTGGGTCGGCGGGGACGAGCAGATCTTCAACCGGTACAAGAGCGTGCTCGACGCAATGGGCGACAAGGCGCGATATGTCGGGCCGATCGGCGCCGGATCGGTCGCCAAGCTCGTCCACAATGGTGCCGGGTATTGTATCCAGACGGCACTCGCCGAGATGTTCTCGGTGGGCATCAAGGCTGGGGTCGAGCCCTTGGCATTATGGGAGGCTGTGCGCGACGGGGCCGGCGGCCGGCGGCGGACTTTCGACGGGCTGATCGACCAGTTCCTGCCCGGCAAGTACGAGCCCGCCGCCTTCGCGCTACGGCTGGCGCACAAGGACATGACGCTCGCCACACAGCTCGGACGGGACTTCAACGTGCCGATGCGCATCGCCAATCTAGCATTGGCCGAGCTCAGCGAGGCGCTGAACCGCGGCTGGGGGGATCGCGACTCGCGCTCGCCGATGGTGCTGCAGCAGGAGCGCGCCGGGATCGAGGTTCGGGTCGACACGAAGCGCCTGGAGGAAGCCCTCGCCCGCGATCCGCCGGGCTGAAGCGATCGCACGAACGAGTAGCCTCGCATTTCAGTGATCCGATATTGCGGGGTATAGTGAAATCCTTGATGGGAGGAGTGACGAGAGATGGATGGAATTGGCGTGGAGCTGGATTGTCTCGAAGGCGTTCGGGTTGTCGACTTTACGCAATTCGAGGCTGGGCCGTCCTGCACCGAAGCGCTCGCCTGGCTCGGCGCTGAGGTCGTCAAGATCGAGAACCCGAAGACCGGCGATCCCGGCCGGCGGCAGCGCCCCGGCAAGCCCGACGACGACCCCTGGTATTTTCACCAGTTCAATGCCAACAAGAAGTCGGTCACTCTCGATCTGAAGTCCCCGCGCGGGCTGGAGATCGTCAAGGACCTGCTGAGGAAGGCCGATGTCACGGTCGAGAACATGGCGCCCGGCACGATCGAGAGGCTGGGGCTCGGCTGGGATGTGGTTCACGAGCTCAACCCGCGGATCATCTATTGCCAAGTCAAGGGATTTGGCGAGGGCAGCCCGTACGAGAAGAATCTCGCTTTCGACATGATTGCCCAGGCTGCGGGCGGTCCGATCAGCGTCACCGGAGATGCCGACCGTCCGCCGGTCAAGCCGGGGCCGTCCTTCGGCGACACTGGTACCGGTATGCTGATGGCGGTCAGCATCCTGGGAGCGCTCTATCGGCGCGACCGAACCGGCCAGGGCCGGCGGCTGCAGGTCGCGATGCAGGACGCGATGGTCCACTATATGCGGGTGCCGTTTTCGCGCACCCAGCTCAGCGGAAAGGCCCAGATCCGTGCCGGCAGCAGTCGGTCGAACCCCTTGCTCGCGCCGTCGGCGCTCTACCCGTGCAAACCCGGTGGGCCGAACGATTACGTCTATGTCTTCACCAGCCGTGCCAACCCCGAACACTGGACGCGCCTCTTAAAGGCGATCGGCCGCGACGACCTGATCGGCGACCCGCGCTACGACACCGGGCCGGCGCGCGGCGAGCACGCGGCCGAGGTCGACGAGATCATCGCCACCTGGACTCGCCAGCACACCAAAGAAGAGGCGATGAAGATCATCGGCGGGGCCGGCGTGCCGGCCGGCGCGGTGTTCGACACGCTCGAACTGCTGAACGACCCCTCGCTAGCCGCCCGCGGCATCATGCAGAAGATCGAGCACCCAACTACCGGCAAGCTGACGGTTCCGGCGTGGCCGGTTCGTTTCGATGGCGCGCCGTCGCGCGTCAAGCCCTCGCCATTGCTTGGCCAGCACAATGCCGAAATCCTCGGTCAGTGGCTCGGCATCGGCGCCGGCGAGGTCGATGCGTTGCGTGCCGAGGGGATCATCTGACAGCGACATTTGCCCGCCCCTGCCGACGCAGGGGCGGGGCCGTCCGACTCACGACAGCCAGCGCTTCCGGCGCCGATAGTGCTTGAGGTCGCGATAGGATTTGCGCGCGCCGACCTCGTTCAGGCCGAGATAGAACTCCTTGATGTCGGAATTCTGCCGCAGGGTCTCCGCCGGCCCTTCGAGGACGATGCGGCCGTTCTCCATTACGTAGCCGTGGTCGGCAATGTCGAGCGCCATGGCGGCATTCTGTTCGACCAGCAGCACGGTCAAGCCGCGTTCTTCGCGCAGGCGGCGGATGATGCTGAAGATCTCCTCGACGAGCAGGGGTGCGAGGCCGAGCGACGGTTCGTCGAGCAAGATCACCTTGGGCTCGGACATCAACGCCCGGCCGATCACCAGCATCTGCTGCTCGCCGCCCGAAAGGTAGCCCGAGGCTTGGTGGCGACGCTCCCGCAACGGCGGAAAGATATCGTAGACGCGTGCGATGCTTTCCCGTACCGCCGCGGAATCGCCGCGCGTGTGCGCGCCTGCGATCAGATTGTCCTCGACCGTCAAATTCTCAAAGACCCGTCTGCCCTCGAACACCTGGGTCACGCCGCGTTTGACCACCGTGTGGGGCGGCAGCCGGTCGAGCCGCTCGCCGTCGAGCTCGACCGTGCCTTTGGTCACCTCCCCGCGCTCCGTGCGCAACAGGCCGGATATCGCCTTTAGGGTCGTCGTCTTGCCGGCTCCGTTGGCTCCGAGCAATGTCGTGATGCGACCTTCCTCGGCGAACAGCGATACCCCTTTCAGCACCAGGATGACGCCGTCATAGACGACTTCGATGTTGTTGAGCGCCAGCATCGCGCGACCTCGGAGACGGTCCGGCCCGTTGCGGGCCCACTACTCGGCCTTAGCGACCGCCTGGGCGACGATTTCCGGATAGGCGCGGAACCAGTCCGTCTCCTTGACGAGCTTGCCGCCCTTGACCTGGAAGACCTGCACCCAGCCGCCGCCCTCGTGGTCGGCCGGGGTGATCTGGAGCGGCGGAACAAGACCGCCGAGGCCGAAGTCGTGGATCTGCTCGAAGCCTTTCTTGATGTCCTCGCCGGTCGGCTGCTTGCCGCCATTTGCCTCGAGAGCATGGCGGATCGCTTCGACATGGACGGCGGCCCAGAGGATGCCACGGTTGTAGATAACGGTGTCATCCATCTCCTTTGGCGGCTCCTTCCCCTGTGCCTTGTACATCGCCTTGATTTCCTGGCGGACGGGATAGTCGTCGCCGGCGCCGGCGAACTGCAAGGTGTGGTAGCCTTCCGCCACCGCCCACCCGCCGGCTGCCAGGATATCGGCCTCGGCCGAGGCCCAGACGAGACCCATCATCTTCGACATCGGGTAGCCGTTGCGCTTGAATTCCTTGATCGCGACGGACGGCGCCCGGCCGAACAGGTGGGCGATCACGAAGTCAGGGTGGAAGCGCTGCGTGATGTCGAGCACCTGTGCGCCCATCTCGACCCCCGGTGGCGGCACTGCAAATGTCCGGAGCTCGAATTTCTCTTGCTTTTGCAGATCCTCGATGATCGGCAGCGGTTCGCGGCCTGCCGGGTTGTCGTAGAAGATGTAGGCGATCTTCTTGCCTTCGAGGTTGCCGCCCAGCTTGTCCTTGACGAACTGGATCGCCCCGGCGCCCTGAGACCAGTAGGTCGCAGCGACCGGAAAGAGGTACGGAAAACGCTTACCGTCCGCCGAGGCGGCGATGCCGAAACCCGGCGAGGTGCCGGGAATCTTGTCCTCGGCGAACTTCTGGTTCAACGCCTGCACCTGCGGCGTACCGTAGGCCATTATCGAGACGGCGCCGTCCCCCTTCATGCGCTGATAGGCCTCGACCGCTTGCGGAACCTTATACTCGTGGTCGAGCTCTTCGGATTTGATCTGGTAGCCTTCGACCCCGCCCTTCGAATTGATCAGGTTGTAGTAGTCGTGGCTCGCCGGGCACAGCACCATGCCATTGATCTGTGTTGGCCCAGTGCGGTCGCATAGCTGGCCGACGATTACCTCCTTCTGCTGTGCGGCAGCCGCGCCGGCGAACCCGAGCCCGGCCACGACCGCTAGGGTGATGCTTGGTAGTCTCATCATCGCTGACCTCCTCTGTTGACGTCTCCCGCGGAATTCCCTCACCCGCCTCGCTGCGCTCAGCACCCTGTTCCGCACTGCGGGCGCGGGGGGACCCAAGCGCGAAGCGCTGAGTGGGGTGAGGGTGTTCGCTGCGGCTATTCCGCCTTCTTGACCGCGGCGGCCACGACCTCCGGATAGCCGCGGAACCACTCCGTCTCTTTGACGAACTTGCCGTCCTTGACCTGGAAGATCTGCACCCAGCCGCCACCCTCATGGTCTTCCGGCGTCACCTTGAGCGGCGGAACCAAACCGCCGAGGGTAAAGTCATGGATCGCCTCAAACCCATTCTTGACATCGGTGCCGGTCGGCTGCTTGCCGCCATTGGCCTTGAGCGCGTTGCGGATCGCCTCGACGTGGAGCGCCGAGTTGAGGATGCCGCGGTTGTAAATGACCGTGTCGTCCATCCCCTTTGGCGGCTCCTTGCTCTGCGCCTTGTACATCGCCCTGATTTCCTGACGGATCGGGTAGTCGTCGCCGGCGCCGGCGAACTGCAGGGTGTGATAGCCTTCCGCGACCTGCCAGCCGCCGGCCGCCAGGATATCGGCCTCGGCCGAGGCCCAGACCAGCCCCATCACTTTGGACAGCGGGTAACCGGCACGCTTGTATTCCTTGATCGCCACCGACGGCGACCGGCCGAACAGATGGTCGATGACAAAATCCGGCCGGTATCGCTGCGCGATGTCGAGCACCTGCGCGCCCATTTCGACGCCGGGCGGCGGCACCGCAAAGGACCGCAACTCGAACCCCTCGATCTTTTGCAGATCTTCGAGGATCGGCAACGGCTCGTGTCCGGCGGGGTTGTCGTAATAGACATAGGCGATCTTCTTGCCTTTCAGGCTCCCGCCCAATTTGTCCTTGATGAATTGGATCGCCGCGGCGCCCTGCGACCAATAGGTTGCAGCGACCGGGAACAGGTAGGGAAAGCGGGTGCCGTCCGCCGAGGCCGAGATGCCAAACCCGGGCGAGGTGCCTGGGATCTTGTCTTCGACCAGCTTCTGGTTGAGCGCCTGCGCCTGCGGGGTGCCGTAGATCAACATCGAGACGGCGCCCATCTGCTTTTGGCGCTCGTACTCCTCGACCGCCTGAGGCACTTTGTATTCATTGTCGAGTTCGTTGTACTTGATCTTGTAGCCCTCGACCCCACCATTTGAATTGACGAGATCGATGTAGTCCTGGATCGCCGGGCAGATCACCACGCCGACTATCTGCGTCGGCCCGGTGCGATCGCACTGCCCGCCGATCATTACCTCCTTCTCCTGAGCCGTTGCGCCGCCGAAGCACAGCGCCGCAGCCGTCGCCGCTGCGGCCACCATTAGTAAGCTCTTCATCGCGCTCCTCCTAACCTGCCGCCAGGTTCAATAGGAAAACGGCCATACCCGAAAGTAATTTCGGATATTCCGCCACAGTCGGTTGAGCCCTTCCGGCTCGACCACCAGGAAGAAGATGATCAGACCGCCGAATAGGATCAGCCGGAGATTGGGGATCATGTTGGCCAGATCGGCCTGCGAGAAGATCAGACCGCCGAAGGTTTCAAGAAACGAGCGGGTCACGATAGGAAGCAGAGTGACAAAAATGGCGCCGAGGATCGAGCCGAGGACCGAGCCGAGCCCGCCGATAATCACCATCGCAAGATAATCAATGGAGACGGTGATCTGAAACTGCTCATAATTGGCGATCCCGAGATAGTAGGTGTAGAGGACGCCGGTAACGCCGGCGTAAAAGGACGATATCGCGAACGCCCATAGCTTGTAGCGAAAGGTGTTGATGCCGATGATCTCGGCGGCGACGTCCTGATCGCGCACCGCGATAAAGGCTCGGCCGATCCGACTGCGCACGAGGTTCGAGGTGGCGACGATCGCCAGTACGGCAAACGCCATCAGAAAGAGGTAAAGCTGCGTCTGGCTTTTGAGTTGAGTGCCGAAGAGGCTCGGGCGCGGCACCTGGATCGAGGCCTGCACGCCGCCCGAGATTGCCGGCACGTGGTTGATCGTCCATTCGATGATCAGCTGCGCGGCCAGCGTGGCGATGGCGAGATAGATCCCTTTGATGCGCAAGGACGGGATACCGACCACTGCACCGATCAACGCCGCCATCAGTCCGCCCGCCGGTACCGTAACCCAGAACGGGGCGCCGAGGTGGACGACCAGGTTCGCGGCGGTGTAGGCGCCAACCGACATGAAGGCGCCGTGGCCGATCGAGATCTGTCCGGTGTAGCCGACCAGGATGTTGAGGCCGAGCGCGCCGACGACAGCGATCAGGATCAGGTCGAGGATCGAGATGAAGTATTCGCCGAGGATGAGCGGCGCGATGACGATGAACAGCCCGGCGAAGGCGGCTGCTGTCCATTTCGTGATCGGCAGCGGGTAGAGCGCCATGTCGGCGACGTAGCTGGTCTTGAAGACCCCGGACTCGCGATGGAACATGGCCCCGCCCGCCTACCCTCACCCACCCAGCCCTGCGGGCTGGGTCCCCCCTCTCCCGCAGTGCAGGAGAGGAGCTATGAGACGGTGCGTTTTGCCGCCCCTCTCCCGCAGTGCGGGAGAGGGTGCCGACCCCCGGATCGCAGTCCGGGGGGAGGCGGGTGAGGGTAGTGCCGGCAGCGCCATCACACGCGCTCGATCCGCCGCCGGCCGAAGATGCCCTCGGGCCGGATCATCAGCGCGGCGATCATCAAGACATAAGGCGCGAAGTCCTTAGTGCCGCCTCCGACATAGGGGTCGAAATAGCCGGCAGCGAGGTTTTCGACGACACCGACGATCAGCCCGCCGACGACTGCGCCCAACACCGAGTCGAGGCCGCCCAGGATCACCACCGGAAACACCTTGAGACCGACCAGCGCCAGCTGATTGTCGACGCTCAGCATCGCACCCCACACCACACCACCGAGCGCCGAGACGATGCCCGCCATTGCCCAGGCGAGCGCGAAATAGCGGCGCACATCGATGCCCATCGCCATAGCCACCTGCTGGCTGTCGGCGACCGCTCGCATCGCAATGCCGATGCGGCTTTTCAGAAAGAACCAGGTGAAGATGGCGAGAAAAATGATGCTGACCCCGGCCCCGACGAGCTGCACCGGCGACAGCATCACCGGCCCCAGCATGATCGGTTCGTCGCCGATCGGCATCTCGATCGAGCGGTTGCCGGCGCCGAACGCTAGTGTCGCGGTGCCGCGCAGCACAGCGGCCAGACCGATCGTCGCCATGACAACGGCGATGACCGGCCGTCCGATCAGCGGGCGCAGCACGACCCGCTCGAGCCCGAAGCCGAGCACCACCATGCCGCCGATCGCCAGTAGCGCGCACGCCCAGAACGGCGCGCCGGCGATATCGGCAGCCCCCGCGGCGAGAAAGCCGGCAAACATGACAAACTCGCCCTGGGCGAAGTTGATCGCGTCTGTCGCCTTGTAAATGAGCACGAAGCCGAGCGCGATCAGCGCGTACATCAACCCGATCATCACGCCGTTGGTCAGCAGGACCAGCGTGAACTGCCATTCGAACTCAGGCATCGGCGCACAACCTTGTCATTCCGGGGCGCTGGCGCAGCCTGCGAGCCCGGAACCCATGAACACGAACTTCGGAAATCCTAGGGAAATGTTGGTGTTCATAGGTTCCGGGCCTGCCCCCGCGGGGCATCCCGGAATGACGGAATTTCTCAGGCATAGGCCGGTATCCGCGCCGACTGCGGGGTCTCCTCCACATCTTCGATCGCGATCGTGGATTTCAGCGTCGCCTTGCGGCCATCCTCGAAAGTGATTTCGGTGACGAGCTCGACATCGCAGGCGCCGTTGTAGAACGCCTCGGTCACGGCAGCATATCTCTCGGCGACAAAGCGCCGCCGGATCTTGCGGGTGCGGGTTATTTCGTTGTCGTCGGCGTCGAACTCCTTATTCAGCAGCAGGAAGCGGGCGATGCGCGACGCGGCGGGCAACGAGGCGTTGCATTTCCTGATCTCGTCGCGGATCAGCTCGCGCACCTCCGACTTGCCGCTCAGATCCTGGAACGAGGTGTAGGCGAGGTTGCGCCGCTCGGCCCAATTGCCGAGAGTGGTCATGTCGATCGCGATCATCGCCGCAACAAACGGCCGCCCGTCTCCAAAGGCCACCGCTTCGCCGATGAACGGGCTGAACTTGAGCTTGTTCTCGATGAATTGCGGTGCGAAGGGCGTGCCGTCGGTGAGCTTCCCGACATCCTTGGCACGGTCGATGATGACCAGATGGCCACGCTGATCGAAAAAACCGGAATCGCCGGTGCGATACCAGCCGTCCTCGCCGAACGTGTCCCGCGTGGCCTCCGGCTGTTTGTAATAGCCTTGAAACACCGCCGGTGAACGGACCAGCACTTCGCCATTCTCGGCGACACGAAGCTCGATTCCTTGCAAAACCCGGCCGACCGTGTCGGCATTCGCTTCGCCGTCGGGCTGCAATGTGGCGAGACCGGCGAGCTCGGTTGCGCCCCACACCTGCTTCACGTTGATGCCGATCGAGCGGAAAAACCGATAGGTTTCAGCTCCGAGAGGCGCGCCGCCGGTATAGAACCAGCGCGCCCGGCCGAGCCCCAACTGATCGCGGAGAGGCGCATAAACCAGAACCTCGCCGAGCGCCAAGCCGAGCCGCATCGCCACCGGCACCCGCCTCCCCTCGCTTTTGAGCAACTCGGCCCGCTCGGCGAGGCGCTGAAAGAAATCGAACACCATGCGCTTGAGGGGCGTCGAATCCGCCGCCCGGACCCGCACCGAGCTCAGCATGCTCTCCCAGATGCGCGGCGGCGCGAACCCGATCGTGGGTCCGAGCTCGCGCAGGTCGCGCTGCACCGTCTCGGGTCGCTCCGGGCAGTTGCAGGTAAATCCGACCAGGAGATTGAGCACGATCGAAAACAGCGAGTCGCCGATCCACGCCATCGGCAGATAGCACAGCAGCTCGTCACCGGGGCGGATGTCCTCGGCCGCGGCGTAGGCGGCGGCGGATGTCAGGAGGTTGGTGTGCGACAACATCACCCCCTTGGGATGACCCGTCGTGCCCGAGGTGTAGTTCAAGAGCGCCAGATCATCGGGCGCACCCTTGTCGATCTCGGTCTCGACGTAGTCGGGGTGAGCGGCGCCGAAATCACGGCCAGCAGCCTGCACGTCCTCGAACGATTTGAGCGACGACGCCTCATAATGCCGCATGCCGCGCGGATCGTCATAAATGACGAGCTCGAGACGCGGCAACCCGTTCTTCAACGACAGGATTTTGTCGACCTGCTCCTGGTCTTCGGCGACGACAACCGAGGTCTCGGCATGGTTCAGGACGTAGACAAGCTCGGCGGCGATCGAATCCTGGTATACCGGCACGGCAACGCCGCCGAGGCTTTGCGCTGCGAGTTGCGCCCAATACAGCCGGGGGCGGTTGTCGCCGATCACCGCCAGCTTGTCGCCGCGGCGGAAGCCGTGCGCGGCGAGGCCCAGAGCGAACTCCCGCACCTCTTGGTAATACCGGGCCCAGCTGTAGGTTTGCCAGATGCCGAGGTTCTTTTCGCGCAGCGCCGGCCGTTCGGCCATTGTCTGCGCATTGTGGCGCAGCATTCTCGGCAAGGTCGTCGCGTCAGTCATTCGGCGGCCTCCTTGCGGTCCCTGGCGGCTCCGAGATAGGCGTGGATCACTTCGGGATTGCGCTGCACCTCACTGGGGCTGCCCGCGGCGATCTTGCAACCGCGATCGAGCACGGTGACGTGCTCGGAGATGTCCATCACCACCGCCATGTCGTGCTCGATCAGGATGACGGTCGTGCCCCATTGCCGGTTTACCTCAAGGATGTAGCGGGCCATGTCCTCTTTTTCTTCCTGGTTCATCCCAGCCATCGGCTCGTCGAGCAGCAGCACCTTGGGGTCGAGCGCCAAAGCCCGACCCAGCTCGACGCGCTTTCTGAGACCATAGGCGAGCCCGCTTGTCGGCTGCTTGCGCAAATCCTCGAGCTCGAGGAACTCGATCAGCTCTTCGACCCGCGCGCGATGCGCCACCTCTTCCTTCTGCGCGAGACCCCAATAGACAAAGGATGACAACACCCCGGCCTTCATCCGCACGTGGCGGCCCAGCATGATGTTGTCGAGCACGGTCATGCCGCTGAACAGCGCGATGTTCTGGAAGGTGCGGGCGATGCCGAGGGCCGCGATCTGCGACGGG
>Ga0307475_10002179_pt1 | contig 11790 bp, 12 predicted proteins | sample atmos_gasesECM1C_FD_203317 | JGI IMG/M metagenome (GOLD analysis project Ga0307475, IMG submission 203317) | Hardwood forest soil microbial communities from Morgan-Monroe State Forest, Indiana, United States - atmos_gasesECM1C_515 | ecosystem: Environmental > Terrestrial > Soil > Temperate...
GCCCTGCGCGACTACAACGGCTCCTTCGGCATCGACGTAAAAATCAAAAAACGCTTCCCTTAGGCTGCAAGGTTTGTACCGGCGCCACGAACGAAGCTGACCGCAGGTCCCGACCCTGTCGGAAGGCGGCATCTTTAATTTTCTGACAGGAACAGAGGACTGAAAGAACCAAACGCTCTGCGAGACTAGCGGTTGGCCAGCGCGCCTTGGCGCTCCAGCGCGCGCCGCGGAATCTGCAGATACGCGTAGACCAATCCCAACAGGTACAACGCCAGCAACGCCACCAGGCAGATCCTGCCCAGCCGGACGTAGCGATCCACCAGTTGTGGAACGGACCATCCGTACATTTCAGTCAGCAAGCTGGGATCAGACAGGTTCACCCCCTCGATCTCTCCGAAAGGAAGATCTTCATACGGTCCAGTCCACATGAGGAAAACGTGCAGGAAGCTCAGCGCTCCGATGGCCAGCAATCCCCAACGCAAGCCCCAGTTTCTATATAGCGCGCTTTCCCGCGGAGCGTAAAACGTCGCCATCAGCATGGTCCCCAGCACCATTGCGCCGCCATCTCCGCCAAAAACAATCGCGGCTTCCGCCGGCAACGACAGAAACGCCATTTGCACCAGCAGCGCCGCGCCCGCCGCAAGCACCCAGCCCCATCGCTCCACCCTCCAGGCCAAAAATCCCATCAAGCAAATCACAGCGGCCAGAGCAACAACGATCCCCCAGGAGCGCTCTTCCCCGTGCATGGTCACCCACAGCATGGGCACTGCCCAGCGGCCCGTAAGCCAGGCCGTGATGGCGTGCCCGCTCTCGTGCAGCACCATGGCCAGCATGCCCTCCGCCATGCCCAGGCCCGTGCGCGCCACCAGCCAGGCCGCGAGCAATGCCAACGGCACCGCGAAAATGCGGTACTTTAACTCCCGCACCGCATCCTCTCGATCGGGAACGGGCTCATCCGATGAGACCGGCTGGGGCCCAGCAGTAGCAGGAACGGCTTTTTCAGCATCGAGCGCCGCCTGGTAGCGCGAAAAGACGATTCCGCACTTCAGGCACTCGGTGGTCTGCAACTCATGATCGAATTGGCATTTTGGGCAGCGCATCGCCTCGGCCGGAATCCCCGGAATCCATTGTATGAGCGCAACGCGCGGCATCCACAAACGTCATTGCTGTACTGCCGAAAGAGGTACTGTCCTGTAGTGGCGGGTCTCGGGTTTCAGGGCAAACTTCTTCGCTAAGGCTGCTGTGAATCCGCTTGAACCTGCTGCGAGCCAGTCGCCGGCGACTGACCCTGCGCATTGGGATTCCGCCGCCGCGCTGCGAACGGCCGGGAATTTTCTCCCAGGTTCGGATTTTCCGCGCGCAGATCCTGCCATGCCTGCCGCGCCGCCTGCCCGCTCGCGGTACGCACGGTCATCTGCACTTCCCGGGTAATCTTCGGCATCTCGGCCGCAACCTTCTGCCCGGTCGGCGAGCCGTAAAATTCCAGCAGGTCTTTGATCTCGTCTTCGCTGAAGTGCGTGTCGTAGATCCGGACCAGTTGCGTGGTCACGGCATCGGCATCAAACTTTTTCTGGAATTCCGCTTGGTAGGTTTGCGCGAACTTGTCGGCGCGATCGCGGTTCGCGGAAGTCTCCAGCATTTTCTGGCGGTACTGTTCGGTAGCCGCGCTCGCGGCGTCCTGAATCGCGTCCCGCGCGCCGACCAGTTCCAGCAGCGATCGAATCTCTTTTTCCTTCACCGGATCGATGGCCGCGCCGGCCTGCGCTCCAGTTTGCTCGAAAGCCTCCACCGGCGAGTTCGATGCGCCCTGAATGGCGACCAGGAATGTTCCAATGTAAATGACGATCAGCGCGAGCACGGCCTTCATGACTTCCTCGTTTCTCTAGGGCGGGCTCAATTCATTTGCGGGCTGCGAGTACAGCCCGCGCCCGGCAGAGCCCGCAGCGGCGAATTTCTTCTTCGCCGTCACCCATACATTGTTAAGGAAGGAGAAGCCGCTGGGAATTTGGACCGAAGGACAGTTTTGCTGCAGCGGTGACTGTCCGAGCGAGCAGGTCGGATGGAAAGCGAGTCGTGCGATCGCGCGTTACTGCCTGTCGAGACGGAAAGCGGCGGCTTGGAAATCACCTTGCAATTCCAGCTGAATGCCATGCCGCATCCACCACGCGCCGGACGCACTGGCCGAAGTGTCCGGACGCGCTTTGCCTTCGATCATGCCGAGTTTGTACTCCGCGTCGGGATCGAGCCCTTGCAGTTGCAGCAGCGGGAATCCGCGGCCCTTCTGGGTGGAATGCGAAAACGCGAACACTATCGCCTGTTTTTTGTCGCTGGAAACGGTTTCCGTCGAAGAAAATTCGCTGCCGTCGCGCGGACTGATCAAACGATAGAGATCGCCGCGCACAATCGTTCGCTGCGCCGAGTGATACGCGGTGATCAGCCTTTTGGCGGTGGCAAAATCCTCCGCGCTCCAGTGATTCAGATTCGCGCCGATGCCGAGCGAACCCTGCATCGAGCTCAGCATGCGATACGCGAGAGACGTGGCACGGCCGTTCAGCCAGTGCGGAGAGTCGGTCACCCAAGCCATCATGATTTGCGGCGTGTAGGCGTAGCTGAAACCGTCCTGCATTGCCAGGCGATCGAAAGGATCGGTGTTGTCCGAAGGCCAGACTTCGTCGGTGTAATGCAAAATTCCGAGATCGACGCGGCCGCCGCCCCCTGAGCACGATTCAATCTCGATCTTCGGATGCTTTTTGCGCAAATCGCCGAGAATCATATAGAGATTGCGGATGAATTGGACGTAAACCCCTTTTTGCTCATCGACTGGAACCTGATCCCAGCCCGGCTCGGCCCAGTTGCGGTTGTAGTCCCATTTCAGAAACGCGATGTCGTTTTCGCTGAGCAGCTTGTCCAGAAATCCCTCGACGTAATCGCGCACATCGGCGCGCGCCAGATTCAACACCAGTTGGTTGCGCGATTTCGAACGTGGCCGCCCGGGAAAGTTCAAAACCCAGTCCGGATGCTTGCGATACAGATCGGAATCGGGATTGACCATCTCCGGCTCGACCCACAAACCGAAATCCATTCCGAGCGAGTTCACTTTGTCGATCAGCGGCTTCAGCCCGTTCGGAAATTTTTCCTTGTTCACGTACCAGTCGCCAAGTCCGGCGTTATCGTTTTTACGCTGGCCAAACCATCCATCATCCATCACAAACCGATCGACACCAATGGACGCCGCTTTTTCTGCCAGCGCCACCTGGCCTGGTTCATCGACATTAAATTCCGTCGCTTCCCATGAGTTGTAAATCACCGGGCGCGGCTTGGGATCCGGCGCTTGCGGCAGGATGCGCGCGTTTTCAAAATGATGCAGCAAGCGCGAAGCGCCACCGAGTCCGTGATCCGAATAGCCGCCATAAAAAACCGGCGTCTCCAGCTTTTCGCCAGGCTTCAATTTGTAGCCAAAATCGAATGGATTGAAGCCGCCAGTGACGCGCACTGAATCGCGCTGATCGTGCTCGACGGTGAAGCGCCAGGAGCCGGACCACGCCAGCGCGCCGAACCATACTTCGCCGTGCTCTTCGTCGGCTACCAGCGGGACTGCGGCGGATTGGCTGGCGTCGCGCGAAATCGCGAACCACGGATTCGCCTGATGGCCGGTGGTGCCACGGCGGCTTTCGATAACCCGTTCTCCGCCAATGATCGGCTCTTGATTCAAGGTCCACTCGCCGGCCCAACGGCCGGTCAAATAACTCAGCGTGTAGCGTGCGGGCGGCAGAGTCCACTGCGCCGCGGCGGCCTGTTCGATCAGCACTGGTTGTTTCTCTTTGTTTTCGATGATTGCGGAGCGGGCGAGAATGCCGCTTTCTGCGTCCATCGAGTAACTCAGCGTGACGTAAATTTCGCGCGAAATATCCTTGAGCACAATCTCCAGCGAATGCGCAGCGAGCAGTCTTGCACTCACAAAATGCAGCACCAGATCGCGATTGCCGTCGGCGAAGGTGATTTTCAGCGCAGGTTCGGTGAACAGCCCTGCTCCCCATGAAGCGTATTCTTGCGGCGTCGTGCTGTACGGCGAATCGAAGGAAGCCACTTCCGGATTCGAATGCGCGCTGGGAATTGCGTCGTGCGCGGCGATTCGCCCGCCCCAGTAAATGCCCTGCAATTCTCCGTGTTCGTTCACTCCGAAAGCGTAAGTAACATTGCCGCCGTCCAGACGAAACACCTGTGCGGATGGCGGGGATTGGGCAGAGCAAAATCCAGCAAGCAAAATTGTAAGGAGCAGAAGAACAGTGACAACAAAAAGAAAAGGCAAGTTGAGCGCAGTTTTCATGACGCCGTATCGTAGCACCGGGCGCGGGGAATTGTCGCACCATGCGAGACGCACGCGGTTCGCGCGGGTTCGCGGAACTATTGACTGCGATTGGCTTGCGCGCTGCGGATCAATTCGTTCGACGGTTGTTTGGGATCTGACAATTTTTTTGCGCTGGCGCTGCCGGCGACAGGGAGTTTGCTCGCGTCGAGCAGGCCAAGTTGTACCAACACCGTAGCCTGGTCCCAGTAAATATGTTCGTGGGCAAGTTTGCCGTCGCGAAAATGCACGATGACCACCAGCCCGCACTCGACCGGCTTGCCGGTTGGACCGATGCCGGGAAGCATCCAGTCCATTTCCATGGTGTGGGTGAAACGAAAAATGATTTCGTCGACCAGGCGGTCAGTGCCGATGGTGCGCGAGAGCGGAATGATTTGGGTGTCGGGCGGCATCTTGGGAATAAAGTGGCGCGAGTAGAATTCGCGTAACTCGACGAGGCCGACGCCTCCGGTCATGACCGGAATGTGATTTACATAAGCGTCGGGAACCATGGTGTCGAGCGTGGCGTCGGTATCGCGGGTGGCGAACTCGGTGCCCAGGTGTTGTTCCCACACGTCATTCAGAAATTGCTGCGCGGGAGTTAGGCTGGGCTTTGCTCCTGGTGTTTCGCTCATGGTTAGTGACCTCTCCATTTTCGTCGCGCAAATTGTTGTTGCGTGCTGCGAACTAATTTGTGATGAAGCCGGCGTCGAGCGGTTGCGTTACCGGCGATCAAGATTCGGCTGGCGGATCGAGTGCCAGGTCTTCGTCGGTCAGTTGCAGATAGTTCTGGAGCACCGAGACGACTAGTTCGTGATCCTTGCGCTGCGGCAAACCGGAAACGGTGACGGTGCCGACGCATCCTGTGCCGGCTACGAAAATAGGGAAGCAGCCGCCGTGCGTGGAGTAGTCGCGCAAATCGAGGCCGGTGGTGCCCTGCAAAGTGCTCGCGGCACGCTCGTGCTTCAGCCCGATGGCGTAGGAGCTACGGTGATAGCGCATCACCACATTGCGCTTGCGGCGCACCCATTCCCAGTTGTCGGGAGTGGTGCCGGTCATGGCATAAGAAAATAGCGAAAAGCCGTGCAGCTGAATGTCGATGGCCACGGGCACATTGCGCTTTTCCGCAGCCGCTTTCAGCGCAGTTCCGATCGTCCATGCAACTTCGGCATCGAAGTGTGTGAATTGCAGCCGCTTCTCCTGCAGCGCAATTTTTTCAATGTCTTGATCAATGGTCATAGAATTTCCGGTCAAATCTATTTATCGATTTCGCGTCTGAACTCCGTACCGCAACGATACCTAATGACGCGACGGCACGCTACCGCGGATTAGCTTAATCCGCGGGGCGTTTGTTACCATGCAGCGCCATGAACGCTGACCCGCAGCTCACGCCGCCGACCGAGGCGGCTAGATCAAGCAGCGAAAAACAGCATCCCGCAAAGCGCGAGGCGGGCTTGCACAGGCGGCTTTCGTCGCGGCAAGTGGCGATGATTGGCCTCGGCTGCACGATCGGTACCGGGCTTTTCCTGGGCAGCGCGATCAGCGTGAAGCTTGCGGGGCCGGCGGTGATTCTAAGCTTTGCCGCGGGGGCGGTGATTGCACTTACCGTGATGTGGGCGTTGGCGGAAATGGCGGTGGAGCAGCCGGCGGCCGGCTCGTTCGGGCTGTATGCGGAAATGTACTTGCACCCGTGGGCGGGATTTGCGGTGCGCTACACCTACTGGCTGTGCTTGGTGATGATTGTGGGCAGCGAAGTGGTGGCGGCCGCGATTTATTGCAAGTTCTGGTTTCCGCACACACCGGCGCCGATCTGGATCGCGGGCTTTTCGATCACGCTGGTGCTGATCAACACGCTAAGCATTGAGGATTTCGGGGCGATCGAATACTGGTTCGCGATGATCAAGGTGGTGACGATCGTCGCGTTTCTGGTGTTGGGCGCGATGCTACTTTTCGGTCTCGGTTTTCCGCGCATCGGGCTGGGGAATTTCACTGCGAACGGCGGCTTTTCTCCGCACGGCTGGCGCGGCGTGGGGCTTGGCGTGGTGATGGCGATTTTCAGTTACCTGGGCCTCGAGATTGTAGGAGTGACCGCGGGGGAAGCGGCGGACCCGAAAACCGCGGTGCCGCGGGCGCTGCGCCGCACGCTCGGGTATCTGGCACTTTTTTATCTGGGCGGACTGGCGCTGGTGGTGGGAATTGTGCCGTGGACGGAAATCGGGCTGGGGCAGAGCCCGTTTGTGCGGGTGTTCGAACGGGTGGGGATCCCGGCTGCCAGCCACGTGATGAATTTTGTGGTGCTGTCGGCGGCGCTTTCCAGCGCGCTGTGCAATTTGTACTTCACCGCACGGATGCTGTTTTCGCTTTCGCGCAGCGGCTTTGCGCCTGCACTGCTGGGAAAGCTGAGCAAAAGAGGAATGCCAGTACCCGCGGTGCTGGCTTCCAGCATCGGCATGGCGGTGGCGCTGGTGCTGGCGCAGCTTTTTCAGGATACGGCGTTTGTGTTTTTGATCGGTGTGGCGTTTTTTGGCGGTCCTTTTATCTGGCTGATGACGCTGCTGACGCACATCGGTTTTCGCCGGCGGATGGAGCAGGAGAATCGCGCGATCGCAAAAATCGCGCCGCTGGGAATCTGGAGTTCGGTTCTTGGAATTGTGGCGCTGCTGGCGGTGCTGGCTTCGACCTGGTGGATTCCGGATTTCCACGTGGCGCTGCTTTCCGGACCGCCATGGCTGGTTTTCCTGACCGTGTGCTATTTTATCTGGCGAAAGTTCGGCTAGAGCCAAGTCCTCTTCTGGGGCCGCTGCTCATGGATGAATTGCTCAATTCTGACTGTGCAACCCGGTGGCGCGGCGAATTCCCGATTCTCGGGCGCACTACTTATCTGATCAGCAATTCGCTGGGAGCGATGCCGCGCGGCGTTTACGATTCGCTGCACAGCTATGCTGATTCGTGGGCGGAGCGCGGAGTGCGCGCGTGGGAAGAAAACTGGTGGGACCTGGCAGGTTCGGTGGCGGACAAAATTTCGCCGTTGATTGCAGCCGCACCGGGAGAAATCTCGCTACACCAGAACGTGACCACCACGCAGGCGGTGATCGCTTCGTGTTTTGATTTCTGCGGGCGGCGCAACAAAGTGCTGATGACCGACCTGGAATTTCCGTCGATCCAATATTTTTATCACCAGCAGCGGCGCAATGGCGCGCGAGTGGAACTGGTGCCGAGTGGGAACAATGTACGCCTCGATCTGGATGCGTTTCTTGCGGCGATCGACGAGACGACACTCCTTGTGCCCATTTCGCTGGTGCTTTTCCGCAGCTCCTTCATCGTCAACGCCCAGGCCATTATTGAGAAGGCGCATCGCGTTGGCGCGCATGTGATTCTCGATGTGTTTCAAGCGACAGGCACAATTCCGGTGGATGTGCGCGCGTTGGGCGCAGATTTTGCGGTTGGCGGCGTATTGAAGTGGCTGTGCGGCGGACCGGGGGTTGCATATCTTTACGTGCGCGAGGATCTGCGGAATAAACTTCAGCCGGCACTGACTGGATGGTTCGCGCACCGGCGGCCGTTCCAGTTCGAACCGGGAGCGATTGATCCACGCGAGGATTCGTTTCGTTTTTTGAATGGCACGACGCATGTTCCAGCGCTTTATGCGTGCCAGCCGGGGCTGGAAATATTGCATCAGGTCGGGGTACCAGCGATTCGCGAGAAATCGATTGCAATGACCACGCGTTTGCTGGACGGCGTTCGCGAGCGCGGCTGGCGGGCGAATACCGCAGAAAATCCGGCGGAGCGCGGCGGCACGGTGTCGGTCGATTGCCCACACGCTTATGAAGTGTGCCGCGAGCTGCTGGCGCGCGAAATTCTGGTGGACTATCGACCGCAAGCGGGGATTCGCATTTCGCCGCATTTTTACAATCGCGAAGGAGAATGCGACTTCGCGCTTGCGCAAATTGAAGAAATTCTGAATACGCGCGCTTGGGAAAAACACGCTCTGGCCGCGAGCCAGGCGTGAAGCGATGACCGGCCCGTCGCCCGCGCGCGCTGCATGCACATGCGAACTTTCCATCATTATTCCGTCGTTCAACGAAGAGTTGCGCTTGCCTCGTACCCTAGAGCTCATCGCGTCTTATATAAAGGCTTCGAATCGGCGCACGGAAGTGCTAGTGGTGGACGACGGTTCGACGGATCGCACCGCGGAAGTTGCGGCGTCTTTCGCGGAGCGCATCGCGTCTCTGCGAGTGCTCAAGAATGGAGCAAATCGCGGCAAAGGCTACAGCGTGCGGCACGGTATGCAGGAAGCGCGCGGCGAAACGGTGCTGTTTACCGACGCCGATCTCTCCGCGCCGATCGAAGAAGCGGACAAGCTGCTGGCCGCGCTGCCGCAATATGATGTGGCGATCGGCTCGCGCGCCATGAACCGCGAGCTGATTAAAGTGCACGAATCGGCGTTCCGGGAATTTGCGGGGATTATTTTTAACCGCATCGTGCGCATCGTGCTGTGGCTGCCGTTTGTGGATACGCAGTGCGGGTTCAAGGCGTTCCGAAGAGAACGATGCAGGATTATTTTCGACCAGCAACGCATCGAGCGGTTCGGGTTCGATCCGGAACTGCTGTATCTGGCGCGGCATCACGGGCTGAAGGCGATTGAGATTCCGGTGCGCTGGTCGCACTCGCCGGCGACCAAGATCAACATGTTGCGGGACAGCGTGCTGATGTTCGTAGAGGTGTTCACCATCCGGGGGAATGCGCTGCTCGGCCGGTATCGTCGGCAGAAATAGCGGCTTTACTTTATATTATAAAGTACTTGACAATGCTTGAGATTTGCCGTAGGATTTGTGCATGGCACTTCCTGAACCACTTCGTCCTGCTTCCCGCGCTCCGATTCCCATTGATGCACGGGCTGCTGACCATCTGCGCTACATCCGGGAAACCATGGAGCGCGCCGCGGAATTCACGGCGGTTCCGGGATGGGGCGGTGTGGCGATGGGAGTGACCGCGCTGGTGGCGGCCTACTTCGCATCGCGGCAGGTCAGCGCGGAGCGCTGGCTTTCGATCTGGCTGATTGAAGCGTTCGTCGCGGTAGCCATCGCCGCTCCGGCGGCTGCTACCAAGGCGCATCGCGCCAACGCCAAGTTGCTCTCCGGACCGGGGCGGAAATTCCTTTTGAGCTTCGCGCCGCCGATTGTGGTGGGCGGACTGTTGACCTATGCGCTTTCGCACGCGGGGTTGCACGCGCTGCTGCCGGGCGTATGGCTGCTGCTGTATGGAACCGCCATTGTCACCGCCGGCGCATTTTCGGTGCGGGTGGTGCCGATCATGGGACTTTGCCTGATGCTGCTGGGTGCGGCGGCTTTGTTTGTGCCGCGCGGCATGGGCGATCTGTTTATGGCTTTCGGTTTTGGATTGGTGCAAATAGGATTCGGGGTGTGGATCGCCAGGCGGTACGGAGGCTGAGGGATTTGCCATGAGCAAGTCATCCACAATTCGAAATGAACATGCGGCGCGCGAGCGCAGTGGCCCGCTGGGATCGGTGAAGGGACAGAACCGCGAAGCGGTTTCGCCGGATCTGGACCGGCTGATACACGAGCGGATCCGGCTGGGCATCGTGAGCGCGCTGGCGGTCAATCGCTCGCTCACCTTCAATGAGCTGAAAGCGCTGCTGAAAACTACCGACGGAAATCTGAGCGTGCACGCGCGGCGATTGGAAGAGGCGGACTACATTGTGTGCACCAAATCATTTGACGGGCGGCTGCCGAAGACCGAGTACCGGCTGACCGCGGCGGGGCGCAAAGCGCTGGAGCGCTATTTGAATCACATGGAGGCGTTGATTCGCGCGACGCGCGAAGGCTAAAAATTTTGTCCCGATACTTTGTAATGTAAAGTCATTTACGATGATTCTCCGCGGCGGAGAAGGAACACCATCATGACCGTGCAACAGGTTATCCTGCAGCACATTCTCAACGCGCCTGCGGTTACTCCGGCGCCGTCGCTTCATGTGGCCATCATCAGCGACGGCAATGGCCGCTGGGCAACTTCACGCGGACTGCCGCGCTCGGCGGGGCACCGCGCGGGAGCGGAAGCCAGCCGTGCGATTATCGAGGCCGCGCCCAAACTCGGCATTCACACGCTGACGCTGTTTGCGCTGTCCGCGGCGAATTGGAAGCGTCCGCCAGCGGAGGTCAATGCGATTCTTCGCCTGCTGCACGAATATTTGCTGACGGAAACCACGCGCTGCGTGGAAAACGGCGTTCGAATCAGCATTCTTGGCAGGCGCGACCGCATTCCCGCAACCCTGAGGCAGACGATTCTCGACGCCGAAGCGGCGACGGCGCGCGGCACGCGGCTGCACTTGCGGCTGGCGATAGACTACTCCGCGCGCGAGGCAATTTATTTTGCCGCGTGCCGCTATTACAAGGCGACCGAGCTTTCGCCGGAGACTTTCTCGACGGTGTTGTCTGAAGTGTCGCGGGGCGGGTCGACGGATGTTGATTTGCTGATTCGAACCGGCGGCGAAAAGCGGCTTTCGGATTTTCTGCTGTGGGAATGTGCGTTCGCCGAACTGATTTTTGTGGAGAAGCGCTGGCCGGATTTTACGGTGGCCGATTTGCGCGCCGCTTTGCAGGAGTTTTCCTGGCGCGAGCGCACTCGCGGTGGATTGCCACAGGAGCTGGCCGCGGAGAGTTTCTGAGTCACTTGAAAGGAGACAGCGATGGCCGAGACACCGCGGTACGCACATCTCATCGCGCTGCTGTTTCTGGGCAGCGTGTTCGTAATTTTCGTTTGTGTGGTGGCGGCTGCGGTGGCAGCCACCTGCAAGGCTGGGCGCACGGCAAAATGTGCCGCCTCCGGAGCAGTGTTGACCGGCCTCGGCTATTTCGCTCTGCTGTTCGGAGTCGCGTTGGCCAGTGGCGACAAGACGCTGCCACCCGGCAACTGGAAATATTTTTGCGAAGCGGATTGCCACATCGCCTATTCCATCGAAAGCACGCAAGAAGCCTCGACTATCGCTGCGGAGGCAAGGCCGATCGCGGCGCAGGGGCGATTCATCGTTGTGCGATTGAAAACGTGGTTCGATCAGAATTCGATCGCGCCGTGGCGCGGCAATGCTCCGCTGACTCCCGATGCCCGCGTTGTGCGGTTGGTCGATGAGCGCGGCCGGCGCTTTCTGCCGTTGCCAAAGGCCGCCGCGTCCTTGCATATCGCTTCGACACCGCTCAACCAACCACTTCGCCCGGGCGATTCTTACTCGACCTCCTTCGTTTTTGATGTACCGACAGACGCGCGCAATCCGCGCCTGCTGATCAGCGATGTTGAGCCGGTTTCGCGGCTGCTGATCGATCATGAAAACAGCCCGCTGCACGGGAAAATCTACCTGGCGCTGAGTCCCGGCGGGGCGACCTCTGCTGCGGCTGCGCGTTAAGCCCTTCAAAATCTTCAGCTTAAGAGTT